>Ga0209536_100012155_pt1 | contig 12542 bp, 9 predicted proteins | sample DeeMarSeWOR28_12_FD_187461 | JGI IMG/M metagenome (GOLD analysis project Ga0209536, IMG submission 187461) | Marine sediment microbial communities from White Oak River estuary, North Carolina - WOR-2-8_12 (SPAdes) (version 2) | ecosystem: Environmental > Aquatic > Marine > Intertidal zone >...
CGTCATGAGTCCATTTGTAAGGAGAATATCTAACCCAGGATCCTTCTATAAAAGGATCAGGATCCTCTTCAACTCCCGGGATATCCTCTTTGCTACAGCTTATTATCGAACCAATAAGGAGTAGAAGAATCAACAATCTGATAAACCATACCAGGCCAGCCAATAAAGTAAATTTTAAATAATCTGTTTTCATCTTTTCCCGTTCTAACTTTCCTGATCATCCTGTGAAAATGTATTTCTCTGTTAAGATCATTTCAGATTTCTTAATTAAAATGTCCCTGTTCACCTTTTAAACTGTTAAGGATTTCCGCAGATACCCAATAGATCCCCCAGGGCCTTTCTTCACCGGAGGTACTCTGGAAAAACAGGTATTTTCCGTCGTGTGACACTCTTGGAGATCCGTTTTCAGCTCCAGAATTAATTTCATCACCCAGGTCGATCCGGTCTGTCCATTCACTTTTTCCCGTTTTAAAAGTTATATATAACCGGCCCTGATCTGAAAATAACAGGTATTCCCCATTGGGGGCCATGAACGGACTATGCCCATGAAGTGTTGGATTATTAAAGTAGACCTTAAGGTTTACCGGTTCCTGAAATTTTCCATTTCTGAATTCTGAAACATACATATTATTTTCGAATTCAGAAAAATACAGGTTACCGGAAAGATCTATCGAACATTGCCAGTGGATATTGATCCGGTTGATTACAGGATCCATCGGCCTGGGTTCAGTCCATCCGGAATGTGTTCGATCCATATACCAGTAATTTTCCTTGTCGCTTGGGTCATCTTCCCATACCGGGTCCCGAGAAATGTACACCAATCGATTTCCATCCGGAGAAATAGATGGATCTTTCCACATAACGGATCTTGCCGGGATGGTCCATTCTCCATCGATCATTTTCATTTCCATCGTGCTTTGTGATCCGGGTATCATATCAGACCAGTATGCCTCTTTCCCATCAGGGGAAAATACGACAGTACCATGTGCCCGGTAAGGCCCGGATACAATTCCAGGCATAAACATTTCCGGTATATTTCCGGGTGGTTTTTGTCCCATGTAGGGACCGGTAATTTCAGGAAATTGGACGCCTGAACGATCTGCGCCGGCAATTTCAAGTATTCTTTTGGTTTCTGTATGTCCAAGGAAATCTGCGATATTGTATGCAGTTTCGCCTCTTTTCGACCGGATATTCATATTAATTCCATCCAGATCCAGCAGAAATTCAACCATTTCCGTTTTTCCATTTGAAGCAGCATGATGAAGCACAGTCCATCCATAAAGGTCATGCCCAAAGAAGTTAAATCCCTTCTGTATCAAGGTGTTAAAGATCTCTTTTGCTCCGGCTGCCGAAGCCTTGTATATCAGGTCCGCATGTTTCTCCCTGTTATGATTTCGCAGGTCCAGTCCCTTTTCCTGTACATATTCAAACAATTTTTTGTGGTTACCTCGAACAGCATATTGAAGCGTTAGTTCCCTGATTGAAATGGGTATCTCAGCTTTCATATCAATCAGGTAGTCCACCATTTGCCTGAAGCCATACAGTGCAGCAACCACAAGGGCGGTATATTCCCGATCCTGATAAACGGTGATCTCATTTATATCGACTCCTCTTCCCACCAGGATCCCGATCACTTCCATATTCCACCCGGCACAGGCATTCATCAGCGGAGTAAGTCCCAGATGATCCCTGGCTTTTAAATTGGCTCCGCAATCGAGTAAATATTCCACCATCTCCGGCTGTCCGCTTTCACAAGCATAGAGGAGGGGTGTTTTTTTCCTGAGGTCTTCCTCTTCAAGGAAAGACTTGTTTATGCTTAGAATAATCCGGGCAACATCGAGGTTTCCTTTGTAGGCCGTGAAATGAAAGGGTGTTGCTCCATAAACGGCATCTCTGGCACTCAGGTCCGCTCCCTGATTTATCAGAAAGAGAGCCACCTGATCATGGCCGGAATCAATGGCATAATGCAGGGGGACCATCCCCCGCTCGTCCTTAAGATTCAGTAAATTGGGTTTCTTTTCTATGAGATTTTTAACTTCCTCTAAATCCCCCTTTTTTGCAGCTTCGTGAATTCCATTCCCTTTTGAGAAAGGTAAAGAAAATATAAGCAAAGCAATTATTAATCCTGTTTTCATCATCGTTGGAAATTAACCGATCCACTCAAAGGTGCTCAATCACTTCTTGATTTAAGGACACATCCAATCGTTCTTTTGATGGAAAACACCCATGCGCCGATCGATAATTCAACATTAAATCAGCTTTAAATAAATAAACCCACTTATTTCTTCAACCCGATGGTCTGTTTGAAACGCTCTTTGTAGGTCTCACTGACCGGGATCAGTTTGTTCCGGATCCTGATCCGGTTCCGTTCAATTGATTCGATCTTACTGATGGCCACGATATATGATTTATGCACTCTGCAGAAAATATTTTCCGGCAATTCCTTTTCGAGTTCAGTGAATGTCTGCAGGGTTAGAATTTTATGATTGGTTTTCTGAATACTTCTGTAATCCCGCATTCCTTCTATATATAAGATATCCTCATATAATACTTTTTCAACACGGTATTCCGTTTTAACAAACAGATAGTCCTTTTCAGCTTTATGGGCTGGGAATAATTTTCTATATACCTTTTCAGTAGCCTGAATAAAGCGTTCGAAAGTAAATGGTTTAAGTAAATAATCCACCACGCTCAATTCAAATCCCTTGAGTGCGTATTGGTGGTAGGCGGTGGTGATGATAATCTCCGGCTTCTGATCAAGGGATTCGAGCAGTTGTATCCCTGAGAGCTCATCCATCTTAATATCCAGGTATATCAAATCTACCTTATGATTCTTCAGGAATCCAATAGCATCCAGGCCATTATCGAACGATCCTGTTAAATTCAGGTAGGATACCTTGTCCACATACTCCCGGACCCTTTCCATGGCCAGGGGTTCATCCTCAATGATGATGCAGTTAATGATCATTCAGATTGATTTTAAGATTTACCACATACCATTTTTCATGAATGCCGACCTGGATTTTATACTTATCCTTATAAAGCAATTCCAGTCGTTGTTTGATCAGATCCAATCCGAGTCCGTTCCCATGCTGTATGACCGGACCTTTTTCGCCATAATAGTTCCGGCAATAAAATTGAAGTGCGTTTTCCCGGACATCCAGGGTGATGTCTACCGCATGCCTGATCTTTTTATTCTGCGTGTACTTGATGGCATTTTCAATAAAGGTCATAAAGATCATTGGCGCTATTTTCTGGTTTTCAATCGTTCCGCTCAGGCTGAAATTTACATATTCCGGATTGTTCGTCCTGATTCTCTGCAAATCAATAAATTTTTCCAAATGTTCCACTTCTTTTTTCAAGGGGATTTTTTCGTCTCCGGTTTCATATAATACATACCTCAGGGTATCCGATAATTTGTAAAGGTATTCCGATGCCCCGGATGGATCTTTTTTGATCAATACATCAATATTGTTGATCGTATTGAAGAGAAAATGGGGACTGATCCGTGCCTTCAACAGATCGAGCTGAATCTGCAGATTCTGTTTCTGAAGTGCATCCTTTTGTATCTGGTCGCTAAACCAATCCCTGAGAAAACGGAATGCCGTTCCGGAAGTAATAAAAAAAACGGGGATCAGAATATCACGGATTACAAGCACCGGATGATAGAATGATCTCATAGTAAACGCCCGGTAAAGAACCAATGCACCAATCCAAAATATGATGACAATTATAAATAGCCCATACCGTTTCCGGTCGAAAAGCATGGGTTTAAATACTGCATAAAACGCATAAAATGTCAGACTGCCATATAGCAGGGTAAAGGATGTGATCATGAGCATCTCTCTTCGTGGTTGTTCGAACTGCCAGTAGAATTGCAATGGGACGATGTGATCGCGGTTACTGATTTGAAAAGCATAACCTCTCGTGATGAATTCATAAAGGAGCAGGACAAACAAAGTAGCAAAGAAAAAAAAGGCAATGTGAATGGCTATTTCAACGGACCGTTTCATGGTAAATCCCGTTTTATAATAGAAAATTGGATAAAATTTCGAACAAAAAAAAATGAAATCTGCAAACGTCCGATTTTCAATGGCAAATCGGATAAAAGCATCCTTATATCCGCTGGATAGCCAGGTGAATGGTTCCAAAACCGGGGATAATAGATAAAATCCGGTTCTGTCGGAGAATCAGGAATAAAAATAAAATTTTCGTAAAGTTCGCCGTGATTTCTGCCAGGTAATAAGAGCGTAACTATTTAAATCGATCAATTACGTCCTTTAAGTATCTCTTGCCTGACTTTTGTCTAGCGTGCAACATATAATAGCACATTTCTGGATTATCTACTTATCAGGATCGATACCAGTTATCACCAATCTGCGATAACTTGTCAGAGGAGGATTTCCATAATCTCGCAGGATAGGTATCAGGTGGATGGTCTTCCCATTGACATCATCAGGGATCCCGACAGTAACTGTACTTGAGTTCATGTTTGGGATTGTTACTTCTCCATCATAGGTACCAGCTGTTTTATAAATAAACCATTCATATTTCAGTTTATCGCCATCCGGATCGTATGAATCCTTGGCTTCAATTTGAAAATAAGTCCCGGTCTGAATATTTCGATATAGGACATTTTTAGTACTATCATGGTTAAGGATGGCCACAGGATTGTGATTAGCCTCTTCATAGCCACTTACACACCAGTCCATCCGGGTTGCAAAGTCATACTGGAAATCTGTCCGGCAAGATCATATATCCGGATCATATTATTTATTTTCCTACTTTCCGTAATTCCATTTCACAAAAAACAAATGCTCACCGGTTTCGGATACATGTATCACTCTTTCTCCAAGTACGTTGATAAAACCGGATTGCGCATTTACTGGGTCAGTTCCCATCGCAGCATTCACCTCCATGATGGGAAGATGAAGGGAATATGCCCAGAGTTCCGCCGAAGATTCATGAAAATTCCGGTAGCGTTGATTACTGCCTGAATTGATGGAATGAATGATGATATCCGCGCCCTGCTGTTTCAATTGCAATGGAAGATAAGGATTAGGGAGTGTGGTATAACCCGGCGTTGCCCAGAGGTCATTGCAAATCAGCATACCGAAATGGAGATCTTCCCATTCAACAATGGTTAAATACCCCTGGCCATAGTCATGCATTTCGCCGGTTCCGGGAGCATTAACCGGGCTGCATAGCAGGATTTTCGAGTATGCCCCCAGAAAATTACCATCCGGGGCATACGCACGGATCTGGTTATAGGTAATTTCATCATTATTTACCATTTCTTTAAAACAGGTACCTAAAAACAAGCCAATCTTATTTTTCCTGGCTGTCGATTTTATCTCCTGCAAAGCTCTGTTAAGTTCGCCCTGATCAAAATTGGTGTGATAACCTGAAAGAGATCCTTCCGGGGTAACCAGAAATCGTGCCCCGCTATCCGCAGCCATTTTTATGTTGGTTAATAGGGTGTTTTTATTTTTCTCAATTTCTCCTGTTACATTCATCTGCAAACCGGCAATTTTAATTGATTTTATTACAGGCTCTTTTTCGCTCCCCTGACAAATGGCCGAAAATACATTAAAGGCGGTAATAAAGGCAATGATCAAAGAGGCACCAATGATATTTGCCGCACTTTTTTTTATCCACATATTCCAATTTTTAAAAAATGAAGTAACAAAATAGTATTTTTTATCTCTAACCAGACAACAAGCTCTTCAACCTGATTTCATCAAAGTTGAACCTCAGGAGATATCTAATTTTAATAAATTTCAGATAAGTGTTACCCTATTATGGGTAAAATATAAAAATAAATGGAATAAAATTATAACCGCCTTTTTTTAACATGATTTCATTCCGTATATCCTGGTCCGGACATTGTGTCTGAAACAAAGAATAGCTATCTTTAGTAAAACCATTTTTCAGATTGATGCCGAGTCCATCTATGATTAATCATAAATCCGAAAAAAAATCTGATTTTAAAATCCGGAATTCAATAAAAACCGTAGGTTTAAACCGTCGACAATTCATGCGGGGACTCGGTTTATTGCCGGTTTCCGGTGCCCTAGGTTACGGGTATGGCCGGGAGGTCCCTAGCCATCCCTCATTCGCAGGGACGAGTGAACGGAATTTTCAGTTTAAAACACAGAATCAAACTTTATCAATCGGGATCATTGGCTTTGGATTCCGGGGCGAACAATTGGCAAGAGCCATGAAACATGCTCATCCTGATTGGATTTCTGAAATGTCGAAAGCCCGGAAGGAAGACCCCAGGAATAAAATTCTGGAGGATTTTTATAACCAGGCTGAACTCAATATAAAAATTACGGGTATTTCTGATGTATTTGATGTGCGCATTGAGCGGGGAATGATTGTAGGAGGGATAGATACAAAGGGATTTCGCGATTACCGTGAGTTGTTGGCCCGGAAAGACATCGATGCCGTGATCATTGCCACACCGGATCACTGGCATGCAAGAATGACTATGGATGCCGTAAACGCCGGTAAACATGTTTACCTTGAAAAATGTATGACCAGGACCGTTGATGAGGCCGTGGCATTAAAAAGGGCGATTCAGCATAAAAACATCGTTTTTCAGTTGGGACATCAGGGCCGTCAGGGCGATCTGCAGCAAAGGGCCCGGGAGCTGTACAAAAAAGAGATCCTTGGAAAAGTAACGCTGGTTGAAACCACTACCAACCGGAACAATCCTTTTGGTGCCTGGGTCTGGCCGATACATGAAAAGGCCAGCGAAAAGACGATTGACTGGGAGATGTTCCAGGGTCCGGATGCTCCGATAATATCGTATGATCCTGCTCGTTTTTTCCGGTGGCGCTGCTGGTGGGCATATGGTACCGGTATGGCAGGTGATCTCCTGACCCATGATTATGATGCCGTCAATCACATTATGAACCTGGGGATCCCTCATTCGGCTATTGCAAGCGGGGGTATCTATTTTTATAAAGATGGCCGGGAGGTACCGGATGTGTTCCATGTGAATTACGAATATCCCGGCAGGGACCTTACGCTGATTTACAGCGGGACCCTGGCGAACGGTGTCCCCAGAGGCACCCTGATCATGGGCCATGATGCTACGCTGGAGCTGGGACAATCCCTTACCATCTGGGCTGACTCACAATCGACCGTGTACAAAAGCAGGATCGAATCGGGTATCATTGATCCGGCTTCACCGATGATCCGTTTCCGTCCTCCGGATCAGGTAACCGTGGATGCCATCACCTCTGCCACTTCAAAATATTTTGCGGACCGTGGTTTGACGTATACCTATCGGGAAGGTAGACGTGTGGACACCACCAATCTTCATCTGGCAGAATGGTTGAATTGTATCCGGCACGGTGGAGAAACATCCTGCAATATCGAACAGGGTTTCCAGGAAGCCATTACGGCCCATATGGCCACGATTTCATACCGGGAAGGCCGGAAGGTGGTTTGGGACGCTGAAAAGGAAAGGATTATCTGAAGAAGTGCGAAAATTTTACTGAAACCAAAAGAAAAATAATCATATTATAAAAATTAAAATATTTTTTAACCCTAATAAATCTAAAAAGATGAGCAATCCTGAATCCATTAAAAGACGCGAATTCATCCGCAATACGGCAATTGGGGCTGCAGCACTCGGATTGAGTACGTCAGCCTTCAATTCAATGGCGGATCCTGATAAAAAAGCGCAGGATAAACCGAAGGTTGGTTTATATGGTATTACCTATCTTGCTGCCTGGTACCGGGGTAATGCCTTGTCACCGGAAGAACTGATTCAGAAATCCAAGCAACTGGGTTTCGATGGCATCGAGATCGATGGAAAACGGCCGCAAGGCAATCCGCTGGACTGGCCGACCAAAAAATGCAAGGAACTGAAGACCAAGGCAGAAGATCAAGGACAGGAAATATATGCCGTCTCGGCCAACAACGACTTTAGTAGCCCGATCCCGGAACACAGGGAATGCCAGATCGTTTATATGAAAGAACTGATCCGTATGACATCCGATCTTGGCGTAAAACCTCTCCGTGTTTTCCTCGGTTGGCCGGGAATTACCAAACACCCACAGCTCGCAAGGTATGATATCGCACATGATATCTGGAATTTTACACATTATCAGTTCACCCCGGAAGAAACCTGGAACTGGTGCCGGGAAGGATTGACAGAATGTTGTAAATATGCCGGTGATTACGGGGTCACTTTGGCCCTTCAGAACCATAAACCGGTCATTAATGACTGCTGGAAGGATGTGATGCGCATGGTAGGCGAGGTGAACTCTCCCAACCTCAAGGTATGCCTCGACGCTCCGATCATGAACGACAAGAGCGAGGAAAATATCAAAGCGGCGGCTAAGGCGGTGGGATCCCTGCAGGTCCTGACCCACTTCGGCGGAGAATTCGGGCGAAATGCGGAAGGTGAGATCATTGACATCCAGAAAGATCACAACACGGTGGATGCCCAGGGTAACCTGGTCACGGAGAATCCCTATCCGCATTTTGTAAAGGCCATGAAGGACATCGGCTATACCGGATACTTCAGTTATGAATTATGCCATCCGCTGCCCATCGTCAACGGACAGACGGTTGGTATCGATTTCGTAGATCAGTGTGCGGGCCTGGCATGTGAAATGATGAAAGGACTGATCGACAAGGTCTCCTGAAAGTTTGGACTTGCTTTTCCTTAAGGGTTTTACCTGATCTACATACGGGCTGCCTGAAAAGGGACCCTGATGAAGGCTTGAAACGCTGATTTCGAGCAGGGATAAACGGATCCATGGATCAAGTGATACCTGAAATACACCCAAACGTAATCAGATACCAAGCGGTTGGTGTGGAAGTGGGATGGTTTCAGGGACAGGGTTAATCAGATTTAGAATATCAATCCAAAAGTGAAAAATACGCTTTCTGTAAAGGAGGAGACATTGCTTATTTTACATAAAGCCTGTATTCTTTCATATTTAACCTCAAAATAATACCCGAATTTTTTTTCTTTCAGGTGTTTTATTCCTGCTCCCGTTGAAAGACCCAGTAATTCATAAGACCTGAGACTTTCTGAATCACTCGTATGGGGAGAGATTGGAGGTTTATATGATGTGGTAGAACCGGAAACCGTTTCTTTGTAGGTAGTCATGGAATTGTTTGACTTTAACACTATATTATTATGCATCCCCAGAAAAACATAGGGTGTCAATTTCGTTGAAGTGAAATTATAATTGAATAATATTGGAATTTTCAAATAATGGGTTTCCAGATGAACATCATACGTATTTCTGATGGTTACTCCGGGTTCTTCGATAAAACGATAATCATACTTGATCTGAAAGTAATGCAATCCGGTACTAAGTGAAAATCTTTTACTGAAATATGGATTCGAAAGATTGAAATTAAATCCGAAATTTATATTTCTGGAAATAGGATGATCAGGTACCGTAAGATAGGGGAAACTTCCACCTGAAAAGTAATAAGTTGAAAGATTGAGACCAAGGAATACGGATTTTTCCAGTTCTATTCCCCCTGATGATTCATAGGATAACGATTTATTATCAGTCGGCATCACACACTCATTATATGCCAAAGTTATATTAATGAGATCTCTGTTACTGAGTTCGACCTGTTCTAATTTTTTTATGATATCAGGGCAGTCGTATAATAACATCTGTAGGATACCCAGATAATTTTTATCGATCCTGTAACCATCCCTCGCCAACGTTGCATAGTTCCACCGGGCGTACTTTTTTAACTGATATAATTCATATAACTCCTCATTTTCCTTTCGAATAAAATAATGTGCATCGGAATCCTCGTCAATATATAAGTACAGGGATGCATGACCATCAACGAGGATCCTTAAAAATACAGTTCTATCGATAATTTGAGCCTTATCCTCATCCAGGTTTGTTTTACTTTCCTCCAGTATTTTGCCAGCTTCCTTATTAATTTTTCTGTAACTGATATCTTCAGCTATGTATAATTCACTGGAATTGATTGTATAGCTTTTAAGTTCCTGTACCGTATACTTTGTATTTTTTTCCTGATCACTCCTTTTAAAGATCACAAAATCACTTCTGATTCTTCCACTCTGTTTTTTGATCAAGCCATAGGTAGTATCCCCTTCATGATTAACAATATATCCCCGTGAATAACTTGATTGTGAAAAAGCAGAATGACAGGCAAAAGAAACCAGCATTAAAAAAAATGTTGATTTAAACATATTTAAAAAATTTTAAACGAATAATTACGATTTTAAAAATAATCTAAACAGCTCACCTGTCGGCAATCGAAAAAAAATCAGATCCGGAAATTTTGAGCTCTCCATGAAAAGTTGAAATGCGTTTTCCCATTTATCCATAATTTCTCAAAATGGTAATCCTCCATCGTTTGAATTCTGATTAAATCTTTTTCTTCAATGATATTAAATATTATCTTATATTGAATCAATATAAGAATTCATCTATTATGGAACGCAGAAATTTTCTCACAAAACTTACCGGACTAACTGCCGGCATTTTAATTCCATTTAATTCTTTTCCCGGAAAATCGACAACTCCTAATGATCGATGGGGTACATTATTACCTATGAGAAAGCTTGGGAAAACAGGCGAAAATGTGACCATGCTGGGCCTGGGTGGGTATCATATCGGTTGGACTACCGAAAAGGATTCTGAAGAAACCATCGAGGCGGCTATGGAGGGCGGAATCCGGTTTTATGATACGGCGGAAGGATATGGTCCGCACATCAGTGAAGAACGGTATGGGAAATATCTTACGCCAAAATACCGGGATGATATCTTCCTGATGACCAAAACACAAGCAAAGGAAGGTAAAACCGCCAGGGAACACCTGGAAGCATCTCTAAAAAGAATGAAGACGGATCATCTGGATCTATGGCAGGCACACGCCATCAGCTCGAAAGAAGATGCGGAGGAACGGGTAAACGCAGGAGTTTTTGAATATATGCAGGAAGCAAAAGCATCGGGAAAGGTCCGTCACATCGGTTTTACGGGGCATACCAATGCGCAGGCTCATGCTTATTTGCTAGAGATGCTGAAAGGGGAGGGTTTCCTGGAGACGGTTCAGATGCCGGTGAACCCGGTGGATGCGGCCCACCAGGTAAGTTTTGTAAAACAGGTGATCCCGGTAGCTATTGATCAGAAATGTGGAATTCTCGCCATGAAAACACTGGCTGGAGGCCAGTTTTTTGCTGAAAAACGTCAACTGGATAATAAAATGTGGGAAACCGATGATCCGGTCGTCCCGGACAGGTTCAACATAAAGGATGCCTTGAATTTTGCCTGGAGCCTTCCGGTAAGCGTCCTGATCTCAGGAGCCTCTACAAAAACAATGATCCGGGAAAAAATAGAACTGGCAAAAAATCATATGGCTTTGAGCGAGGATGACAGGCAACAATTGATCGACAAGGTGGTGGATATTTCCCAGGAAGAGAAGGTGGAATATTACCGGAACCGGGGGTGAGGAAAAGTAAATCTCAATGTCTTCCTAAGTCCCCCAGGAATTGCTCAATGAACGCAAGGTGATCTTAATCTGTTTTACCGGCAGATACACTCCACAAAGGGATTCTGATGAACTCATCCCACGAAATCCTCAGTGTTCTCCCATCGGGGAATCTTGAAGTAGTAATAATATTTAATTTATTATTGCCCTGAACCGATTCATTGATGAAAAAAGAATTAATAAGGATTCGACCAGATCCTTCACAAGGCTCAGGGAGAGAAGCGTTTCTGTGTTGGGATAAAACCATTAAATAGTAACCTCTTTTTCCTAAGTATCGCACTTTTCTCCAGATATTTCCCCTCCCGAAAGGGGAATAATTCTTGTTCATTTTAAGCCCATCATTCGATAAAAAATAAACGTATTGATATTGTGTCAATATCTATCCCAATTTTCTCTGGAGTGGAATATTCCCTTCCCACGGAGAGGAGCGTATAAGCCTGTGTGGCAGCGAGGGGTGGGTTTATGCGATGTTTACCAATCCTTTCCGGGATCCATGTTTAGGATCAGTATTTAAATTTATCGGTTCATTTATACATCATAGGGATAGTGAGCACCCTTTATGGTTGGTTTTGAATAGGATCCTGGGGAAGCATCAATTAAGGTACCGCACCTCGGCCAGTTTCCGTGGAGGAATGCTTTTAAATTTGTATTTCGGGTATCCCAGCGTGATGGATGCGTACACCTCGCGATCAGAGGGTAATTCAATCAGCGATCTTATTTCCGGAAATCGGTTACATGCGGGAGGGATCAGATCGTTAAAACAGGTTCCGATACCTAATACTTCCGCCATCAGGATTGCATGAAAGGCGGCAATAAGACAATTTTCCGCACCTACAGGTTCTAAAACCGGGCTATGAAAAAGCAAGAGTGCCGGGCAATCTCTCAGGATTTCATTGCTTTCTCCTTTCCTGTACCAGCGGATATACCATTCCATCCCCGGCATTACAAAATCCTGAAGCGTTCGAAACCTCCTCTCACCTGCGTTCCGCTTGATAAAAAAACGGGCAAACGGATTTCTCAGACTT
>Ga0209536_100012156_pt1 | contig 12541 bp, 13 predicted proteins | sample DeeMarSeWOR28_12_FD_187461 | JGI IMG/M metagenome (GOLD analysis project Ga0209536, IMG submission 187461) | Marine sediment microbial communities from White Oak River estuary, North Carolina - WOR-2-8_12 (SPAdes) (version 2) | ecosystem: Environmental > Aquatic > Marine > Intertidal zone >...
TATTCCTTAATTTTGCATTTTGATCTTTCATTTTTTATTTATAAAATCTTCACCAGACCCGTCACAATAATATTCGCCAGTGCCAGCGGGATGAACAGCTTCCAACCAAGGGACATGAGCTGATCATACCTGTACCGCGGAAGTGTGGCCCTTATCCAGAAATAAAAGAAGATAAATCCATAAATCTTGAGCAAAAACCAGATAAGTCCGGAAAGTTTTCCTAAAAGCGGCAGCTCAGGTCCGCTCCATCCTCCCAGAAAGCAGACCGTTGCAAGACCGGACATGACAAACATACCTGCATATTCCGCCATAAAGAAGAGACCGAATCGTATGCCGCTGTACTCTGTGGCATAACCGGCCACCAGTTCTGTTTCAGCCTCGGGCATATCAAAGGGAGCCCTGTTTGTTTCAGCAATGGCTGCCATCAGGAACACAAAAAAGGCCACCGGCTGATACAAGATAAACCATGACTGCGACTGAGCCCGCACAATATCAGAGAGATTGGCGCTGCCTGACAACATCATAATACCAACCAGACTCAACCCCATGGCAATCTCATAACTTATGACCTGCGCTGAGGACCTCAGTCCGCCAAGAAAGGAATACTTGGAGTTCGATGCCCAGCCAGCCAGTATGATACTGAAGGATCCTACAGAGGACAGGGCAAGTATATACAGGATCCCTATATTGAGATTAGCAATTGCAAACCCGTCCCACAGGGGAATAACAGCAACAGAGCCGATTGCAGCAAGAATGCCGATAAGCGGGGCAATATAAAATAACTTCTTGTCAGCACTTGAGGGTATTATGTCCTCTTTGAAAAAAAGCTTCAGTCCATCTGCTATCGGCTGGAGCAGGCCGTGCCACCCAACCCTCATAGGGCCCATCCGCGCCTGCATGTGGCCGATCACCTTACGCTCAAAGTAGACCACATAGGCCACGTGAAGAAGCAATATACTTACTACGAGAAATGTCTTGATAAATATCCAGAGTATCGCCACTATCTATTCCGCTGACTGACTTTTTTTATTTCCGCTCTGATTCCTTCAATGCCCGGAGCCTTTGTTACAGGGTCAATTATATAGTCCAGTATGCTCAACACTCCATTCCCCTCAAAATGATTATTAAGTAGAACTTTATCATTTTTTATCGAAGAATCAAAGTAAATTTTTGCATTGACGCTTCCTGTTGTTGTTGAAACAGTCACATCATCCCCATTATCACACCCTATCTGGCCTGCCAATTCAGGGTTTATCCGAAGCAGCGGTTCAGGACATACCCTGTTCAGGGCATCTGATTTCCTGGTGATTGTACCAGAATGAAAAAGGGGTCTGTCAACTGCGATAAACAGTCCTCCCGTAAAATCCCTTTTCTCAACATCTGCTGTTACGAATTCCCGGGCCTCTCCTCTCAGGGGCCGGCCATTATAAGGCCAGAGGCATTTTCCTTTTCTGATCTCACTGTACGAAAGATCGCGATAGAGCGGCGAGACATCTGCAATCTCACGCATTATATCATCTTCTGAAGAATAGTCAATCTCATAACCCATTTTGCATGATACATCTGCAATAATTTTCCAGTCATCCAGCCCATGACTGGAATCCACGGTCCTGTTCAGGTACTGTATTCTTCGTTCCAGATTTGTAAAAGTGCCCCTCTTTTCAGACCATCCTGAAGCAGGAAGCACCACATCTGCCAATTCCGCTGTTTCAGTGAGAAATATGTCCTGTACCACAAGAAAATCCAGTGCCCCCAGTGATTCCCTTATCAGTTTCTGATTGGGCAGGTTAAACACAGGGTTTTCACCCATAACATACAGGGCACGTACGACACCATCCTGTGCCCCCTTCAATATCTCCATCAGGGTCAGGCCCTCTTCTTCCGGAAGTGTGCAGCCCCAGACAGTCTCAAAGCTCCTCCTGAAATCACTTATCGTTACCGGCCTTTCGCCGGGGAGCAGGGCAGGTACACAGCCAACATCTCTCAATCCCTGTTCGTTCGGCCTCTCCGATAACAGATAGAGCCTGGCTTCAAGAAGATAGATGAGCCCTGCCAGTGCAAAGAGTGCCCTGTGTCCGTCAGATCGCTGGACCAGGTCCATTCCGAGAACAACCGATATTGACTCACTCTCAACTAAAATCCCTTTTACTGTCTCAAGGGAACCGGAATAAGAAACACCTGAGATCACTTCTTTGATTGTGCGGTCAAGAGCTTCGCGCTCTCCCCTGTCACCTTTATAGCCATAGACTTCCTTCAGTAAGGCAGTCAGCATATCCGCCTCTCTGAATAAGGGTGGTTCTATCCTGAGTGTTGCAAATCGTTTCAGTCCTGCTGCATTCCCAAGGACAATGACCTGCGCTCCTCTTTGTGCAGCCTCCCTGATGGCAAGTCCCAGGACCGGGTTCACTGCTGTGGGATCACCGCCAAGAACAAGGATGGTCTCAGAATTCTTAAGACCCTGTATCATATTGGCTGAAACTCCCTGGCCGAGTATGTCCTCAAAGTATTTCTGTGCAGCTGCATACCCTGTACGGGAAATTGAATCAATGTTATTCGAGCCACAGGATGCGCGTATGAACTTCTGGAATACATAGTTATCTTCATTCGTACAGCGTGCTGAGGCAATACCTGCAATTGCATTCCCACCTTGAGCTTTTTTTATTTCTGCCAGCTTCTCTGCAACCAACCCGATAGCCTCACTCCATGTTGTTTTCTGGAGCGTACCATTCTTCCGTACCAGGGGGGTGTCCAGACGGTCAGGACTGCCGGCAAAATCATAGCCGAACCTCCCCATTGAACAGAGAAGTCCCTCATTCACTCCAACCCCTAATTTCGGCATGACCCGCTGAATGGAGTTATCCCGCACCTGAACATTCAGGGTGCAGCCGACTCCGCAAAAAGGACATATTGTTGCCACCTCTTTATCAACCTGCCAGGGCCTGAGACTGTGGAGGCTCGTCCTGCTGAGTATGGCGCCAACAGGACATACGGTGAGACAGTTCCCGCAGTATTCACAGTTAAAGGATTCAGAGGAAAAGGGCTCCATTTTCGTACGGCCGCCCCGTCCTACCATGGTAATTGCAGATGCACCCTGCACATCCCGGCACATCCTCACGCAGCGCGTACAGACAACACATCGGCCCATGTGCCGGGTAAGAATCTGGTCCTTGTGGCTCTCAGGCACCTTTCGTTTCTCTTCTGTAAAGCGTCCAGCAGTGGCACCGTACTTATTTGTGAGGTCCTGCAGGTCACATTCCCCTGCCTTGTCGCAATAGGGACAGTCAAGGGGATGATTAATAAGCAAAAATTCAAGAATGCCCCTGCGTACATTCGCAATTTCCTCAGACTCTGTCCTGACGACCATGCCGTCTGATGCAAGAAGGGCACAGGAGTTCTGGAGCTTTGGCATCCTTTCAACTTCTACAACACAGAGCCTGCACCCGCCATAGGGTTTCAGTAATTCATGATTACAGAGAGTGGGTATCTTGATGCGGGCCTGTCGTGCTGCATCGAGTACAGACATCTCCCGATCCAGTGTAATTTCCTGTCCGTTAATCGTTACGGTAATCATAGCTGAAACGTACTCTGGTCACCTTGAACCCTATGCTTTCTGTCATTCCGAGAAGCGAAGCGACGAGGAATCTTTCGCTCAGGACAGACTCCAGGAGAGGTCTTACTGCTTTTTGATATCATAAGATTTCTCTCTCTGCCTGCCTGCCGGTAGGCAGGGTCGAAATGACAGATGTAGTCATTTTCATATTCTTACAAAAGGCTCATCAGCCCAAGGAGCACTTTTTGTTTTTTATATGGTCCTCAAACTCATTGCTGAAATGCTTTAACATGGCTGTCACAACACCTGCTGCGCCATCTCCCAGGGGACAGAAGGTCCTGCCTGCCATGACGCCGGCAACATTCCCGAGCAGTTCAATGTCCCCTGCCCGTCCCCAGCCCTTTTCCATTCTCTGCAGTATCTTTCTGAGCCATTCTGTCCCCTCCCTGCAGGGCACACACTTTCCGCAGGATTCATGTTCAAAAAACTCCATGGCACGGTATGTGACCTTTACCATACAGACAGATTCATCCATAACTATGACTGCACCGGAACCGAGCATGCTTCCTGCTTTCTGCAAAGCCATAAAGTCCATTGCACAATCAATTGCATCAGCAGGTAAAACAGGTGCTGAAAGTCCGCCGGGTATCACGGCCTTCAATTTTTTCCCATCCCGTATTCCGCCGCAGTGGGTATAAATAATATCCCGCAAGGATGTACCCATTGGCAGTTCATAGACACCGGGCTTCTGCACGGAACCGCTTACACAATACAGTTTTGGGCCGGAGCAGTCTGCGCTGCCCGTCTTTGCGTATGCCTCGCCTCCGATTTCAAGAATGTAAGGTATGTTTGCAAGGGTCTCCACATTGTTCACGATTGTCGGCATCTGCCAGGCCCCGTTATTGACTGGAAAAGGGGGTCTGCTTCTTGGCTGCCCTCTCCTGCCTTCTATGGATTCTATGAGAGCAGTCTCTTCACCGCATATGTAGGCACCTGCCCCTGTATGGACATGAAGATGAAATTTTGCCCCCCTGCCGAGGACATTATCACCGAGATAATTCTTCTCACCAGCCTCCTCAATGGCTCTCTCCAGTATTTCCTTTGCCCGGGGATATTCGCCTCTGAGATAGATGTATCCAAATTCTGAGCCGAGGGCATAGCCTGAAATAACCATTCCCTCTATCAGCAGATGGGGATTCTTTTCAAGAATAGGCCTGTCCTTGAATGTGCCCGGCTCACCCTCATCAGCATTGCAGATCAGATATTTGGGAAATTTGGGATCAGCCACGGCAAAATTCCACTTCATGCCGGTAGGGAATCCTGCCCCGCCCCTTCCACGAAGGCCCGACTGCTTAACCTCCTCAAGTACATCCTTCGGCTCAAGACCGAATGCCTTCTCGAGGCTGCTGTATCCTCCGATCTTCAGATACTCCCCAATGTCTGCTGAATTGGGGTTTTCAGTATTTTTTAAAAGGACTTTTTCCATATGCACTTCATGTCATTCTTCAGTAGTAAGTCTGTATAACAATATAATATTTGTCATCGCGAGACACCAAAGGTGTCGTGGCGATCTCTTATTTCTCATTGTGCTTCAAAGATTGCTTCGTCACTTCCTTTCTCGCAATGACAATCACGCCACAGTTTCCTGCCTGTTACTAACCAAATGAAACTTATCACCTGGTCCCTGAAACTCTATTTATACTTTTCCAGTATCTCCATTATGCTTTCTTCTGTCAGGTTGTCGTAATAATCAGTGTTGACCAGCATGGCAGGTGCGGAACCGCAGGCCCCTATACATTCCATGATGACAAGGGAAAATCTGCCGTCTTCCGTTGTCTCTCCTGGTTTGAGATTAAATTTTGTCTGGAGAATATCAACAAGTTTTTCAGAACCGAGAATCATACAGGAGATATTCGTGCAAAGCTGGACAAGGTTGCGACCCATCTCTTTGTGCCTGAACATGGAGTAGAAGGAGGCAGTGCCCCTGACCGTTGCCTCCGGAAGATTCAGTGCCGCAGCTGCTGTAGTGAGAGCCTCCTCGCTCAACCAGCCAAACTCTCTCTGGGCAATATACAGTACAGGCAGCAGGGCGCTCTCCTGATCCGGATACCTTTCCTTTACTGAATCTATTTCCCTAAGTATGGATTCGTTAAACACGGGTCCAGTCAGTCATCAAAGAAATTTAAGAAATTAATTGCCGGAAGCTGCGAATAAGACCAAGAAGTCTTACCGGTCACATTCTCCGAGGACAATGTCAATGCTTCCAATATTGGCTATGACATCCGCCACCAGGCTGCCTTCGCTCAGTTTGGGCAGCGCTGCGACATGCACAAAGGAAGGCGCCCGTATTCTCATACGGTAAGGCCTGCCAGTACCGTCACTGACAAAGTAAAATCCCATTTCTCCCTTCGGGACTTCTGTCGGCACATAAAGCTCTCCCTCGGGTGCTGTCTGGGGGCCTTTTGTTATCAGGACAAAATGATGAATAAGGTTTTCCATGTCAGAAAGGACTTTGTCCTTGGGAGGCAAGGTAAATTTCGGTGAGTCAGCCATGACGGGTCCATTCGGTATCTGTTCAACACATTGTCTTATAATTGAATTGGACTGGCGCAGCTCATCCATCCTGACTCTGTAACGGTCATAGACATCCCCGTTCTTGCCAACAGGGACGTCCCACTTCACTTTGTCGTAGACTCCGTAGGATGTCACTTTTCTCACATCATAGGGTACCCCCGAGCCTCGCAATGTGGGGCCGCTCAAGCCCAGGTTAATCGCTTCCTCGGCTGAAATTACTCCAATGCCTATGGTACGGCGCAGCCAGATACGGTTTTTGTTAATCAGTGTTTCATACTGCTCAACCCGTGCAGGGAAGTCCTCAGTAAACTTATAGAGGTCGGCAAGCCATTTTGCATCAACATCATTTTTCAGACCACCAATCCGCGGATAGGATACTGTGAGCCGTGCCCCGCAGAGACGTTCAAAGAGGTCAATAATTGTTTCCCTTTCCCTGAAACAGTACAAAAAGACCGTCATGGCCCCAATATCAAGGGCGTGGGTCGCAAGCCACAGGAGGTGGTTGGATATACGGGACATTTCAGCAACAATGGTCCTGATATACTCAACCCGTTCCGGCAGTTCTATGCCGAAAAGCTTTTCCACGGCAATGCAGTAGCCCAGGTTATTTGACATGGAGGATATATAATCCAGGCGGTCGGTAAGGGGGAGGATCTGCATATAGTTCCTGTTCTCTGCAAGTTTCTCCACTCCCCGGTGGAGATACCCGACATAGGGAGTACACTTGACAACGGTCTCTCCTTCAAGATCAAGAACGAGCCTCAATACACCGTGCGTAGCCGGGTGCTGAGGCCCCATGCTGAGGGTAAGTTCCTTTGTTGCAATGCGGGAATTGACGTCTGTCGTATTCACTGTTGAACCTTTTCTCCAGTACAGGCTTCGTGTATTAGTGCGTTATGATCAATAAAAAAACTATCATCCAGAACCTTGTCCCTGGGGACAAACCGGAATGACACATGACCTGTCTTCTCCACTACGTTATATTCCACTCATTATCATGGCTGTGCAGATCTTTGAGCTCTTCATAGCCCTTGTATTCCCAGGACTCCCTGCCCTTCAACGGATAATCCTTTCTCAGAGGATGTCCCTCCCAGTCCTCGGGCATGAGAATCCTTCTCAGATCAGGGTGTCCGTTGAAGACAATACCATACATGTCGCAGACCTCCCGCTCATGCCAGTTCGCACCCTGCCAGACAGGAACAACACTGTCAATGCCTGGGCTGCTTTCCGGTATGCGGGCCTTGATAATAATCCTGTGCCGGAATTTCATTGAATACAGAACATAGACAACTTCAAACCTGAGATCCCTGTCAGGATAGTCAACGCCGCAGAGGTCAGCCAGGTAGTCCATGCTGATATCAGGGTCCTCACGAAGATGGCGACAGATATCAAGTATTCTCTCCTGCCTGACACTTATAAAGACCTGGTCCCTGAATTCTCTTACATCCAGGATCTCACTGAGAAATTTCTCTTTCAGTCTGCCGGCTATCTCCAGGGGCTCCATCTCATATGCTCCTTTTCTATCTTTTCCTGTAATTTCATGACACCCTCCATCAGCGCCTCGGGACGCGGCGGGCAACCCGGTACATAGACATCAACGGGCAGAAAGGTATCACATCCCTGCACTACAGAGTAGGTATCAAATATGCCGCCTGAATTTGCACAGCTTCCCATTGAAATGACATAGCGCGGCTCCGGCATCTGGTCATAAACCCGTCTGACCACAGGAGCCATCTTTTTTGTAACAGTCCCGGCAACGATCAGCACATCAGACTGCCGTGGAGAAGCACGGAATATAACACCAAAGCGGTCAAAATCATAATGACTTGCCCCGGCTGCCATCATCTCAATGGCACAGCATGCCAGACCAAATGTCATCGGCCACAGTGAGTTCTTGCGGCCCCAGTTCACAAGGCTGTCCAGAGAAGTAATGATTGTATTGGCACCGGGTACGATATGAGTGCCTTTTTCAACCTCAATCAGGTGAGGGTCCTGATGGCCTGTGCGCTCTTCGCTGTTCTTATTATCGTTTATTCCCATTCCAGCGCGCCTTTCTTCCATACATATATATAGCCAATAAGCAATATGAAGATAAAAAGCATCATTTCAACAAAACCAAATATACCGAGCTTGTCATAGGCAACCGCCCAGGGGTAGAGAAATATCGCCTCCACATCAAAGACCACAAAAAGCATTGCGATAATATAAAACCTGACTGAAAATTTATACCGTGGCTCGCCAACAGGACGATTTCCTGACTCATAGGGTGCCAGTTTCTGTGCATAGGGCCTTCTGGGCCTCACAAGCAGTCCGGCAACCAGGGCACCGAGACCAACAAGGGTGGCCACCACCAATACAATGAGAACGGGCAAATAATCTGTTGGAGTATATGTTCCGGGCATCACTGATGTTTTTTATACCAAATACAGCTTGCACTGTCAAATAAAAATAGTATCATCGTGAGAAAGGGCTCATCTGCCATGCTAAACGATAATCAGCTTTTAAAATTTTCTCAAGCCTCTTATAATACTGTCAGCCATGAATAAGATATTCGGCAACCCTGACAGATCTCTCGTTGCAAAGCTTATCATAGCCATTGGCGTACTCATGGTAATAGTCAGTTTTATATTCTGGTACGCCATCCTTCAGAAACAGCAGCAGGACATCAGGTCTATTGCCGTAAAGTATGGCGATTCCTTTCTTGCGTTTATAAAACAAAGCACCCACTACAGTATGCTGACCCTCGATTCTGCCAAAACCCAGGAGGCAGTTGAACACCTGAGTTCACCTGATGTTATCAAGGAAGTAAATATATACGATCACGGCGGAACAATCCATTTTTCTTCCAATGAGGAACGAATAAGCAGTACAGTCGTAAAAACCTCCCTTGCCTGCACGGCCTGTCATGAGGATCCTGAAAAATCGTCAGCTCTTCTGAATGAACGTATGCGGTGGAACGTTACAAAGGACCCCCAGGGCGTATCTTCATTAAGCCTTGTCAGTGTCATAGAGAACGAAAAGGACTGTTACACAGCACGGTGTCATGTGCATCCTCAAGACCAGAAGATAATCGGGTTCATTAAAGCAGATTTTTCCCTCGGCCTTCTCGATGTTGCACTGCATAAGCAGAAAGAAGCGCTCTCTCTCTATGTGGCAATATTTGTGATAATTGTTTCTCTCTTTGTCGGTTTCATTATTTATACAATGATCACCCGGCCCATCAGGGTACTTATAGCAGGGATGGAAAGAATCGCCGGCGGCGACCTGGATCATTCAGTGCCCATTACGTCAGATGATGAAATGGGGGTCCTTGCCAGATCCTTTAATGCCATGATCAAGGACCTGAAGGAGGCACGGGACCAGCGTGAGAAGTGGACCCAGACACTGGAGGAAGAGGTCGCCAGAAAAACTGAAGAGATCCGGAAGACCCATGCCAGCCTGGTGCAGACAGAAAAACTGGCGTCTCTCGGCAGAATGGCAGCCGGAGTGGCCCATGAGATTAACAATCCCCTCACAGGAGTCATAACCTTTGCGCACCTGCTCAGGGACCGTTTCCCTGATAAAAGTCAGGAGGTGGATGACCTGAATGTCATTATTGAGCAGTCCGAGAGATGTTCAAAGATTATCAGCAATCTCCTGACCTTTGCACGGGCTACCCCTTCTGAAAAAGGAAGCTGTGATATAAACGAGGTCCTGAGCCGCACTGTCTTCATGCTGAAAAATCAGGAGAAATTTCACCACATAAAATTTGATGTCGACATGGATGAAGCACAATTCATTGTATTTGGAGATGCCTCGCAGTTTCAGCAGATATTTCTCAATATGTTTATCAATGCTGCCGATGCAATGGAGAAAAGGGGTAAAATAACGGTAGCATCGCGCAGGGTCAAGGAAAAGGGGAAGGACTTTGTGGAAATTGAGTTCAGTGACGAAGGCTGCGGCATAAAAGAAGAAGATATGTCCAAGCTCTTTGAGCCCTTTTTTACAACTAAACCGATCGGCAAGGGAACAGGGTTGGGATTGTCCGTAAGCCATGGTATTGTAAAGCATTTCGGGGGCACTCTCAAAGTGGAAAGCACCGTTGGTAAAGGGACAAGTTTTTTTGTTAGACTACCCCTGTCAGAGACCCACCAATGAAGAAAATACTGATCATCGATGACGAACCAATTATCAGAACAAGCTGTGAGAGGACACTTGCCCCGAAGGGCTATGCGGTTACATCGGCGGCAAGCGGAGCAGAAGGGCTTGCCCTGCTTGAAAAAGAGCCCTTCAGCGTAGTGCTGCTGGATTTTAAAATGCCTGATATGGACGGCATGGAAGTCCTGAAAAAGATCCAGGCAAGCAGTTCTTCCGCCAAAGTGATTATCATAACCGGCTATAGCAACGTTGATACCGCTGTCCGTGCATTACGGTCAGGCGCCTACAATTATATTGAAAAACCCTTTACACCAGACAAAATCCTCTCGGCTGTCAAAGAGGCCATTGATGATCTGGAAGAGAAGTAATGCATGGAGAAAGCGAATATGAAGCTCAAAGAGATTGCAAAGGTCCTTGATGCGCACTTCATAACGGAAGCAATGGATGCAGATGATCTGGATATCAGCAGTGCCTGCAGCACTGACCTTATGAGTGTCGTATTGTACTATCACTCCATGAACTGTCTTCTCATTACAGGCCTGACTCAGCCATCAGTGATACGGACAGCAGAAATCGCCTGCATAAAGTGCATCGTCTTTGTGCAGGGGAAAAACCCTAATCTTCAGACAATAGAGCTTGCAAAAGAGAAGGGAATTCCCCTGCTCAGCACACCTCACAGTATGTACTCTGTTTCAGGCAGGCTCTTTCAGGCAGGCCTGCCAAGCTCACCGGAGAAATAACATGACTCCAGACATAAGCGGAAATGTAGAAGGCAGTTTCCAGCTCATCGGCGGCAACTTTACAAATGCGGGAGAAGCATCAACGCAGTTAAAAATGAAGCTTTTCGAGTTCGGCGTTGATGATGCAATTATACGACGGGCTGCAATCGCAACCTTTGAAGCTGAAATGAATGTCATCATATATGCTGCAGCGGGTCAGCTGCATTATTACATTACTCCTGAAAATATAAAAATCAGGGTAGAAGACATGGGGCCCGGCATTGAAGATATTGAACAGGCAATGCAGGAAGGCTATTCAACAGCTCCTGAGTGGGTACGTGAAATGGGCTGGGGTGCAGGCATGGGCCTGCCGAATATGAAGAGAAACTCTGATGAATTTATGATTGAGTCTGTAGTCGGTGAAGGGACAACGGTTCACATGACTATTAACCTGAATGAATAAAGGAGAGTTACCGTGAAATTATCAGAACTGGCAGAAAAATTATCTCTGAAAATTGCCTCACACACAGAGGGAATGAACGGGAATATTACCGGAGCCTACTCCAGTGACCTCCTGTCAGATGTTATGGCCAACAGCAAGGTTGGAAATGTCTGGATTACGCTTCAGACCCATATAAATATTGTGGCCGTTGCCAGTCTGAAAGGCCTGGCCGGCATTATCATCGTCGGCAACAGACAACCCCAGCCGGAAACCATTGAGAAGGCTGAGGCTGAAAAAGTTACGATCCTGACAACTTCTCATACGGCTTACGAGACAGCAGGCCAGATATACCAGATTTTATCAACCTGACTAATGAGTGAATGCTAAAGATATTCAAAGCCGATCTTCATATCCACACCTGCCTCTCCCCCTGTGCCGATCTTGATATGACCCCTTCAGCCATTGTAAAGGCGGCCCTCGATCAGGGCATGGACATTATTGCCATTACAGACCATAATTCTGCGGAAAACTTTCATGCAGCGCAACGGGCGGCGGGACTGACTGAACTTACCGTCCTGGGCGGCATGGAGATTACCTCATCAGAAGAGGCCCATATACTTGCTCTCTTCGATAGTGGCGAAAAAATCGTGGCCATGCAGGAGTATGTATATGACAACATGCTGCCTGCAGTGAATGATGAAAAATATTACGGTGATCAGATCGTTGTGAACGAATGCGACGAGGTGCTCGGTTTTAACAGACGCCTCCTCATAGGGGCCACTGTCCTGAACGCAAACCAGATTGTCGACCAGGTACATGCCTTTGACGGACTCGCCATAGCCTCGCACATTGACAGGGATTACTTCAGCATCACATCTCAGCTTGGGTTCATTCCTGAAGATTTAGACTTTGATGCCCTGGAAATTTCTCCTGCAACAGGGATGGATCAGGCCAGGAGGAAATTCAGACAATACCGCGACTATGCATGGATTTCCGCATCTGATGCGCACTGTATTCAGGACATAGGACAAAGAAAAACTTTTTTCACCATGGAAAGTGCAACCATAGAAGAAATGAAACTGGCATGCAGCAACAGGAAGGGCAGAAAAGTAGAATGGG
>Ga0209536_100012157_pt1 | contig 12540 bp, 7 predicted proteins | sample DeeMarSeWOR28_12_FD_187461 | JGI IMG/M metagenome (GOLD analysis project Ga0209536, IMG submission 187461) | Marine sediment microbial communities from White Oak River estuary, North Carolina - WOR-2-8_12 (SPAdes) (version 2) | ecosystem: Environmental > Aquatic > Marine > Intertidal zone >...
CGAATAATCTAAATGGGTAACAGCCGGGATGTCGCTTCTTTTCGCCTTAAGGCGTTCCAGCATCGACAGTCCATCATCAGAAGGCTGTGGAAAACGTTTCTCTTCTTTGACGTCGGCTACCAAAAGCATGTATGGGCTCGGCCTATCTATCTTGAAGTACTCGGAAATCTTCTCCTCGAGCACCGATGGGGCAAACGGCCTGAAAGACTCTCGGTACTTTATTTTCAGGTTCATTGTCGTCTGGGTGTCTTCTCGTCTGGGGTCGCCAAGGATACTTCTTGCCCCAAGTGCTCTCGGGCCGAACTCCATGCGCCCCGCCATATACCCGACTATCTTGCCGGCAGCTACCTGCTCGGCAATAACCCGCGCTCTGCTGCTACCGTCAAGTTCGTGGTAGGTATAGCCTTTGCTTTGGAGAAATTCTTCGACTATTTCATTCGGAAAGGAGGGGCCAAGATACGACCCCCGCTGGCTGTCATGTCCGTTTGGGTTGGCCCTCTCATTACCGAGATAACGGTGCCAAACTGATAAGGCGGCTCCCAATGCCCCGCCTGCATCTCCGGCCGCAGGTTGTATCCAAATATCTTCATAAGGGCCCTCTCGAAGTATCCTACCATTGGCCACGCAGTTAAGGGTTACCCCCCCTGCTAGGCAAAGATTTCTTTGACCAGTTTCCTTATGGACATGGTGTGCCATCCTCATGATCACCTCTTCGGTGACGGATTGGATGCTCGCAGCAATATCCATTTCTCTCTGGGTTATTTCAGTTTCGGGTTTGCGAGGAGGACCACCGAAGAGTCTGGCAAAGTGCTTATTGGTCATACGAAGGCCACCTAAAAAGTCAAAGTATGAAAGATTCAGTCGAATGGAACCGTCTTCTTTTAGGTCCACAAGTTCAGAAAGAATACGATCCTTATATCGAGGCAATCCGTAAGGGGCTAGACCCATGAGTTTGTATTCACCCGAGTTCACTCTGAATCCGGTAAAATAGGTGAAAGCTGAGTAAAGCAACCCCAAAGAATCAGGAAAGTGTAATTCCTTTAGCAAAGTTATGTCTTTGCCCTTGCCAAGGCCGTAGCTGGCGGTGGCCCATTCCCCCACCCCATCCATGGTCAAAATTGCTGCTTCCTCAAAGGGTGAGGGGTAAAAGGCCGAAGCTGCATGACCTTCGTGGTGCTCGGAGTAGAGGATATCGCCTTCGTAGCCCGTTTCTCTCTTGATCACCTTGGGTATGTAGAGTTTCTGCCCGAGCCACAAAGGCATAGCCTCTAACCACGACCGCAAGCCTCTTGGGGCTACGGTAAGATAGCTCATAAGAAGGCGTTCAAAGGTGAGAAATGGCTTGTCATAAAAAACTATGTAGTTCAGGTCATGAATTGATATTCCTGCCTCTTCGATACAATACTTAATGGCATTTTTAGGAAATCTCGGATCATGTTTCTTTCTGCTGAACCTTTCCTCTTGCGCGGCAGCAAAAATAGAGCCGTCCTTCACCAGACAAGCTGCACTGTCGTGATAGAAGCATGATATTCCAAGAATATACATACTTTTCCTCATTGAGCGTCCACACCACTATGCCCAAAAGTGACTTAAGGATCATATTTAACTCTTATTTCACAATCAGTCAATTAACCAGTTCCCCGGTGTTAGGGGTGGAACAACTTGTCTATGATGATATCTGTGAGAGCTCAAGGTAATCTTTTAAAGTACAAGCAATTGGAATTCCATTGAAACAAGCACACTTCTATCGTGGGGAGTAAGCAGTAAAAAAATTAGTTTTCCATACGGCGTTGCCATTGTCCCCACAATCATCTCAGAAATCACTGCAACTGTAGCCGGAACTTATTCACCCTTGACACAGGGGAATAGTTATCCTATAGTCGCCTCCGCGAAAAAGGAATACCTGCTGCGGGCGGGCATCGCTTAGTCAATGGCGCCTTCATTGCGTAGATCGAATGATGGCGCTACGATTTCGTCTTCAAGTTTTTGGAGAAATCGAATGAAGATATTAGTATTGGGGCGAGGAAAGTCAGGAACTACTGCGATCTTGTTCAAAATAGCCGGAGGGTTACCAAATTGCCAAGCTTTTTCCGGGGGAGATGTAGGCAAACATCTAACGAAAGATCTTGGTGACTCTGAGAATGCTGTTTACAAGCAAACCTACAGCGAGCGAAAAGGCAGGACTTTAGAAGCTTACAGGGATCATGCTGCTCAGACACATTACGATCGCAAGATCTGGATGGCCCGAGATCCTCGAGATGCAGCAGTCAGTCGAATGCTCTATAGATGGCACAAGGGTAACTGGGGACAATGGAAGCAATACGGAAAACATTTGGAGCTGGTCCAGAAAAAAGAACAGGACCCCAGATCCATCCCTTTCCACGTCCTCTTCAGTTATATCGGACAGGATGGTCGACCCTTGACTTCGGCTGAGTTGGTAAAAATGGAAAGGGTACGTTACCAGCAAATGAGCGATTTTGCCGAATCCTTGGAAAGTGATTGGTTCATTTTCAAGTATGAAGACATGATAGAGAAAAACTATGACGGCTTGAATAAATTTCTCGGATTCGAAGTCGTAGATGAGGCTGAAATTCCGACGACGACCAAAAAGTCTAAGGTGGTTCGAAAAAAAGCTTACGGTGATTGGCGACACTGGTATACTGAGGAGGACGTAGAACTTTTCAAGCCTGCTTACTTGCCTTACATGCAGACTATGGGCTACGACTGCGACGATTGGGCTCTTAGTGCCAATCCGGTAATCGAGCCCGAATTCTCATCCATCTACATGAAGGGACTGGTGCAAAAGCATAATCGATATATCATCCGCAGTGTCAAGGATTTTGTGCTAAGGCCTTTTGTGAGACCGAGCTAAAGGCGAAAAAAAAGGTAGCATCACCGAGGTATTTTTCATTCAAAGCTGACCACTTCCTCTAGCACCAGTGCATATGTTTCGCTGGTCATGTTCTCAATGGTATCTAATTCCTGCCCCGTCAGTGTTCTCTCCTCTGCGGGAAGACTACCCACAACGCCATGACTTTCTGTCGTGAAGGTTCTAGCTCCTTTCATTGGGAATTTATTGAACGTAGGTGCCATTAAAAAATCATCGAACTCAACGGTGAGCAATTTTGCCAAGAACCGCATGACCGCCTCAGTTTTACTGATAAGATCTTCAAACTTAATTAGGCAAACACAATCCCCAAATTCCTTCTTGTTCCAAAGCATCGCTTGGGTGCTCTTATTCCATTCACTTATGGCCTGCCCGACATCTACATATCTACCGGGCCAATGTCTTCTGGTCGAAGGAAACCAGGTCTTGGGATCCCTTAGAACACAGATAAGTCGGCCATCAGGATAAACCTGAAAAAAAGACTCGGTACTCTCCCTGATTATCCCAAGTCTCGCCGTATGGGCTGTAATGAACTTCTTTGAGCCGTAATAGTTTTGGTTGTTTAGCCAGGCACCAAAATAAGAAGTCATGTATGCGTCGAATATACCGCGCATCGTTATCGATTGAATTGAATTGAAATAGTTGAGGAAAATTTCCTTCTGCAAAGAAGAAATAAAAACGAATGGAAACGTTTCTTTATCCTCTCTCTCCTTTTTATATCCTTCCCTATTGTATTCGTCGACAACATCCTCAAAAAGAATTTCGAACCATCTACCAGGACTGTCACTGAGATCTATTTTTGGCCAGGTGCGTTGTTCAGGGTATCCAATCATTAATTCATGAGGGTGAACATGGAGTTCAGGATGACCATCAAAGAGTTGGCTCACAAGCGAGCCCCCAGAGCCTTGAATCTCTGAAATCAATGCAAGTGGAGAAGTCGCTGGTTCAACGTGATCTAGGCATATGCGAGAGAGGTCTTGAAGACTGAGTTCACTCTCATTAGCTTCCTTTCTGAACATCCACGCTTTGTATCTGACCTGGATGTATTTGCCTATGAAATAGCTAACGACTCTTTCACTAAGCTTTTGCTTGATATCTTCTTCTCTTTCAGGGTGGCGAGAATTCACTCACGTTCCTTTTATTCAATCAAAGAAAATCTGGTCCACCCCCGCATAGCGGGATCTTCAATGGCCTAGGTCAAAGTTCAATGGTTTTATCGGTCCCAGAGGTTTAAGGCATAAAGCATGTCGCATAGAGCATGGGGCATGGAGATTATTAGAATATGGGCACCGTATTGTTTTGCTGTCTGCTGCCTGCTGTTTGCTCAAACCTCTGTGATTTTCAGTGAACGGAACAGTTCGTAATGAACTGTGCATAATCTCCCAGTACGTCCCTTTTCTTTCGCCCGCCGTATACGACTTCTGAGAGAAATCTATTCACATTCTCATCCCCATAGGGCAGGTCCATGCTCTTTTTTCGTAACGACTCTAGTGCCTGCTCTAACTCAGTTTCGGTCTGTATTGTCCAACACGCCCCACACTCTTCGAATAACATTGTATTTGCATGGAGATACTTGAGGTAGAGAACAGGCTTTTCCTGCATAAGTGCCTCGGTAATGACGCTCGAACCGATGACCAGAACGACGTCGGCCCACTCACATAGTTCCGGGGTGAGAATGTTTGAAGCGTTGGGCAATGTCAAATTCGCAAAAAGGCGGCTATTTGTGCCGGTTCGCGTATGGGGCTTTATCATCACTTCAATTTCACCAAATTTAGACAACAGGTCGAATGTATTCATCATCCTTTCGATGTCGACCCTGCAATGAGGCTTCGAAACCATAAAAACTACCTTTAATTTCTTACTTTGGCGATTGGATTTAATCATTCTTGGCAGTATTTTCCTGTTTTGTGCTATCCATTCACCACAAAATCGAGCACTACCCAATACAACGATTTTTTCACGACTGATGCCGGACCGGACGAGCACGTCTTTCCTCAATTGGTTCTGGACGATGACGTAGTCAAATCGATTGAACTTATGAAATCTCTGCCTTGTGGACGTTCCAGCTTTATAGGATTCATTGGTATATAAGTAGACACCGTGAGGCAGTGCCAGGGTTGGGATAGACTTCTCTTTCGCCGCCTCCAAGAGCACGCTGACGACATATCTACTCGGAAATATATGGTCGAAACACAGAAGTTTTGCTTCGCTTGCTCTCAGAAAGTAATGAGCCCAACTTTTTCTATAAAAGCTAATTCTAGTCAGTTCATACAAAACACGGCCTATAATCGGCGCCGCCAATTTGCTCAGGCGAGATAAAAGCAAAGGTTTTTCATCACGACGAGAGCTAAATTTGTTGCCTTTTGCGTAAAACCATTGAAAAAGATAACGCATGGTCTTATGGAAACGATTCTTTTTCTGCTCAAAAGCATCGTAAATTGATTTTACTGTAACCCCTTGTTCTTTCAGAAACTTGAGACGGTAATCATTCTCGATATCGTATTGTGGATTTATACAATAAACGACAACTGGATAGTTGTCATGCATCATCCTCCACACTACTGGGGCAATATGATCCACGTCGTTAAAGTGCCTGACGCAAAACACGTACATAACTCAGATTCCTACTTTGCCTTTTTCTGTCCCTGTTCGATATACATCACATTCAGGATATTAAACACAGAGGAAGCGGCAACTACAGGGTGAATTATATGAGCGAGAAGTTAAGGATCTATCAGACGAATTCTAATCGAACTGAATAGCCAAACTGAGTACTTGCCCGTACAACTCCTCGGACTTACTCTGGATAAATTCTAACTCCTCCTGGGTGAGTGTCTTGTATCTTTCAAGCGTGCTCTTGATAATACCGTTTTTCTCTGCTTCAAAACTGGTGTTAGCTCTTATCGGATATTTATTAAAAGTGGGTTCCAGCAAGATATCCTCAAATTTTATTTCTAGGAATTGAGCCAGATAGCGCATGACTGACTTGGTCCTGGCGATCAAGTCTTCAAATGTCAGGATACAAACACGATCTCCATATCTTTCTTTGTTCCGTAACATTGCTCGGGCATTCTTTTTCCACAGGTCTACTCCATCCCGAATACCCCTGCAGATTTTAGGTTTGTGTCTGATCGCGGAAGGATACCAGTTCTTCGGATCCCTAATAATTGAGATCAATCTGCCGTCTGGGTATATTTCGAAAAAAGATTGCATGTTCTCATCACGCATCGCCAGCCTTGCTGTAAAAGCAGTAATGAATTTCTTATGGCCGGAACTGTTTTGATTGTTAAGCCAGGCGCCAAAATAAGAGGTCATATACCCGTCAAATACATCTCTGAGTGTTAGCGAATCAATTGCACCCACGAAATTCAAAAATATTTCCCTCTGCACAGAGGGCAGAAATAGAAAGAGAAAAGCGTCCTCCCTCTTTTTTTCCTTTTTATAGCCTTTCTTGAAATGACTGAAAACGCTGTACTCGAAGAGGGTTTCAAGCCACCGGTTTGGGTCATCCTTTAGATCTAGTTTCGGCCAGGTATATTTAGTCGGATAGCCAATCTTCAGTTCATGGGGATGAGCGTGGAGTTCTGAATGCCCGTCAAAAAGTTGGCTTAGCAGAGTTCCGCCGGAACGCTGTATCTGAGAGATCAAAGCAAGCGGGGTAGTCACAGGCCGAGTGTGTTCCAGACACGCCCGGTAAAGGGTCTCTAAATGGATTCTACTTTGTCCGAAATCCATATTTACCTTCTTAATGCTTGAAATGGTTATGAATTTCTTAGTATAGGTTCGATTCAACCCTGCTCAATTTCGCGCCTAACCTAACTTCTTCCCCTGTTTTTGTCAATCCTAACATATTGTTTGACGGCTTCGTAAAAAGCTCCATGTGCGGTGTTGCGCTTCATCTTTCGTCACTGCGGCGCACCCATAAGTGCGCCTCATTCCAAAAGATTCGCGCGCCTTGCATCTGGAGCTTTTTACCAAGCCATCTCCTTGAGAGGTTTTTACGAAACCATCATTGTTAAGATTTGGTCGAATCAAGATTCACCGTATGCCCTTCCCTGTGGGGGTAATCAATGCCCTTAGGAATCATTCACATTGGCAATGCCTGCTTGACAGTAAATCTTCCTTCAGGCTAGTATTCCATCTCGCTCAATGAGAAAATAGGCTAAAACATGGCAGGCGACTTCTTCTCTAAAATCGATTACAAAGTGCTTCTTGAACCAGCCGTTGTTTGCAACCAAATGGGAGGTCAGGCGAGAGCATGAATCCAGGCGTCAAAGCGACTCTGCTCATCCCTGTTGAGAATCAGGTGCGGGAGCTGGACCCCAAGCTCTTGCTCGCCTATGTGGCAGCGACACGTGGGTATTCTTGCATCCTTGGCTTCCGCCGGGAGATGCACTTCCACATCTCATCATTTCCACCGGGGATATACCTCTCCAAGAGCATGACCGCCGCCAGTGACTTAATGTTTCAGATTATGAGAAAGCTTGGCCACGAGATCGTGGCTTGGGATGAGGAAGCGCTTGTCCACTTGCCGCCTGAGACCTATTTCTCCCGCCGGTTATCCCCGGTGGCGATGGCATTCGTATCCCATCTGCTGGCTTGGGGCCAAGACAACGCTGAGCTCTGGCAACAATATCCCCACTTGCCAGGGGGGGCAGAGATCCATGTCACCGGAAATCCTCGCAATGATTTGCTGCGGCCTGAGATCAGCCACTACTATGAAAAAACGGTAGGAGAGTTGCGAAAGAGATACGGTAACTTCATTCTCATTAACACTAATTTCAATCACGTGAATGCCTTTTATCCGGGACTGAATCTTTTCGTGCCCAATGACAAGCCTGGGGGCGAGCCGAAGCCTGGTCGGGCTGCGAAGGGCATGAACAGGGAGTATGCCGAAGGCCTACGGGATCACAAACAGGCAATCTTTGAGAAATTCAAGCAAATTATCCCTGCCGTTGCAAAAGCGTTCCCAGAACACAACATTGTTGTCCGGCCGCACCCCACGGAGAATCAAGAGATATATCGCCAGATCGCTGCCGGATGTGATCGCGTGGAAGTAAGCAATGAGGGCAATGTGGTCCCTTGGCTCCTGGCCGCAAGGGCGCTCATCCACAATGGCTGCACCACCGGGGTGGAAGCCTACGTGATGGGTGTCCCGGCCATCTCCTACAGGGCGGCAGTCAATGAGAACTATGACTACGGCTTCTACCGCCTACCCAATCTACTCAGCCACCAATGTTTCGACTTTGTAGAGTTGAGTACAACGCTTGGGAAGATACTTGCCGGGGAGCTAGGTTCGGCGAGTGGAGACGAACGTGAAATCCTTGCTCGGCAGCATTTGGCGGCATTGGACGGTCCTTTGGCCTGTGAGCGCATCGTTGATGTTTGCGAAAAGATAGTCGAGGGGCAGTCCGAAAGGTCAAAACCAGTCTTATTCGATCGATTGACGGGCTACTGCATGGCAACCATGCGCACTTTAAAAAGACAGATCAAGGCGCGTCTACCGCGTGCGCACAAGAAACCTGAGTTCCACCGCCATCGTTATCCCGAGGTTTCCCTTGAGGAAATGCGGATTCGGGTTTCAAAGTTACAACATCTATTAGGCTACAGCGGAGAGCTGAAGGTGGAACAGATACAGCATAAGTTTTTTCGGGTTTGCAGCGGTAGCGCTCTTGACGCTTAATGTTCAGTCGGGCTAATATCCGCCCCTGCTGAACAGACATCTGCGTAACTCTGATATGTTACTTACTGCCATCTCGAGAATCAGTCTCAAAAGTATTATGTGAGCAGACCTCTGTTTGTGGTTACTGAGACTGACGAGAGGTTGAGAAAAGTAATGGAAGCAAAAAAAACAACACTAATCATTCCAGTGGAGAATCAGGTGCGAGAGCTTGATCCCAAACTTCTGCTCGCTTGCATTGCGGCAAAGCGAGGGTTTTCCACAGTGATTGGCTCGCACCGGGAGATAGACTTTCGCATTGCTTCCTTTCCTAGAAGTATATATCTCAATAAAAGTTTTACAATTCGCAACCTTAAGATGTTCCGCATTATGCATAAGCTCAGGCATGAAATCGTGACCTGGGACGAAGAAGCGCTTGTGCACTTGCCTCCTGAGATGTACTACTCGCGGCGTCTTTCTCCACTGACCATGAAGTATATATCCCATCTGTTTGCCTGGGGTGAGGATAACGCCGAACTGTGGCGACAATATCCTGAATTCCCAGTCGGATTGCCGATCCATATAACCGGCAATCCTCGCAACGACATGCTGCGACTTGAAATGCGCGCTTTTTACGACGATGAGGTTGAAGGACTCCGCAAGACTTATGGCGAGTTCATTCTGATTAACACCAATTTCAATCACGTAAATGCCTTCTTTCCTGCCCAGAATCTGTTTCAGCCAACAAAGGGTCCTGACGAAGAACCTGCTTTCGGAAAGGCCGGGCGAGGGATGACTCGCGAGTACGCCGAGGGATTGCGGGATCACAAGCAAGCCATCTTTGAAGCCTTTCAGCGCCTCATTCCTGATCTCGAACAGGCTTTTCCGCACCACTTCATCATTGTCCGTCCTCACCCAACCGAGAGTCAAGAAGTCTATAAAAAAATCGCTGCCCAATGTGAGCGGGTGCGGGTAACCAACGAGGGCAACGTGGTCCCCTGGCTCATGGCCGCAAAGGCACTTATTCATAATGGCTGTACCACTGGGGTTGAGGCTTATGTGATGGGTGTTCCCGCCATATCCTACAGAGCGACGGTCAACGAATACTACGACTCCGGCTTCTACCGCTTGCCCAATCTGCTGAGTCACCAATGTTTTGACTTCGAGGAGTTGCAGGTTACCCTAGGGAAGATCCTCGCCGGGGAACTAGGAGTTGCGGATGGAAAAGAACGGAAGGAGTTAATTGACCGCTACCTGGCGGCACAGGAAGGCAAACTAGCCTGCGAACGGATTGTTGATGTTCTAAAGCAGATGATGGAAGGTCGCTCTGAACTGCCAAAGCCTCCATTATCCGATCTAATTGGCGGTTGGTTTAAGGCACACGGACGCCGTCTGAAAAAATATTTCAAATCATATCTTCCCGGATCGCACGCGCCACCGGAGTTTCACCGCCATCGTTACCCAGAGGTTTCGCTTGAGGAGTTACGAGGGCGAGTATCAAGGTTTCAGCAAATTCTTGGTGACAGCAAAGCACTACAGGTGGAGAGTATATTCGATCAGATTTTCAAAATTAGCCCTTGATTGGTCTCAAGAATGACCAGCATTGATGAGAGATGATAAACTATTTTTTAAATAGAAAAACGATTGAATCAGACGGCAGATCATGGCCTTGGCCTCCGAATCGTCGGGTGAGAAAATTGTTCAGGCGGTTGTTTAATGTGCGGAAACGGCTTGTTAGGGAGGTGGAGATTATTGACGGGGCTTCGCGCTACAGGTTCCAGTGTAGAAACTTCGATGAGTTCTCTCGATGTATGAAAATGTTCATTAAGGAGCCAGGAACATGTGATTGGATCAAGCAGGAGCTAAGGCCTGGAGAGATTTTCTATGACATAGGCGCGAATATTGGAGTCTACACTATCTTGGCTGCCAGACATACAGGTGAAAATGGCAGGGTGTTCGCTTTCGAACCCCACTGCCCTAGCTTCTCAAGATTGCTTGATAATATTCGAGTAAATAATCTCGAACATATCGTCACACCGTGTAATTTTGCCCTCCATGATCAACAAGGGTTTTTTCCTTTTAACTACTTCTCAGGAGAAGCCGCCACTTCACATAGTCAAATTGGCCCAGCTCAGGGTGATTCGCAGCTCGAATTTCAGCCAGAGATTTCTGAATTGAAATACTCCACATCAATCGACAGCTTGATTGCTGCCAGAGAATTTCCACCACCTCATCACATCAAAATAGATGTCGACGGAAACGAATTTGCGATTCTGAGGGGAATGAGCACTCTAATGAAGAGTTCTCAGCGACCCAAATCCATACAGGTAGAAATTGATAAGCCTTATAAAGACGAGATCATGTCGTTCATGGAGGGTCACAAATACCTTTTGGCCACCAAGCACCACACCCGTGCCGGACTTGAACGAATATCAGAGGGACAAAATCCCGAGGACATTTTGTACAATGCGATCTTCCGGCCATCATAAGGCAATATTACTCAGCATGGACCGGAGAATCGGAGATCTGCCATGCGAGGTTATTGTCTCCCATGGATCTATCATGACCGAGCTGCAAACTGCTCAGCCATCATTTGTGGGCTAATGGGAGGTCACGCAAGAGCATGAAGAGAGTCAAAGCTACATTGCTTATGCCGGTTGAGAATCAGGTCCGCGAACTTGATTCCAAGCTCTTGCTCGCCTGTATCGCCGCAAGGCGTGGATTTTCCTCGGTGATCGGTCCTCGCCGTGAAATGCATATTCATATTTCTTCTTTTCCCAGATCCATATACCTTGCCAAAAGCATACCAAAACACACCAACATCATATTTCAGATTATGCGCAAGCTCGGTCATGAAATAGTGGCATGGGACGAAGAAGCGCTAGTCCACCCTCAAGCTGAGACTTACTACAGACGGAGGGTTTGTCCCGTGGGTATTAGCTATGTCTCTCACTTATTTGCCTGGGGTGAAGATAACGCAGAGTTGTGGCGTCAGTACCCTGAACTACCTAATGGCACACCAATTCATGTCACCGGCAATCCTCGAGGTGACTTGCTTCGCTCTGATCTGCGCGGTTTTTATGAAAGAGATGCTGATGAGCTCCGCAGAATCTACGGTGAATTCATTCTTGTGAACACTAATTTTAACCATGTAAATGCCTTTTCTCCTGATCTCAATCTCTTCCGACCTGTTAAGAAACCTGGGGAGAAGCCCAAATTCGGCCGGGCAGCAAAGGGCATGAGCCGCGATTATGCTGAAGGCTTACGTGATCACAAACAAGCTATCTTCGAAGATTTCCAACGAATCATCCCATCTCTTGAACAAACATTTCCGAACTACACGATCATTGTTCGGCCTCACCCCACCGAAAAACAGGCCGTCTATCATAAGATCGCTGCCCACTGCAAACGGGTTCAGGTGACCAACGAGGGCAATGTGGTGCCATGGCTCATGGCCACCAGGGCGCTTATCCATAACTGCTGTACTACGGGGGTAGAAGCCTATGTGATGCGCGTTCCTGCAATTTCATACAGGTCGACGGTTAACGAGTACTACGACTACGGTTTTTACTATCTGCCCAACCTGCTGAGTCACCAGTGCTTTGACTTCGATGAGTTGCGGGTGACCTTAGGGAAGATCCTAAGCGGCGAACTTGGTGCTGCGGATGGAACAGAACGCAAGACGCTTATTGACCATCATTTGGCGGGCCAGGCCGGTCCATTGTCCTGTGAACGCATGGTCGAGGCGCTCGAAGAAATGATGGAGGGCAGGATCGAATTATCACAGCCTCCATTACGTGATCGCTTGGAAGGCTGGTCCATGTCAGCCGTTCGAACGTTAATAAAGCGATCCAAGGAACTCCTTCCTGGTTCACACAATCGGCCAGAGTTTCAGCGCCATCGGTATCCGGAAGTTCCTTTTGAGGAGGTGCGCAGGCAAGCATTTAGATTACAGCAAATAGTCGGGAACAGTAAAGAGCTTAGGGTCGAACAG
>Ga0209536_100012158_pt1 | contig 12540 bp, 10 predicted proteins | sample DeeMarSeWOR28_12_FD_187461 | JGI IMG/M metagenome (GOLD analysis project Ga0209536, IMG submission 187461) | Marine sediment microbial communities from White Oak River estuary, North Carolina - WOR-2-8_12 (SPAdes) (version 2) | ecosystem: Environmental > Aquatic > Marine > Intertidal zone >...
AACCGGGTGTGGCTGAACGACGGGGCGGGGGGCTTCAGCGACAGCGGCCAGGCCCTGGGCGCTGGTGCGAGCCGCGGCGTGTCCCTGGGAGACCTGGACGGCGATGGCGACCTCGACGCTCTGGTGGCGATGGACAGGGCCAACACGGTGTGGCTGAATGACGGCGGCGGCGTTTTCACCGACACCGGCCAGCGGAAGAAAAGTCTTTTCCCGTTCCCCTTTCCAGGTATATTTTGTACGCATAATGTCCACCTCAAACAATCCTGTTTCCTCCAGGTATTGTTTCATCATGATAGTAGACTTTGGCCAGACCTCGTGATTGTTTTGGCCGTCGACAATAAGTGCCTTTAATTGTGCTTTGGCAGAAAATGATATAACAACCATTGCAAAAGCGGCGATCAGTCTTCTTTTCATAATTAGATGTTTTAAAAAATGAGCTTGGATCAATTGAAGAATATTATTACTTTTTTACCAAAGGTAATATCTTTTGCAGAGTTATATCACAAAAACCTAAACCTTATCCAGTTCTTCCCTTACAAATGCAATCAAATCACTGATGTATTCCCTGCTGAAATTAAATTCAATATTAGCCGCCCTGTAGATATCAGGAATTGACCGTGTATATCCCAGCTTTAACGCTGATAGATATCCATCCAATCCTTTCTTGGGGTTTTCCTTGAAATTTTTCCAGACCGCAATGGCTCCAAGCTGGGCAAACCCATATTCAATATAGTAGAATGGGACTTCATAAAGATGTAGTTGCCGTTGCCAGGTGTAATCCCTGTAATGCTCCAGCCCAGCCCAGTCAGTGGTCGTATCCGAAAAATCTGACAGAATAGCATTCCATGTTATTTTGCGCTCTTCGATGGAATGACTGGGATTTTCATAGATCCAATGCTGAAATTTATCAATGACAGCTACCCAGGGCAAAGTCTGGATAATTTGTTCCAGGTGCTCTTTTTTTGCTCTTTTCAGTTCTTCCTTATTATCAAAAAATATGTCCCAATGATCCATGCTAATCAGCTCCATCGACATGCTGGCCAGCTCTGCCACTTCTGAAGGTGTATGTTTGAAATCAGCCAATTCAAGATCTTTGGTAACTATGGAATGCACGGCGTGACCACCCTCATGAAGGATAGTAACTAAATCTCGCAAGGTGCTGGTCGCATTCATGAAAATAAACGGGATGCCAATTTCGGACAATGGATAGTTATACCCACCCGGCGCTTTGCCTACACGCGAATCCAAATCCAAATGATTGATCTTCCGCATGGTATTGATGCATTGACCCAGGAATGGATCAAGACGATTAAAGCACAGGATCGTTTTGTCAACGAGATCTTTCGTGTCTTTAAAAGGTACCAACGGCGGTTTTCCTGTAGCATCGACGGCTTTGTCCCACGGCCTCAGTTGCGGTAGATTCAACTTTTCTTTTCGTTCTTTAGCCAGCTGGTTTAAAATAGGAACGATTTCTTTTTGTGCTGATTCATGAAAATCAAAGCAATCCTGCGGCGTATAATCAAACCGTCCCATGGCTGTGAACATATAATCGCGGAAATTTTCAAAGTCAGCATTTCTGGCTACTCGGTCGCGTAGGCTGATCAATTTGTTAAATAATTCATCCAGCTTATCACGGTCCTTAAAACGTCGTTCCGAGATTTTGCGGTAGGCTTCTTCCCGCCTTGGCCTGTCGGTAGATTCCAGTATGGTCGCTGCCTGCTGCAAAGTCATTTCTTTTCCGTCGATATTGACAGTCATTGCTCCGGAAATATTGCCGTATTCCTTGGCGTTGTTTTGAATTTCCGTTTTCAACGGGATATTTTCTTCCCGGAAAATTTTAAAATCCTTTTCAATATTTTTGAATAGTATCTTGAAGGCGTCATCCTGAATGTCATTCTTAAATGGGCAATTGATGACCTTTTCGTTGAGCTTGTGATTCAGCGGTGCAATTTTAGGTTCTATTTCACTTACGAAATAGGTATAGGCCTCCTGGTATTCCTTTTTAGCAGTATCACAGGTCATTCGGATATAGCGCCAGCCGGCATCTTCTGAAATGATGGATTCCAGCTCGGACCGGTTTCTCAACCAGTTCCTGAACGTTTGCACATCCACGAGCTCAGTTTTAATTAATTCCTGGTAATAGGGTTCGATATGTTCCCAGGTATCCGGGATGAAGTTTTCAGATACAAAATTCCGTTTATTTCTCTTTGTAGAGATCTTTACACTCATGTCTAGATGTTTTTAGATTTTTTATTCTACCCGACTTCTATTTCAACGCCAGGTCCGGTTGGCCTGCTTACGCAGTTCAATATATATCCTTCGTTCAATTCTTCTTCACTGAGCCCTTCTTCCTCTTCCATTTCCACATTTCCGCTGAGTAATTTTCCCCTGCACGCCGTACAAAGCCCACTTTGACATGAAAATGGCATATCGATATCCTGATCCAATGCGGCTTCAAGGATAGTTTTATTTGAAGGTACGCTCACGAGGTAGGTTTCTCCATCGAGAATAATTTTTACTTCGATTTCCTGATCTGATTTAGTCACCGGTTCTGCAGATTTGTGTTTTGGTTCGCCGGTAAAGAAACTTTCCTTATGAATGTGATTTTCCGGCACTTCAAAATCTATCAACGTGTCGATCACTGTTTGCATAAATCCGGAAGGTCCACATAGATAGTAATGGGATTGATTGATTTTATTTCCGGAAATATCCATCAGGATATCACTTGTGGTTGAAGTGTCCAGCCTTCCGCTATAGCCATTCCAGTTTTCAGTAGGTTGTGAAAGTACGTCAATTAGATTAAACCTTTCCGGGAATTCAAATTTCAATCCTTGAAGCTCTTCTTTAAAAATAATGGAATGTTCGTTCCTGTTTTGATAGACCAACGTGACAAGACTTTTTTTCTCAATGAGCAAAATCGATTTCAGGATCGACATAATGGGGGTAATACCACTTCCGGCAGCGAATAAAATATATTTTTTGGATTGCTCTTCGTTCAGATCAACCACAAAATGACCCGCAGGTTCCATCACATCAAAAACATCTCCTGTCTTCATGTGATCGTTGAGGTAATTCGAGACTTTACCAGCTTCTACACGCTTTACCGTGATCGCCGGATTCTCACCTGCAAAAGGCGAACTGCAGAGCGAATATGATCTCCTGATCTCTTCTTTATCGATTGGTAAAATGAGGGTCAGGAACTGACCGGATTTGTAATTGAACGGCCTGTCGGGAAGCTCAAAAATCAACGTGCTGGTATCATCGGTTTCCTTCCTTACTTCTTTTATTTTCAATTTAAAATATCGATCAGAGAATGATTGATCTTTTTTACCTTTCTTTTTAAAAAATTTAAGCATCGAAATTTAGTTAATGAACACGGGATAATTCCCAAATGTTAAATCATTTATAAAAACGATTGTTTGAAAATGTGTTCAAATTTATAAACAAATCAGATTAACCTTGGAGAATTGAGTGATTTATTCATAGTGAATCCAAGGAAAAAATTTGGCTTATTCGTACATTTGCACCTCATTTTTTGAAAAAACACATACATGGAATTAAATAAGCTCACCGCTATTTCACCAATTGATGGAAGATACAGAGGTCAGGTAGAAAATATCGCCAAATACTTTTCTGAGTTTGGATTGATTAAATACAGGGTTCATGTCGAAATCGAATATTTTATTGCCCTCTGCGAGCTACCGCTTCCCCAGCTTAAGGAAATTAGCTCTGAGGTCTTTGATCAATTGAGAAATATCTATCTGTCATTTTCCGAGGCTGATGCCACTAAGGTAAAGGGAATCGAAAAGATCACCAATCACGATGTGAAGGCAGTGGAATATTTTATCAAAGAGGAATTTAATAAGCTTGGATTGGAAAAATACAAGGAATTTATCCATTTTGGCTTAACTTCCCAGGACATCAATAATACAGCTATTCCACTTTCGCTTAAGGACGCCATGGTTGAGGTAGGGCTCCTTTTTACGGAGCTTATTGATCTGCTCAAGGATAGAGCTGCCTTATGGGTGGATATACCTATGCTGGCAAAAACCCATGGACAACCAGCCTCACCGACACTATTGGGAAAGGAGGTTGCCGTGTTTATTGAGCGTCTTGAGACACAACTCGAGCAAGTGATTGCGGTACCGTTCTCCGGAAAATTTGGAGGCGCAACAGGGAATATGAATGCCCATGTGGTAGCATATCCGGATATCGATTGGAATGGGTTTGCTGATAAATTTGTTTGGGAGATCCTGGGTTTATCGAGAAGCTATCCCACAACTCAAATCGAACATTACGATAACCTGGCTGCATTATTCCAGGGCTTGATGCGTGTGAACAATATATTAATTGATTTCAGCCGCGATGTATGGCAGTATATTTCCATGAACTATTTCAAGCAGAAAATCAAAAAAAATGAAGTCGGTTCATCTGCCATGCCTCATAAGGTCAATCCTATTGATTTTGAAAATGCAGAAGGGAACCTTGGCGTTGCTAATGCCATCTACAATCATATGGCTGTAAAACTCCCAATTTCAAGGTTGCAACGCGATCTCACAGATTCTACAGTGCTAAGAAATATTGGAGTACCAATTGCGCACAATATCATTTCGATCAGATCTTTGATCAAAGGAATAAACAAACTCGAATTGAATGAAAATGCCATCATGCAGGATCTGGAAAATAATTGGGCAGTCGTTGCAGAAGCCATTCAAACGATTCTTAGGAGAGAGGGGTATCCAAAGCCATATGAAGCCTTGAAAGACCTGACCAGGATCAACGAAAAAATAACAAAAGACAGTATTTCGCGTTTTATTGACGGTTTAGATCTGAGCGATGCCATTAAGATGGAATTGAAGGAAATAACCCCATTTAATTATACTGGTATTAATCAAAGTTAAGTTTACGGACCTGGATAATTTTGAAACGTTAAATCATTTTGCTTTATCTAAACAAGGGAAAATTTTGAAATTTCTTTACTACTTTTACGCCTAATGAGATTTCTCTATCCAGAATTTCTTTTCGGTTTATTTACCCTTGCCATTCCGATCATTATTCACCTTTTTAATTTTAGAAAGTCAAAGAAAATCTATTTTTCCAGTACGCGATTCCTTAAGAACATCAAGAAGTCAACCAGCCAGAAGCTCAAGCTCAAGCACTACCTGATTTTGTTTTCAAGATTGTTGTTTCTTACTTTCCTGGTCCTGTCTTTCGCACAACCCTACATACCAAGTGAGGATAGTAATCCGCAGGCCGAAAGTGTCTACATTTACCTGGATAATTCTTCCAGCATGTCGAACCGGGTGGACGGGACGCTAATAAGCCTGAATCTCGGAATGGATTACGTGAGTAAAATCCTGGACTTATATCCTACAAATACGACCTATAAGTTCCTCACCAATGAATTTGCCGCATTTTCAAATACACTGAAAAGTAAAAGTGAAATAGAAGAATTGCTCACCGAATTAAGATTAAGTAATACTTCAAGAACACTTCCGGAAGTTTATGGCCGATTGAAAAGTCACACGATGCACGAATCCGAGAAAAGCAAGGATATCTATTTAATATCTGATTTTCAACGATCAACTGTCGGTAACCCGGATCAAATGCAAATTGATTCCAGCGATCAGATTTTTATCTCGCCCATTTTTTTTGATGCGACTAAAAATATTTTTATCGATAGTATTTATTTGTCAAATCCATTTCTTGTAGCCGATGAGAAAAACCAGTTAAATATTATTATAAAGAATTCAGGATTTGAGGAAGCCCCGGAATTACCAGTAAAATTGTTTATTAATGAAATTCAATCCGCAAGTACAGTTGTAAATATACCCGCAGAAGGTACTGAAGAAATTTCCTTTGAAATTAGTTACAACCTGGAAAAAGTGAACAGATGCAGAATAAGTTTTGAAGACTATCCAATCACATTTGACAATGATTTCTATTTTGTTCTGAAGCTGGAAAACAAGATCAATATCATGGAGATCAAGAATGATGATTCCACCTCTCCGATAGAACAGGTCTATGGCAATGCCAGTCTTTTTAATTTTACCTCACAAATGGCATCAAATACAGATTACAGCCTCATCCGGCAATTTGACCTGGTGATCATCAATGGATTGCAGAGTATCGAAAACGCGCTTTCTCTTGAATTGAATAATTATATCGACGAAGGAGGATCATTGCTGATAATCCCTGGTTTTCGACCGGATTTAGCTTCCTATAGGATGCTGTTGCCTGCAATTACACCAATATTGAATGACACATCGAAGGTGAAAGTATCCATGCCTGATCTTTCCGATCCGTTCTTTGAGCATATTTTTGAAAGCACAAATGAACAGATAGACATGCCTGAAGCTTTGCCCATCATAAGTTGGCGAGGGCAACAAATGGATTTATTGAAGTTGAGAAATGACCTGAATTTCCTGTCTGGATTTAAAAGACAGGGAACGGTTTTTTTACTGGCCACACCCCTTCAGGACGCGTTCACCACCTTTCATCGTCATGCCTTGTTTGTTCCGGTCATGTACCGCCTCGCGGCGATCAGTAAGCGATCATTTGAAAAATTTTATTACAGCATCAATGAATCAACCATTAGCTTGAAATTGGACAGTCTTCACAAACAAGATATTTTCAAATTAACGGATTCAGAAACAGAGCTGATTCCAAATCAACGCATAAGCACAAATGAGCTTGTTTTGGAAATGCCAAAAAACACACTTAAGCCGGGATTCTATGAATTGAAAGTGGAGGATAAAAATAAATCAGTATTAGCCTTTAATCTTGATAAGACAGAGTCTTATATGGAACAAATGACTTTTGATGAAATCAATACCAATTTTTCAATTTATGAGAATGTGAAAATATTTGATGTAAATGATGCAGACAATTTTTCAAATGAGATTAAAAAAAATAAATTTGGAGTACCTTTATGGAAATATGCCATAATTTTGTCATTACTATTTTTATTGGCTGAAGTTCTGTTAATTAGATTTTTATAACATGAGCATTCTCATTAAATCTGCCAGAATCCTGGACACCGGGTCGCCCTATCACAACCAAAAATTAAATATTTTCATTTCAGATGCAGGAGTAATCAAATCCCTGGGGAAAGATGAACCTGAAGCGACCAAAGTTATCAAAGGGAAAAACCTTATGGTTTCGTTGGGCTGGTTTGACATGCGGGCAAATTTCAATGATCCTGGAAATGAACATAAAGAAGATTTGTCAACAGGATTGAAAGCGGCATCCTCTGGCGGATTCACCGGGGTAGCACTCCTCCCAAATACAAATCCCTGTGTCGAATCAAAAAATGAGGTGAGTTATGTGATGTCCGATAATTCCAGGAGAGTTACGCAGCTATATCCGATAGGGGCAGTTACCAAAGGTTGCAAAGGTGAGGACTTCACTGAAATTCTGGATATGCATAATGCCGGGGCCGTAGCCTTTACTGATGGAGAAAATCCAATATGGAATACAGATATATTATTGAAAACGCTTCAGTATCTGCAAAAATTTAATGGTTTGCTGATCAACCGACCGGAGGATAAATACCTTACTGCCTTTGGCACCATGAATGAAGGTGTTACCTCAACATATTTAGGATTAAAAGGAATGCCGGGATTGGCAGAAGAAATTATGATCCAACGGGACATCGAATTGCTAAGATATGCCGGTGGACGTCTACATTTTTCGAATGTCTCTACCGAACCTGCAATCAGACAGATAGTCAAAGCAAAAAAAGAAGGATTGCAGGTAACCTGTGATGTAGCAGTATACAATCTACTATTTGAGGATGAAGCTCTTAGTGATTATGATACGAATTATAAAGTGAACCCTCCTTTGAGGAGCAGGCGGGATATTAAGGCGTTGGAAAAAGCGATAGCAAGCAATGAAATTGATGTAATCGTATCTTCCCACACACCACAGGATGAGGAGTCAAAAAAACTGGAATTTGACCATGCTGATTTTGGCATGTTGGGCTTGCAGACCTTTTTTCCTATTATTTTGAAAAAAGTAAATGGAAATGATCTCACTTCCCTGGTTGAAAAATTCACGGTTAATCCAAGGAAAATTTTGAAGTTCCCGGTCCCATCGATTAACCAGGGAGAACGGGCTGATCTTACCATTTTTGATCCGGACATGGAATGGACCTATAACGAGAACACAAACTACTCAAAATCTGTAAATTCTCCATTACTCGGTCAAACATTAAAGGGGTGTGTGATTGGCGTAATAAATAATGGAAGATCTTTCTTTAATTCCTTCTGATGAGTTTTTTTTCATTAAAAAATAAACTGATCTCCATTCCACTAAAGTATGGATTTTTCGGATCAATAATATTCATGTTGCTATTTCTGATTTTTTATTTCCTCGATCTTGATCCACTAGTAAATATTAAGATTATTGATTTATTTCTTCTGGCAATTTTCATTTTTTTTGCCTTGAAAGAATTTCGGGATCGGTATAATGACCGGCATTTACATTTTTGGCAAGGGATGACCGGAGGGATGATCAGTTATCTTTCGTTAGCTATTCTATCTGCATTATTTATTTTCATCATGACTGTAATAATTGACCCGGAGTTGACGACTAAGTATATAGAAAGTCGAATTGCATTGCTTATGGAGAATAGACAAACACTGGTAGATCAGATGGATGAGGACACATTTGTTCGGGCTATTGAAGGAGTAAGGGAGACCACCGGAATTGATCTGGCTTTGGATGACTTTTTGAAAAAATCAATTATTGGCCTATTTTTAACTATTATTATAGCAGTAATTTTACGCAAATAATTCAACTAACCTCTTTTTATCATGGAAGAAAAAGTAACCGTTTCGCAAATTGGCCTCAGATATGGAATTATTTTAGGTCTTATTTTTATTGTTTTGAGCCTTATTCTGAATTTCTTGAATTTAGAAATTAAGACCATGCAAAATATTGGCTATATAAATTATGCGATTTTAATTGTTGGAATTGTCATGGCTCACAAGGCGTTTAAAGAAGGTGGAGATGGCTATATGAGTATCGGACAAGGTTTGGGTATTGGCACACTTATTAGTTTGATAGGAGGTATCCTGTCGGGGATTTTCTCCTATATATATATCAAATTTATTGATGATTCTATGCTTGCAAAAATAAAGGATCTGCAAATTGAAGAAATGGAAGCCAGGGGAATGGATGATGCTCAAATCGAACAGGCAATGGAAATTGCAGGCAAATTTACCAGCGCGGAAATGATACCTGTCTGGGCCATTTTAGGTATGGTGTTCATTGGATTTATTCTATCATTGATTGTTTCTTTATTTACCAAAAAAGCAAACCCTACTTTAGAAGTATAATTAATGCCAAAAGCACTGGATATTTCAGTTGTTGTACCTGCCTATAATGAGAAGGAATCAATACCTGAATTAAATGAGTGGATAAGCCGTGTCATGACAACGCACGGCTTTTCCTATGAAATTCTGTTAGTTGACGATGGAAGCACAGACGGGACCTGGGCTAAAATGAAAGAACTTTCTTCAGTTAGTCCTAATCTGAAAGGCCTGAAATTCAACAGAAACCATGGAAAATCTGCCGCATTACAATCCGGGTTTCAATATGCTTCCGGCAATGTGGTGATCACCATGGATGCTGATCTGCAGGACAGTCCAGAAGAAATACCCGATCTCTATCGCATGATCATGGACGATGGTTACGACCTGGTCTCAGGTTGGAAGAAAAAGCGGCATGATCCTATTAGCAAGACGATTCCTTCCAGGTTTTTCAATTATGTAACCAGGAAAATCTCGGGAATAAAACTTCATGATTTTAATTGCGGGCTCAAAGCCTATAAAAATCTTGTCGTCAAAAATATCAATGTGTATGGTGAAATGCACCGATATATTCCTGTGATATGTAAATGGCACGGCTTTGGGAACATTGGAGAAAAAGTGGTTGTCCACCAGGCAAGGAAATATGGTAAGACAAAATTCGGGTTAGAGAGATTCATCACTGGATTTCTGGATTTGGTATCTGTGACATTCGTCTCAAAATTCAGGAAAAAACCCATGCATTTTTTTGGCACGTTAGGTACACTATCCTTCATTGCTGGTTTTTTTATCACTGCCTATATCATCTTTCAGAAGATATGGAGTATTTATAAGCATCAACCATTCAGGGATGTAGTGGAGCAACCACTTTTTTATCTGGCACTGGTGGCCATAATTATTGGCGTGCAATTGTTTTTGGCGGGTTTTCTAGCCGAGATGTATACGATGGCCAATGAGCGTAATTCTCAATATTTATTGATCGATAGGATTGGCTTCTGATATTTCCATCATTATCCCAGTCTACAACAGACCCACTGAGCTCGAAGAATTATTGGACAGCCTGGATAGGCAAACAGTAAGGAGATTTGACGTAATTGTGGTGGAGGATGGATCGCAGGAAAGATCCGATAAGGTGGTTGACAAATATCAGAACAAACTCACCATTGCGTATTTCAATAAAGAAAATTCAGGTCCGGGCGATTCACGAAATGTTGGATGTACAAAATCAAAAGCTGATTTTTTCATTTTTTTTGATTCCGATTGTATTATCCCTCCTGATTATATAAAAAATATCGCAAGAAAAATTGATGAGGTAGATGCGTTTGGTGGTCCGGACAAAGCACATCCTGGATTTACGCCAATTCAGAAAGCGATCAGCTATTCCATGACCTCATTGTTTACTACCGGGGGAATACGTGGAAGTAAAAAATCAGTGGAAAAGTTTCATCCCAGAAGTTTCAATATGGGGTATTCCAGAAAAGTGTTTGAGAAAACCGGCGGATTTTCGAATCTCAGGTTTGGTGAGGATATTGATTTGAGCATCAGAATACTTGGTGAAGGATTCAAAACAAAATTAATCCCCGAATGCTTTGTTTATCATAAAAGAAGAACAGATTTCAAAAAGTTTTTCAAGCAGGTATACAATTCTGGCATTGCCAGGATTAACCTGTATAAACGACATTCAAAATCATTAAAATTTCCCCACTTCTTTCCTGCAGCTTTTGTGCTCTATCAAGTATTATCCATTCCACATGCTATTTATCACCAGGAGATTTGGGTACTTTGGCCTACCATGATATACCTGTCAATCATCTTTATTGATGCCTGCCTAAAATCGGGAAATTTATGGGTGGGTTTACTTTCAATTTGGGCTTCGATTGTGCAGTTATTTGGTTATGGAATAGGATTTATGAATGGATTTATCAATAGGATTATCCTGAAAAAACCTGAATTTCATGCTTTTGATAAATCTTTCTATGAATAAATTCATTCCTTAAAGCTTAATTTTTCTCGCAATAGTAGATGATCTCTTCTTCAGGTAAGGCATATCTTTTTCTCACCTGGGGGTCAAGTTCGTGGAGAAAATCATCTTCAGTCACCTTGAATCCTGCCTTCCGCAACCTGTCTCCATAATCTTTGCCATATTTCCGCATATGGTCATTCTGGCCAAATATCTTTTCCCTTTCTGCAGGATCTGTGATTTTGGGATCCTCAATTGTTTTTTCAAGGTACTCATATACCGGAGATTGTATTATCGCCCATCCTCCTTTTTTCAAAACCCGTTGAATTTCCTGCATGGCTTTAATGTCATCCTCCACATGCTCCATCACGTGATTGCAAAAAACAACATCAAAGGTGTTTTCTGGGAAGGGTATATCCAAAACATTCATTTTTACCTTGGCCAGGGGAGATTCCAGATCTGCCGAGATATATTCCAGGTTTTTCATGCGTTCAAATATTTTTATAAAGCATAATTCCGGTGCGATATGCAACAGTTTCAGCTTTTCAGTGAAAAAATTGGTTCTCTCTTGCAAAAACAACCACATAAGTCGGTGTCTCTCCAATGAAAGAGAACTTGGGCAAAGTGCATTTGGCCTGGATTCAAGGCGACCATATGGTAAAAATTTACGGTATGTTTTTCCATCTATGGGACATTCGACATTATTCCCGTAATAGAAAATAGCCATTACTCTCAGAATGTAATGGCTGACATACTGGATGTATTTCCTGGGAATTTTCCTTAATACTATACTGATTAAATGTTTCATCTCTGATCAGGATTCCCTCGCTCAACGAGTAAATAAAATATATAATTTTTCACGCCGTTAATTGATAAAAATGAGTCGTTAGTTGATAATATATTGAAAAAAAGTAAATAAGGTTGAATTTTATACAAATATCAGAAATTCTTCAAATTCAATATGTAGATTTGACTTGGATTAGTTGCCTTTTTGTGTGCGTTGTTGAAATGCTGTACTGAGTAACTGTTCTCAAATAACATTAAAATAGATATTTCAATGAAAAAGAAAGTAATAATCGGTTTGGTTGCCGTAGCGGTAATTGTCTCTGGATTTTTATTCTTCAACATAAAAGAAAAAACGGACACAAATGAAGTTATCGTGCCCGTGAAAAGCGGAAAGTTTGTTGTGGATATCACAACCACAGGTGAGCTTGAGGCGAAAAATTCCGTCAAAATTATGGGACCAACAGGGCTCAGGGAATTCAGAGT
>Ga0209536_100012159_pt1 | contig 12539 bp, 10 predicted proteins | sample DeeMarSeWOR28_12_FD_187461 | JGI IMG/M metagenome (GOLD analysis project Ga0209536, IMG submission 187461) | Marine sediment microbial communities from White Oak River estuary, North Carolina - WOR-2-8_12 (SPAdes) (version 2) | ecosystem: Environmental > Aquatic > Marine > Intertidal zone >...
TGGTCCACCATCGTATCCGGTGAAGTAAACCGCCCGACGCCCACCACCGGTTTGCTCGTCAATGATTTTACGAACGCCGTGTAGGGTTCCTGAAACCCTTCCGTGCTGAAACGCGAAGTCATCGAGTCGTTCGACCAGTTACTGATGTTCACGTCCCACAAGTCCGGCACCTCGGCGAGCATGGCAATAATGTCCCTGCCTTCACCGTCGCTGGTGATGCCCGCATCGCCGAGCAGCTCATCGACCGCGAGCCGCACGGCGACGGCGCATCTGTCGCCGACCGCGTCCTTGGTGTCTTCGATCAGTTCGCGAAACAGCCGCACCCGATTCTCCAGCGAACCGCCGTATTCATCCGATCGCCGATTGTGGCGTTTCGACAGAAAGTGCCAGGGCAGGCTCATATCGTGACCCGCGTAAGCGTAGATGATGTCGAAACCGGCATCGCGCGCGCGCATTGCCGCCTGCCTGTGCCAGCGCCGGAGATTGCGGATGTCCTGCTTGTTCATTGCCCTGGCCTGGATCGGCTCGTAACTGTCGGAAACCGTGTGCGAAGGCGCCATCGGGATTTCCCGGCTGTAGCGGTTCGGGCCGTGGTAGCCGATGTAGACCAGTTCGATTCCCGCCAGCCCGCCGTGTTGATGAACGCCGTCGGTGAGCAGCTGCAGCGCGGGAATGTCTTTCTCGTCCCAGATCCTGGATTCGGTGGCCGGGGAAATTTCCGAGGAATGGTGGATCTCCGATTCCTCGGTGCAAACGACCGCCCAGCCACCCTCGGCTTTTATCGCCCGATGCGCCGCATTGGCAAACGGGTAGCGATGCCCCATACCGGCGCAGTGCGGCACCTGGTAAAAGCGGTTCCTGGCGGTGACGGGCCCGATCTTGACGGGCTCGAACAGGATGTCGTAGTGCGGGTTCCTGGCCATCGTCAGGCGTTCAGTACGGCCAACGCCAGGCGGTGCAGATCCGGGTCGCCGCTGGCGACGAATCGTGACCCCGACGACAGCGTCAGCGGGTTACCCTGCCAGTCCGAGATGGCGCCGCCCGCGTTGGTGATAATGGGCGCCAATGCCAGGTAATCGTGTATGTCGTGGGCCGCTTCGAAGGCGACATCGATGTAACCGTGCGCGATGCGCCCATAGGCATTGCAGCCACCGCCAAAAATCAGAAACTGCACGGCGTCGCGCATGCGCTCGTAAGCCGCTATGGAATCGGCCGATTGAAAGTAGAGGGGCGAGCTGGTGTGCGCGAAAGCGGTGTCGAGCGACTTGCAGGGGCGGCACTGTATCGTCGTGCCATTGATCGTGGTGCCGGCCCCGTTGGCCCCTATCCAGCGCTCCCTGGTGACCGGGCTGTCGAGTATGCCGAGAATGGGTTCGCCGCGCCAGGTCAGGGCGATCAGGGTACCGAAGGTGGGCAGCCCGGCAATGAACGCCATGGTGCCATCGATGGGATCCAGCACCCAGACGTAGTCGGAATCCGGATTCAGGTTATCGAATTCCTCGCCGATGATGCCGTGCCCGGGAAACGCCTCGGCGATGGCGGCGCGCAGTGCCAGTTCGACCTTTTGATCGATCGGGGTAACCGGCGTGTTGTCCGATTTAACCTCGACTTGCCGTGGGCGGTAGATTTCCTCGCGGATGATCGCACGCGAAATGTCGGCAAAGCGGTTCCCCTGGCTGACAAACTGGGCAGCGTCCATTTTCTGGTCTCCGAAAAACAAGCGGGTGACGAATCGGTGTTCGCCAGGTTATTTAGCAATTGATACAGCGATAACTGTACCCTGAAAATCCAGCCAGTCAAACAACCGAAACGAGTGTTTGCGAACCATCGGCGGTTCTTGAGCCAACGGCCCGACGCCCGCTCCGGCCATAGTGCTATACCTGCCGGGGCATCCTGATAGACTTCCGCTGTCCGGAACCGTGCATCATGAGATACCAATGACAAAAATATACACGCTCGAACAAATCAAACAGGCCACGGCGGCGCTGGATTTTTCGGCCGATATCGAGGCCGGCTTTGTCGCCTATTCGAACGGCCAGGTGGTGGTGCCCCCCGTTGGCGAGCTGACCTTCGAGGATCCACCGGGCGATACCCACATCAAGTATGGCTACATAAAGGGCGATGAATCCTACGTGATCAAGATTGCCTCCGGCTTCTATCAAAATGCGCAGTTCAACCTGCCGACAGGCTCGGGGCTGATGCTGGTTTTTTCACAGCAAACGGGTGCGCTGCAAACGATTTTGCTGGACGAAGGCTACCTGACCAACATCAGAACGGCGGTTGCGGGCGAGATTGTCGCGAGGTACATGGCGCCGAAGGAGGTGACCGCGATCGGCGTTTTCGGCACGGGCACGATGGCGCGCATGCAGGTGCAGTTTCTCAAATCGGTGACGGACTGCAGGCGTGTCGTCGTGTGGGGGCGCTCCGACGCCAGCCTCGCGGCCTACCGCGATGACATGCTGCGCGACGGATACGACGTACACACCACGCGAGATGCCGCCGATGTCGCCGACTCCAGTAACCTGATCGTGACGACGACGGCTTCGGTGACGCCGCTGCTGCAGGCCGGGCAGATAAAACCGGGGACGCACATCACCGCGATGGGATCCGATACGCTTGCGAAACAGGAGCTGGATACGCAGATCCTGCGCGGCGCGGATATCGTCGTGGTGGACAGCCTGAGCCAGAGCCGGGAGCGCGGCGAGGTTTACCAGGCGTTGATGTCCGGGGATTTGCAAATGGATAAAGTGATCGAGCTCGGTAGTGCCATCGCCGGCGGCAAGCGCATCAGGACGTCAGGCGAGCAGATTACCGTGGCAGACCTGACCGGGGTGGCCGTTCAGGATATTCAAATTGCCAAGGCAGTGAGCGCCGCGCTGGGCGCGGCTTCTGGGTAGATCGCGGCGGGCAGGAAAACCGCTGCGCCACGGTTGCCGGCTCAGTGGCTCAGGATCTGGTCCAGGAACGCCCGCGTCCGCTTGCTTTTGGGGTTGTCGAAAAACTCGGCCGGGTCCGCCTGTTCGACGATCTCGCCCTCGTCCATGAAGATGATGCGATCGGCGACTGAACGCGCAAAGCCCATCTCATGGGTAACGCAGATCATGGTCATCCCTTCCCTGGCAAGATCGACCATGACTTCCAGCACCTCGTTGATCATCTCGGGATCGAGCGCCGACGTGGGTTCGTCGAACAATATGATTTCCGGCTCCATGCACAGTGCGCGCGCAATCGCCACGCGCTGCTGTTGACCGCCGGACAGCTGGATCGGGTACTTGTCCGCCTGCTCGGGAATCTTCACCCGCTCGAGGTAGCGCATCGCCATCTTGCGCGCTTCGTCCTTGCTGGTCTTGCGCACCAGCTGCTGCGCGATCATCAGGTTTTTCGCAATCGTCATGTGCGGAAACAGGTTGAAGTTCTGAAACACCATGCCGACTTCGCGGCGCACCGCGTCAATGTCCTCGACCTTATCGGTGAGCTCGATGCCGTCGATAATGATCTGGCCACCATTGTGCTTCTCGAGCCGGTTGATGCATCGAATCAGGGTCGACTTGCCCGAACCCGAAGGTCCGCAGATCACGATGCGTTCGCCCTTGTGCACTTCGAGGTCGATATTTCTGAGCGCCTGGAACGTGCCAAAATGCTTGTCGACCTTGATCATCTGGATCAGGGGTCTGGAGTTGTCATCAGTCACGCTATTCCTCTCGCCTGGCGTAACGCCCCAGGTATCGTTCGAATACCCCGAACAGCTTTTGAATGCCGAAGGTAAAGATCATGTAGACGATCGCCAGCGAGATAAAAACCTCGTAAGGCGCATAGGTGTCCGCGACGATGGTGCGCGCGATCCCGGTCATGTCGGTGATGGTGATCGTGCTGGCCAGCGCGGTGGACTTGAGCAGGCTGATCACATCGTTGCTGTAGGCCGGCAACGCCAGGCGTGTCGCCAGCGGGGTGGTGATATAAATAAATTTCTGCCGCGCCGACATGCCCAGCGCAGAGCCGGCTTCGAGCAGGCCCTTGTCGACACCCAGCACGCCACCGCGCAGGATCTCGGAAACGTAGGCGCCGGTGTTGAGCGTGAGCGCGAGGATGGCGCAGCCGGTGGGTTCGCGCAGAATGCTCCAGAAGATGCTGTCGCGCACCGCCTCGAACTGCGGCAGACCGTAATAGATGATAAAGATCTGCACCAGGATAGGCGTGCCGCGGAAAATATAGATGTAAACCTGGGCTACCCAGTCCAGGTAGAATTTGCCGCTGAGCCGCATCAGCAGCAGCAGGATGGCGAGGATCAGGCCGAGCAGGCCGGACACCACCAGCAGCTGCAGGGTGACGCCTAAGCCGGCCAGCATCCTGGGCAGGCTATCGAGAATCAGATTCAGATCGAAACTCACCGGGCACCTACCGTCGTGCGGTTGCCGTATTTTTCGATACCCATGACCGACAGGGTGATCAGCGTCGAAAAACCCAGGTAGATGATGCCGACCACGATGTACATGGTAAACGGCTTGCCGGTAACCGTGATCGCCTGCTTTGCGACAAACAGGGTTTCATTCAGGCCGATGATGGAGATCAGTGCGGTGTCCTTGACCAGTGACAACATGTGATTGCCGAAGGGCGGCAACGCGATGCGCCACATCTCGGGAATACGGATGTAGATGAAGGTCTGCAGCGGCGACATGCCAAGCGCCCGCGCGGCTTCGATGCTGCCGGGTTTGACGCCGAGGAAGGCGCCGCGAAAGGTTTCGGTGGCGTAGGAACCGACGATCAGCGCAATCGCAATCGTTCCGGCCCAGAAGGGCGGCACATCGACGAAGCGAACATCCGGATCGAATAGCCTGGCGACTGCCGTCAGTGCAATCGCGGAACCGAAATACAGCAGCAGGATGACGAGTATCTCGGGCGTGCCACGAAAGACGACCGTGTAGCCATTGGCAATCTTTTGCGCCACAGGGTTGTCCGAGAGCTTGGCGGCAGCACCGATAAGCCCGAACAGGATCATCAGCGACAGGGATGCGGCAAAGACTTTTGCAACGACGACCGCCCCCCAGAGGTAGTCATCCCACCAACCGGTCAGCACTTCCAAATCAATTCCCCATCTCTACTGGTATTGGCATTTGAACGGGGTGCATGGAAAAGGCGGCAGGCCCGTGCCTGCCGCCCTGACTGCTTCAAATGCTTACTGCCCCCACACGTCCTTGTGGAGTTTGAACGGGAAGATTTTTCTGGCGTAGCTTTCCAGGTCGCCTGAATTGATCAACTGCTTCAGTGCGGCATTCAGCCGTTGTTTCAGCGCTTCCTGGCCCTTGCGCATCCCGATACCGACACCGATGCCAAAGTATTTTTCTTCATCGACGACAGGACCCTTGAATTCGAATCCGGCACCGTCTCCTTTGGACAGGAACTTCAGATGCGCCTTCATCGGGTTGGTCATGATCAGGTCGACGCGGCCATTTTGCAGATCCAGGTACAGCGATTCGGAACTGTCATACAGCAGCACGTCTGCGCCCGGCAGCTTGTCTTCGAACCAGCTTGCATAGGTCGTTGCACGTTCCAGTCCAACTTTCAGGCCTTTGAAATTTCCGGGAATCGGATTTCCCGCATCGTCGAACAAATTGACCTTGGTTTTCTTCGCGCCGACGATCTGGCCGGTCGAGAAGCGGTAGGGCCCGGAAAAATCGATTTTTTCCATGCGCTTTTCGGTGATCGACATCGATGCGATGATCAGGTCGAATTTATTGGCCAACAGCGCCGGGATCATGCCGTCCCACTCCTGGCAGACGTATTCGAAATCGGCGCCAATGATTTTCGCCACGCCTTTGGCGACGTCGACGTCGTAACCGGCAAGTTCACCGTCGGCGGTGCGGTAGTTGAAAGGAGCGTAGGTACATTCCATACCGACGCGGAGGGTTTCCGCCGAGGCGTTGAAGGCGCTGCACATGGCGACGGCGCCAATTGCCATCAGCTGTATTGACTTGAATCTCATGGTGTTCTCCTACTGATTTATTTAGTTATATAAAATTAGTCTGCGTTAGTTCCAGCGTGCTTTACCGCGGCAGATACCCTGACTACCGGGTAAATGCGGGAAACCGCCAGATCTAATGTTTGCCGAGTATATAGAAAGTTCTGCAGAGAATTAACCAAGGAATCACCAAAAACTCCTCATTGCAAGGAGCGCAGCGACGAAGCAATCTTCAAGTGCCTGAATTATCTCGTGAAGATTGCTTCGCCTTGCTCGCAATGGCGTCAGTTTTGGCTTGAGTAAGCGCCATTGGGCCGCGCCCGCTTTTTACGTTATCGCAGCGGTGTCTCCGCGGCGACGGCCTGGCCGCGCAGGTGCTCGCGGTAATACAGGAACATGCCGGAACCCACGATCAGCGCCATGCCGGTGGCTTCGGCCACCGAGGGCACGTCGCTCCAGAAAAGATAACCGCAGGCGATCGACGCCAGCAAACCGCTGTATTCGAACGGGGTAATCTTCGCCGGATCGGAAATGCGATAGGCCGTCGTCAGCAGCAGGTAGGCCAGCGTGCCGATCAGGGAGATGGCGAAGATGCCGGTATTGATGAACAGGCCATCGAAATTCCATGCCCGCGTCATGAACTGGATCGATGCGAATTCCGCGGTATCGAAGGCGCCGTCGCCGATGGCCAGGCCCATCGCGCCGCTCAACAGAGTGGTCACCATGTACATGAACAGGATCTGCTGGAAGACGGTATCCTTTTCAGAGGTGATCTTGGCGATGATCATCGAAACGCTGTACATGGCGGCGCTCGCGATCGGAAACAGGTAAAACGGGTTGAACGCGCCAGGCTCGGGCTGGGCAATCAGGATCACGCCGGAGAAGCCGACGGCCATCGTGATCCAGCGGCTATAGCCCACCAGGCTGCCGAAGGCGAAGATGGACAGGATCGTGATAAAGAAGGGACTGATGAGAAACAGCACCGTCGCGTTGGCGATCGGCACCTTCGACTGCCCGAAGTAAAACGCCGAGTAACCGAGGAAAAACAGCAGGCCGCGAAAAATACTCAAGAATGGATAGGCGGAGCCGAACTGCAGCGGTCGACCGCTGAACTTGAGGTAGGCGGCGATCAACACCGCGCCGATGCTGGAGCGGCAGAACAGGACCTGGAATAACGATATGTCGTCGGAGAGGAACTTGATGATCACATCCTGCACCGAAAATATCGTCATCGCGACAATGACCAGGATGACGCCCTGCCGGTTTTCCTGCATCGGTCTGAATTCTCAATGATGGAGGCGCTGCACTCTTACAGTCGAAATGCCGATGCTCCTGAACCCCGAACACGCAACGCGTCGAAACGCGTCTTTTCTGTTGTCGCTCACCCGCGGCGGCGATCGCTTGCAAAGCGGAAAGGTATCACCGAATCAGCGGCACGGATAGCGGCCGAGGAAAAAAAGAATTCGCCGTAAAAGGCTTTCGCCGGACCCCGCATTTTCACTACAGCTGCAACCGATTTCCGGGGCCAGGCCTTGCCATCGGCATCGCTGTTGCCGGCGATTGTGAAATGTAAGGCCTGACCCACGTTGCCTTGCTTGATGACGTCCGGCCAGGATCGCCTTTATCGAACGGCTGGAAGTCGAATTATCGAATTAAAGTGACAGTCAACCCTTCGGGATCAGTTCCACGAACCGCTCCGGCGTACAGTTTTCATTGGCGTGCCGGACGGCCCGGTTGAAGTCGACCAGGTCGAAGCTATAGCTCCACTGGCGCACGGGTTTTCGCAGCTGGAAAATCGGGAAGCGCAGGACGATGTCGACGTTTTCCGCGCTGCGGATGACATCGCTATCCATTAATACGTTGACGTTTATCTGCCTGAGGTTGAACCCCGGCCCCGCGCCGACGTCTTGCCAGAGCTCCTTGTGTATTTCGTCTCCGCCGAGCGCCGGCGTAAACAGGCTGGCGGTGTCGACCGATTGCAGGGTGCGGACCCTGATGCCCAGGCGCTCGCCGTCCGCCAGCGACAAACCCACTCCGGTAAACAGGCTGTAGTTCCTGGAGATCAGCATCGGGGCTATTTCATTGTCGCCATCGTCGTTTTTATCGGCTTCGTACAGCAATAACTTGCACTGGTAGATTAACTGCCCCAGTTGGCCCAGGCGCCGCGGATCACTGTTCTTCAGGCCGCGCAGCGAATCGTTGGTCTCGGAAACCAGCGCGTTCAGCGAGAGCGTCGCGACACCCTTCCGAGAGACCTGGTAGTCGTACACCACGGAGGCCGCGCCGAAGTCGACGGTTTTGATTTCGTCGGCACGAACCGTGAAGGAAAGCGCCGCGAACAGGCAACAGAGGAATGAACCAGCGATCGATTTCATAGTGTCACACCTGTCGTTTGTGAGCCCACCGGTTCCCGGGTTTCGAGATGGCGAAGCCGGTTACTCGATGCGAACGGGAACCGGGCCGTTCAACAATGCTCGATGGCGCAGTATACCCGATCGGGCGAAGAATCACGAAAACGGTGTCACGCCTTACGGACTGCTATTCGGGGGACAGTATACCTGTTTCGATTTTCTCCCCGGTGGCCAGGTAAGCTGCGCCTGGTTTCCGGTTCAAAATGATGTGCAGCCTGCTAGCCACTGTTAATCAGGTAAACTGTCCCCGAAATTTAAAGTCATCCCGGCTCAAGGCCGGGTGACTCTAGGTATACATGGAGTGAACGGGTTCCGTTATTTTTTTGTGCCCGAACAATACTTCGATAAGCCCGGCCAGCAAGATAGCGATTGCGCCCGCCCATTGCATCAACAACATCCTTTCTTCCGGCACCAGGATGGCCGCGCTGACGATAGCGACCACCACTTCCGACATGGTCAGGATTCCAACACGCCCCGGAAACAATATCTGGGACACCCTGAAAATAATACAAAAGCAGGGCAAAAAGATAAAAATGGACCACAGGGCGGCTGTCGGAAAAGCCGTTTCTAGCATCGCAAGATCCGGCAGCGGCTCGACGTGCAGGACTCCGGCAAACAGGGCAGAAAAGGCCGTGGTCGAAAAAAAGATAAAGGTCGCCAACGGCAGGATGGGGATGTTCGACCAGCGATTCAGGGTAGCCACGCCTACCGCCCAGAACATGCCCGACAACAGGCTGTAGAGGTCGCCGATATTCAACGGGTAATCGGAAGACTCGCCATTCGACAGCAGTAAGAACAATCCCAGGAACGCCACGCCGATCGCAACGATTCGTGCCCTGGTCAGGGGTTCGGATAGCCAGGTGACGCCAAGCAGGGTGGACCAGACGGGAGTCAGGTAATACAGCATCGTCGCCCTGACGATGGTGGTTTCCACCAGGCCGTTGGCGTACAGGGTAAAGGCCATACCGATCATGGCCGCGGCGAGCAGCGTCGGACCCAGGACGCCCATCAACTGCCTGAAATGAAATACCAGCAACGGGCATAACAGGATCAGCGGGCAGGCGTTAAAAAAGACAACGCTCCAGGAGCCGGAGAGCCCGGCATTTTCAATGGTTCTCAACGGTAACCAGTAAAGGCCCCAGACGCCGGCACTCAAGGCGAGCGCAAGGCTTAGCGTCTTATCGGAATATACTTTTGCAAACATACCGTGTCTCGCTGGTTATCTATCGACTGCCGCTCGATTGTCGTGCGTAATCGCGAACCGTGCCCTGATCCATTTGTGCAGCTCCATGACGAACATCACCGAGAGCGCGAGGCCGAGCAGTGTGAGCCACTGGTCGAAGCTGACCGGGCTCGCGCCCAGCACATCGCCCAGCCAGGGCGTGTACATCGCACCAATATGCACCAGTTGCGCAATGACGGTTCCTCCGAGCAGCAGCTTGTTGCGCAGAGGGTTGTGGTTGAATATCGACAGGGATTCGGAGCGGCTGTTGAAGGCGTGCACGTTTTCGAACAATACCATCAACAGCAGCGTGCTGTTGCGCGCCTGCTCGAGGCTGAAACCCTGATCCAGCAGATACTTGAACAGGCCGAAGGCGACCATCCCGATAACGATCGCCGAGATGATCACGCGTTCCAGCATGAGACGATTGAAAATGGCTTCGCGGGGCGGCCGCGGCGGCCTGTCGAGTTCGTGACCCTCGCCGGGTTCGAACGCCAGCGCGATGTCCTGAATGCCGTTGGTGACGAGATTCAGCCAGAGTAACTGCACCGCCAGTAACGGTAGCGGTAACCCCGTTATCATTGCCATGATGAACAGCACCAGCTCGGCCGCGCCGGTCGAAACCAGCAGGAATATGACCTTGCGCACGTTGGCGTAGGCGATTCGCCCCTGTTCGACGCCATCGACGATCGATTCGAAATTATCGTCGGTGATGATGATGTCGGCGGCTTCGCGCGCCACGTCGGTGCCGCTTTTTCCCATTGCCACGCCGACGTGGGCGGCGCGCAGCGCCGGCGCGTCGTTGGCGCCGTCGCCGCTGACCGCGACGTAGTGACCATTGCGTTGCAGCGATTGCACGATGTCGAGTTTCTGCGTGGGCTCGACGCGTGCGAATACGGTGGCGTTGAGCGTCATGCGGTCCCGTTCGGCAACGCTCGCGGCCGCCTTCAGCTGCGGCCCGGTGACGACCTGGCTGTCGTCCTCGAGCAGGCCCAGTTCGCGCCCGATGGCGCAGGCGGTCACCGGGTGATCGCCGGTGACCATGGCGACACGAATGCCGGCGGCGCGGCACTTTGCCACCGCGGATTTCGATTCGGGCCTCAGCGGGTCGATCAGTCCCACCAGCCCGATCAACGTCAGGCCGGCGAGGTGAGCCTGGTCCAACGCTTCCGGTTCGGCGACCTCGACATCGCCCGCGGCGAGTGCGATCACGCGATACCCCGCATTCGCCAGCCGATGGGCATGACGCTCGACGGCGGATTTATCGAGCGGCGCGTTACCCCCTGGCGCGGCCAGCGTGGTGCACATCTCCAGCAGCGTTTCGACGGCGCCCTTGACGAAGGCCCGCGGTTTGCCGTCGACGAGGTTCAGGCTCGCGCTGTAGAGCCGTTCGGATTCGAACGGTATGGTGTCGAGTTCAGGGTAGTCGACGAGCGCCGTGGGACGACTGTAACCGGCCTTGCGCGCCATCATCAGCAGCGCGATGTCGACCGCGTCGCCGCTGTGCGCCCACTGCCCGTTCTGGTGACCGATAAAGCCCTCGTTGGCCAGGATCGCGCACTGGCAGGCCTGCTCGAGAAGTTTGCGGCGATCGTCGTCCAGCTCGCCCGCGGAAGGCTTTATTTCCCCGTTGGGTTGATCGCTATCGCCGGTAACTTCCCAGTCCTCGTGGCCGGGAAACCAGAGCCTGTGAACGGCCAGCTGGTTGGCCGTCAGGGTGCCGGTCTTGTCGGACGCGATACTCGTACAGGAACCCAGCGCCTCGACCGCGATCAGGCGGCGGACGATGACATCGCGGCTGGCCATGCGGCGCATGCCGATGGCGAGCGCCACGGTAAGCGCGACCGGCAATCCCTCCGGGATCACCGATACCGCGAGCGCGACCGAGGACAGGAAAATCTCGGCGATCGGCATTCCGCGCAGCAGCAGGATAGCGGCCATCAGCAGCACGGCGCAGCCGACGAATATGGCCACCCGATGGGTGAATCTTTCCATGCGCAGCTGCAGCGGAGGTACGATCCGGTCACTCCCGCTAACCGACTCGGCGATCGCGCCGAGCTCGGTCGCAAACGCGGTGGCGACCACCACGCCGCGGGCCCGGCCCCGATTTACGTGGCTGCCGGCGTAAGCCATGTTGACGCGATCGCCGAGAACGGTTTCCTCGTCGAGCACCGAAGCGGCATCCTTGACCACCGCGAGCGATTCGCCGGTCAGCAGCGACTCGTCGATTTCGAGATTGTGGCTGTCGAGCAGGCGCATATCGGCCGGCACCCTGTCGCCCGATTCCAGCAGCACGATGTCGCCCGGCACGATCTCCGCGGAATCGAGCTGGTAGGCTTCGCCGGCGCGCAACACCCGGGCCTGGGTCATCATCATTTTCTGCAGCGCATCGGCCGAGCGTTGCGCGGAAAACTCCTGCACCGTGCCGATCACCGCGTTCAGCAGCAGAACGGCGGCGATAAAAGCCGCGTCCGAGAATTCCCGGATCAACAGCGACACCAGGGCCGCCGCAACGAGGACATAGATCAGCGGGCTCTTGAACTGGTTGAGAAAATATTCGAACAGGCCTGGCGGCGTTTTTCTGGGTATGGCGTTGGGGCCGTACTGCCGCTGGCGGCTTGCGGCTTCGTCGTTGCCCAGCCCGGTCGGCGTCGTCGACAGCGCCGACAATACCCGCTCCACGCTGATTGCGTGGGGGTGGTCAAAATGCCGTTTTTCGGTTTTTGTTCGTGTTTCTGGCTGGGTCAATGCCAAGGGCCCTGGTTGCTGTGACTGGTGTCGATGATCCGCCCAGGATCTGCCGCGCAGTATACCTTCGGCCGGCGAGTCAAGCAGGCAAAAAGAACACAAACGTACAAATCCGGCAGACCCGTAATGCACTCACTGCCCCGGGAATGGGGACGGAGGGATTTTTTCCCGGGAATGGGGACGGAGGGATTTTGGGAATGGG
>Ga0209536_100012160_pt1 | contig 12539 bp, 13 predicted proteins | sample DeeMarSeWOR28_12_FD_187461 | JGI IMG/M metagenome (GOLD analysis project Ga0209536, IMG submission 187461) | Marine sediment microbial communities from White Oak River estuary, North Carolina - WOR-2-8_12 (SPAdes) (version 2) | ecosystem: Environmental > Aquatic > Marine > Intertidal zone >...
CTCCACTCTTCAGTGGCACAGATTACTTCCTGTGAAAAAAGTGCCTGGTTTACGCAGGAGTTGTCTCGAACTGACTTGAATTTCGGAATGTAGACGGGGAAGTCCGCCGAGGGTATGGAGTATTCCACTCTCATCTTTTGAGCCTGTGTCTCTGGTCCTGTAGTGAACCGACTTTTCTCTTCGCTTGGTTTTTTCATTCTGCGGAAGAATACCGCACAGCTAATCTCCAGCTCGGTTGCAATCATTCTCCGCACCACCGCCTCGGGAGATGCCTCGTATCGCTCCGCCAGGGGATGAACTCTTTTCAAGGAATACCCGTGGTAAACCACATCACTGGAAAATTTCTCCATGGGCATCAACAGCTCCGCAGCAGCCAGGTTGCACAGCAGTTCCAGCTCCAGGTGGTGATTTTCTACCTTCCCCCTTTGCTTCCTCATTCTGACAATCTCGAAACAGTCTGGGAAAAGCGTGTGGGCTATTTCGTGGCAGATGGTGAAGTTTTCTCTGGTCTTCGGCAGTCCTTGCCTGACCAGGATTTCCAGATGATCTTCGCCGTCGGTGCGGAGCACGCCGTCAGTGCCGGCACGCAAGTTTTTCTCCCTTACACGAATACCAAGGATAGATGCCAGAATTTTGGGGTCGTACGGCGGACCGTACCAGCCTAATCTCCTTGCATAGTCAATTAGTTCAGTTGCCCGTCTGCGAATGATTTTCCTCGGGCACAGGCCTGCACCACAGTTCTCCAGAAGGGCCAGTACAGATGGATGTTGCCACTGCTGTTTTTTTCCATGAGCTGATGTTTCGCCCTTTTGTTTCATGATATACCCCTGTCCCCTTTGCTGCCTGCTCTCGACTGCCGACTGCCCGCTGATTCCCTCTTCTTTATTCTCTTGTCTGCTTCGTAGGCGTAGTAGCTCTTTCCTGGCTTTTCTCCCCGAAATCTTATTCTGGCGAGGTCGAGGAGAATGTCCTCGGGAATTGGTTTTCCCTCCTTGTGTCGTTCTTTCGCCAGGTCGAGCAAATCCTGGTCCATGTCGGCTGGTATGTAGTCCTTTTTCAATACAATGGGTTTCGTTTCACCCACCAGCTGGGAGCTGGTGGTGCTTAACACCTCAGCGATACGATAGATGGCCTCGGCCGAGGTGGCAATCTCTCCCTTGATAATTTTGGATAGGTTCCCCTCGGTTATACCGATTTTCTTGGCAAGCTCGCTCTGGGTCCAACCCTTGATAAGAAGGAGGTTCTTGATCCTCCTGCCAAGTTCCTTTCTCCATCTATGGTCTGTCAGGTGCACCATGAGCTTTAACTACCATAAATTCTTTCTTTTTTGCAAGTACTTAATAGAAAAATTGCATAAATGAAATTTTTCTATTGACTTTTTTCCTCTCCCTCTCTTACCCTGACTACATCAGTTAGCCAACTGATAGTCGTTCCGACAACGTCACTCGAGGGAGGGTATGAAACCCTCCCCTACGTTTTGATCCAGGCCACTTTCTCTGGGGTTAACAACAAATGGCACAGGACGTGTTTCAGACCTTTTACACCTCTTTGCGCGACCATTTCAATGCCTTTATCAAGGGCATCTATATTAGCCTGCCGGACGGGGTGAGCAGTCAGAAGGTGAAGACAGATCTTTGCTTCCACTTCGCTGAGACGTTCCCTGAGATCCTCACCTACGACCCTTATAGCGGACTCTCCAGGGCTCACACGGGAAAAGATGACTCGAGGAGCAGAAAAAAAGCGTCTTCGAAGGGAGAACGTATCGATTTCCTCACTCTATTAGAGAGACTCGGGCAACAGATTGCAGGCTCTAAACACAGACTGCTTGTGCTTCTAGACGGGGTGGACACCTACCTCAACGAGGATGTTGTCAGCTTGAGACTGGCAGAGATATTGAATCGGAGAACGTTCGGCTACACACTTACATTTACGGGTTTCAAGGACTTTCCTCGCTACGATCCCCTTCTCAGGCTTAATCTCCACGAAATTCCTTACCCCAGTCCCTGCAGGACCAGTCTCTGCAAAATGGTGCGCTCCGGCCTTGAAGTCATCTCTGTAGAGGGAGAGAACTCAGTTGATCTGGACAGGTTGGAGGCGAAACTCGCAGACAGTCTTTTTGGCTGCCCCTCACTGGCTGTGGCTGAAGATATCTTTCACCTGGCTTACTCGCAAGAAAGAGGTTTCGATTCATCCTCTGTGGAACAGTTAAAGCTAGGCAAGATTATGTCAAAAGTTCCGGGAGTCACTATTCGATCTCCCACTGACTTGCCGTCTATGGACCAGGTAGTTGGCTATTCCCATCTAAAGACTTATTGCGAGATGCGAAAAGAGGTGTTCTTTAGAGAAAACGGTCAGATCAGATTACACGGCGTATGTCTGCTGGGTCCTCCCGGCACGGGAAAGACACTTTTTGCTCAGGCCCTTGCTCACCACTGGCAGATACCCTACTGCAACCTGCGCATGACCTTCCTCAGCCGATTCCTTGGCTCCAGCGAACGAAACCTCGAACGGATTCTGCGAATGCTCGTAGATTTTGGTGGTCCAGTGCTCTTCCACCTGGATGAACTGTCCAGACTGTTTGGCGCAACTCAAGCTGACTCCCATGAAGTGACAAGGCGAATCGTGGCCATGTTACTCAACTTCCTGGAGTCACCTGACGCGACGCACGTTTACACGATTGGAACCATGAACACCCTCGACTTAGACGCAGCTCTGCTCAGACGTTTCGATGACGTCTTTTACGTAGGTTTGCCGGACAGATGGCAGCGTGAGGAACTCTTCGGGTGTTTTGCCGGGAAGTACTCGGTCAACCTTCCCAATGACAGTTCTGTCTACACTGTTTCCCACGGCATGGTGGGGAGCGAGATCGAACGCACAGTCAAGGATCTGAAGATTGAATCTATGAGCAGGGGGGTTGAGCCCTCATCCCTCGATCTGATGCGAATCATCAGAAACAGGCCGCCCCTGGCCACATTATTTTCCGGTCTTCAGCAGATGGAAGAGATGGCATTACAGGCAGGTTTTCGTCTTGCCTCTACCAGGACGAAAGAGGTTTCTGATTCAGAATTGAGGAAGAGAAAATGAACTGCAAGCATCTGGCTCATCTAATTTACAACTGTCACAACATTCCGGAGAGCAGAAAAGACCCCCTGGTGATCGAGCTTTCAAGAGTGGTCAACCGCGCCAATTATCGCACCTGGAAAAAGCTGCTCTGCAATGGCCTGGCGGTAAAAGAGCAGTTCTTCAGGGCATATTCCCCTGTGAGCAAAGAAAGGATCCTGGAAGATCTCTGTGAAGCCATCAGAAGACTGAAGATAACAGAGCACCCCACCAAGATTAACCGGATCTTGGACCATATCTATTTTCTCGACAGGCCGGCACCATCGGAAGGGGAGACTGCCGCATTTTTCGGAATGAGGTTGCGTCAAACCTCGCACAAAGGGGTGAGAGCGCAACTGGCCGCAGTAATCATGGAACTCCCGGAGGAGCATCAACGCATTGAGGATGTGGCTGCAGCCCTACACGGGAATTATCTCCTTTCTATCAGGGCCATGGAGCGTCTTTGCGCTTTTGGTGAGCCGGGCTTGAAAGCTATTTACCAGTTGCTTGACGAGATAAGCCTGACTCCTGCCGTCACCTTCACACTCTTTAGAATCATAGAGAACACCTGTTGCAGAGACTCCCTCAAAAGAACCCTCTCGGCAAAGGTTTTCCTCAGGGCAAATCAGCGGGCCGAGAACACCGTGAACACATCAATTGCCAGGACATCCGACAGCGAGCTGCGAATGATGAGGAGCGCCAGGGTTTCCCGTGCCGTAGAGTCCTGTCGGGCTCCCAAAGATTTTGCTTTAAAGAGCAACAAATGCAGACGAGGACAAAAGAAGCCGGTCTTCTTACGATTAACTGCAACGAGAAAAATCAAGATACAACACGGAGGGAAATGTCATGTCAGTAAAAAGGACCATCAGGACACGTCTTTACGCGGAGGATTTACCGCTGATCCTGGAGACATTGGAAAAGAAAGGCTGCGACTATCGGTTCAACTCAAGAGTGGGCGGTTTCCGGCGCAACTTTGACATCGCGGTCAAGGTAACCGGGAAGTACTGCCTGGGATTATCGAGAACTGGTGAGTCCGGAGAATCGTATTTCCAGATCCACTACGATACGCAGTATGTCCGCGCGCACGTGCTGGAGAAATGGAAAGGAGATTTCGAGGCGCAGGTAAAGGCACTGCAGATCAAACAGCAATTGGGCAGGAACGGATACATTCTTACAGGATTTGAGGAGAATAACGAGCGAATAGTTCTGAGGATCAGGCTGGCGATCTAAGGGCATGGGGCATGGGGCAAGCTTCTCGGAGCCTCAGAACCTCAGAGCCACGGAGCTCCAGAGCTATAGAGCCTCAGAGATCAGAGGTCTGAGGTCTGAGGTCAGCAGTTCAAGGTTCCAGGTTCCAAGTTCCAAGTTCCAAGTTTAAAGTTAGAACCAGGTATAGATTGAGCTTTTCCATATAACGAATAACGGATAACGTATAACGAATAACGTCTGATGCCGTTTACCGTTCACGGTTTACTCCAAAGGAGATGACCAATGGGAAGCTACGAGATAGTTATTGGGAAAAGAGACGGAAAAATACACATTGATGGTAAGGGTTTCAGTGGGCTCGGATGTTTGCAGTTTCTTGAAAAACTTAAACTTGGAAATATGGTGGCAGAAGAATTCAAAACCGATGCACCGTATGTGGTGAATACCTTCCCCTTGAGTCACACTGTATCAACTGAAGACGATTCATAGGCCATGAAAAAGCTTTTAAACATTAACTCCCTCTATCACGACCTTCACACAGTTCACCCCCTGGAGCGAGCAAGCATTCTCCACCTCCAGGGTTGCCGCAAGGGCAGAACTGATCCCTGCCCGGGTTGTGCAAACAAGGATCTTTGGAGTGAAGAGCCCAAGTGGCTTGTGGATGCTGTCGAGTTGGCTGACATTGTAATTCGCTATGCCGCGGCTCCAGCCCTCAGCATCAGCGGCGGAGAACCGCTGGACCAATATGAGCTTCTCTGTCAATTGCTCGAGACTCTGAGTAGAGCTCACTTCTCAATTCTCATGTGGACGGGCTTTGAGATGAAGCAGGTGGAATCAGACTTCTCCCCTATTCTCCAGTGGCTGGACTGCATAATCACGGGCCCCTATGTGGAGGAAGAGAAACTTCAAACCACTCCCTTCATATCGAGTAGAAACCAGGAGGTTCACTGTCTGACGGAGCGAGCAATAAAGTTCTTTGCGCCCCCCAGACACGCGGTGGAGTACGAGCTGATAATACACAAGAGGGGTTTGGGTCTCGTTTCTCTCGGATGTGAGTTACCCGGTTTACGCTGACGGCCAACGAACCTCTTCCCACATTGCCTAAATCAGGATACATCCTCCCCGGTAAACATATTCTCATAAACCCGTCACATCCGGATTTCAAACACCTCAAGATAATAGACTCTCAAGATTGCAGATTTGACGAGCGACTGCTGCGATAATTGAAAAACTGCGCGGATTTTAGAGCAAAGTCAAATAGAGACGTGACCCTTTTACAAGTGAAAAAATTTAGCTCGGAGGCGAGGCTCGTCTAACGTCTGTTTATCTTGTAGATGAAATCTGGCAGGGAAGGACGCGAAACTGTAACCCACAAATGAGTGCCGTCAAATGCTAACCCCTTGGGCCACCTTGCAGGTGAATCAAAAGAGCTAAGAACTTCTCCCGTAGAAGGATCTAGCTTGTAAATCTTATGGGACAATTGATCAGCAAGCCAAAAATGAGTGCCGTCAAACGCCAAATCCTCTGGCCATGAACCTGCTGGTGCTTCGAAAGAATCAAGAACCTCTCCCGTGCTGGGGTCTAATTTATAGATATCCCCGTAGAGCTTAGTACCCCACAGATATGTCCCATCGTATTCTAATCCGCAATACTGCATTGGGTAGATCTCAGAAGAGCTAAGAATCCCTCCTGTAGTAGGGCTTACTTTGTAGAGATCCGGCCAGCAAGCAACCCACAAATAAGTTCCGTCAGCTGCCAGGGCCCGGGGACTCGTAAGAAAATCAAAAGAGGTGAGAACCTCTCCGCTAATGAGGTCTAATTTATAAAGCTTTTTGGAAGTAAAATCATTAAGCCACAGGTAAGTCCCGTCAAAGGCCAAATCACGAATGTCGTCACTTGGTGCAACAAAACCACGAACTATGAACCCATTAACATAGTCGCTCAGCGCATTCGATGCATCTTCTGATGAAACATGGGCACCATACACTGTCTGCGTAGAAGTGAGTGTATTGGGGCAATCACCAGGTGGAGCACCGGAAATTGTTATCGTGTCTATTAAATTACCCGTACCTGCTGTGAGTAGCGTGACTTCTGCAGAGTAACCATATCGATAGAAGAAGGCTGTCGGTGGGGGCAACCCCGTGGGACTATATTCGCAAGTCTCTATGAGTTCACTATATTCTTCTCCAATACAGGCAAGCAGTTCAGTATCACTCACTGCTTTCGGCACCCAGGCAGGTGGCAAGCTCTCGTTCCATGTATGTTTTTTGCCTTCTGATAACAAAACAATCGGGTGCACGGTTAATTCTTCATTGAATGGTGCTGCCTCATCTATGCCATCGAAACCTGGGCTACAGGCCGTCGAAAATACACCGTCATCTAATTCGTCAGAAAGCAAGAGCAACTGTATCCATGGCATGGCCTTTTCTTGGGCGAAAGAAGGAGGAGAACATAGGATTAGTGATAATAGGAAAAAACAAAAGGGAGCCGTCTTGAGATATATTTTATGCTTCTTCATGGCTTACCCCCCATGGGTAAGGTTAGCAAAACAGCCTTGAACCCCCTCGTCCTCTGGCCTTAAAGCAAAAACCTAACAGCCGTGTCTCTGAACTCAGTGCAGTAACCTATGACCGCGATGACTGATTCTCAGAGCGGCCAGACGAGCGCAGGGCGAAAGGATTGTCTCTCGTGGATGAGTGATAGAAGCAGACTTCACTGATTTCAGTATGGGCTAAGAGTATTTTTCGGGTCAATAGGAAAAACCACCATTCTGTACCGGTTAAAGGGGAAAAAAAGAAGGTTTGCGTTCATCTATGATCGAGAAAGTGTATTTTAAGGGAGGGCCAAAAAGGGGTCATGGGAAAATATGGGACAAGACCCTGTGACAGGTTATCTCTTCAGGAAAGAAAAGAGTCATTGTTCACTCTAGCTGTTGCGCTTCAAGGAAAAGGGCCTTTGAAAGTGATGTGAAGAACTGTTGGTATGGTTCAGGGTCTTCCACTGTCTGGAGGTTGTACTGTGCATTGCAGCGTACGATCATTTGCCTGTCTCCCCTGGGCCTGGCAGATACAGTCACACGCAAGACGTACCTTTTGAGTTTTGTAGCGGACACGGTTCCGAGAGTGTCGTCAGCATCGTCGATGACAAATCCCAAATCCTGCAAGGTGGCTATAACCGTACGCAGCATGAGGTTCCGATCAGCGGTGTCGAACACCCGGCTCTGTATACTTCTGAGTTTTACTTGAGATTCTTCGGTCTCCAGGATCTTTTTCTGCTTCCCTGCACACCCAGAAATACTCAGGGCAAAGGTTAGACTACATAGCACTGCAAGAGTTTTCCTCATAGGGTGTTCCTTATATCTCATGTGCCGTAAGAAAGACGGACTTGGAGAGCTTGGCAAAGAACTCCTGATAGATTTCGGGATCATTAATTTGTTCGAGTTTCGTAACCTGATTTTGATTGTTCCAGACCATGTGCTGGAACGTTACCCGCACGGCTATCCTTTTTTCATCGATAGGCTTGGTCACCACTGATGCCACTACCCTCTGTCTCGTATCCCACGTGGGCGGAGCCCCAAGGAGCACTCCCAGAATCACCTTGCCAACTACTTCGCCTTTATCGGTCACATCTCTCTCGCGCGCACTGTGTATGAGACCTAATGCGACTTCACTTTCATCGATAGTGAAACCCAGGTCTTGGAGGAGAGCCGCGGATGCAGTAAGCAACATCTTTTCATCATTTGTCTCAAATATTCGGGATTGTAATTGCCTGTCCCTGAGAGATTCAGGGGACAGACCCAGAGCATCCTTTGGAATACGATGTTGGCAAGCCCCCAAGGAAAAGGACAGAAAGCTTATAATGAGGCTGACTCTTAGGGCTTTAGGTAATAACATCACCCCTCTATTCCTCTTCCTAAAATTTGCTCGAGTGGTAGGCGAAGTCGCGCACCATCTTATTTTCATCAAACTTGATAACGACAGTCAGGGTTCTTTGTGTGGTGGATTCAGCTCCGGCAGATTTGCTGAAACTCCCTCCGGCTCCACCTCCAGCAAGGACATCACCTGATACGCCGCCAATCAGAAGGCCAATAATTCCACCCCCTGAGCTTCTTGAGTAAGTGACATCTGTGGAGACCTTGTCATATATCCAGACCTCGCGACCCTCCGCGTCAGTTGTCACAATGTTTGGAGAGCCCAACACCTCCGCAACTTCAGCCCCTGACATACCCTTCTTTATCTCCTTTTGAACCGTTCCAACGGTCATCTGGCGCTCTTGAGGGCCGTGGGTGTCCTCGTAGTGTTGTTTCGCGCTCATGCAGCCGCCAAGAAAAAAGGCGAGGGGGACGGACCACGTGATGAGAAATATTCTCGAAAGTTTCATGGCACACCTCTACACAGTTTGTGTCAGCCAAATATTAGGTTAATTCTTCAACACACCTCTATCTGCTAGGTTTAAAAACCCTTTACCCCATTATCTCCTCTTCCGTGTCGCTTGAAATGCTGCTCCGCCTGATACATAAAGGTTCTGATGGCAGCTTCTCTACCCGGTTGAATGCTAAGGGAAGTCATACAAGACTTCCCGGTCCTGATTTATGACGGCACAGTTGAGGCTGACAGATCCGGCATCAACTCCTACATAGCATGCATGTGAATTTTGCATATGGCTCGGAGCACTCATTAGTATTTGGCTTCACTTTTCCCAAGCATGCCGCGTGCCATATTGCTAAGACATTGATTTCAATCATAATTTATTGTTTTACTCAAGTCTAATCGGAACTCGCAGTTCTGCTCATTACCAAAAGAGAGTGTCTAAAACCTTACGGGAACGCGGTTTAATTCTATAACTATCTGAAATTCAAATTGAATATAGAAAGCGGAACTTCTAATTCCGGTATTAAACCCAGCGGAATAGAGGATTCTGCTTTTTCACGGGAGGTGATCTCGCCAGGAAGTTCCCCGAGCGTCTGGTCAAGCAGACCACAGGGCATACGAGCAAACCGTTTGAAAGGTATGTGATTCTGGGTGGGGAGGACTGCATTATTCTTGATGAGGATGCCTTGCCGGAGGTAAAAAGACCAGGGCTGCCCTGACCAAAGTTTGACCCTACAATTTAGGTCGAAAGGCAGCCCTTGAAAGGTAAGTAAAATGTGCCCTAACTTGCTGAAATCATGAGTGGTGGGCGGGGAGAGATTCGAACTCTCGACTTCCGCCGTGTGAGGACGGCACTCTCTGTATAACGCATAACCATGCACGTTTACGGGCGCCTGACACCCATTTCGGGTTTCCTGACACCGTGAAATTATTATCATGGCAGTTAGGCTTAGTCAATATGCGATTCTCACGTCGTCTTTTTAGTCAAGAAAATAATTTCAGCGTAACATACCCTATAAGAGGAGTCAGAGCCATGCAAAAAGTTATCGCCGTTGCTAATCAAAAGGGAGGTGTGGGCAAGACCACCACCTCAATCAATTTTGCCTGTGGTCTGGCCAGAGAGGGTCGCAAAGTTTTACTCATCGATCTGGATCCTCAGGCCCATGCAACCATTGGCTTGGGTATTGAACCAGGTACCCACCCATCCGCCGTCCACGACGTTCTCATAAATAAACGGAGCATCGCGGAAGTTCTCTTAAAAACCCGGATAAGCGACCTCTACCTGGCTCCCTCTCATATTCGCCTGGACAGGGCTGAGCAGCAGCTTATCCCTGAAATGTACCGTGAAAGTGTACTGAGTAAGGCGATTCGCCTCCTGAACTTTGACTTTATCATAATTGATTGCCGGCCAACTTTAGGAATTTTAACTGTTAACGCTCTCAAGGCCTGCGATTTCACCCTCGTGCCTTGTGAAATGGCCCATTACTCACTGGAGGGCTTTTCCGACCTTATGGAAACCATCGATCACGTCAAGGACGGAGAGGCTAAAGAAAAAATCACGCCGATCAGAATTCTGCTCACCAAGGTTGACTCGCGTAATAGGATCAGTAACGAGTGGGCTACCAAACAGCTGGAGCCTTTCAGCCAATTACTTTTCCAGACAAAAATCAGAAAGAATGAAGCCTTAAACCAGGCTCAGATGGCTATGGAGCCAATTTTTACCTTCAAACCAAACAGCTCTGGGGCTGAAGATTACGGACAACTCAGCAGGGAATTCTTAACCCTATGGGATCAATAAGAGAAAAGCTGGCTGACAAGAAAACCAAGCTCTCCAGAACCCGAGAGGAGCTTAAAGACCATCCTGCTCACAATGAGTATTTGGAAGGGAGTTTTTACCATGTTCCCATCAGGGAAATCCGGTCTAATCCAGACCAGCCCAAAAAATTTTTTGATCAGAAATCTCTGGCCCAGCTCACTCAATCCATCAAAGCAAAGGGAGTTTTACAGCCGGTTATCATCCGCAGAGAAGAAGATGGAACGATTTTTCTGGTGGCAGGAGAGCGTCGGCTCAGGGCAGCCCGGCAGGCTGGTTTGAATCAACTTCCGGCGATACTCACCAAGGGTCATCCCACCGAGATTGCTCTAATTGAAAATCTACAAAGAGAAGACCTTAAGCCCATCGAGGAAGCTGAGGCCCTAGCCAGGATAGTAGAGGTATACCACTATACACAAGATGAGCTGGCTGCAGTCATTGGTAAAGCTCAACCTACTATTTCTGAGACTCTTAGCCTTAATAAGTTACCAGATGAGATCAAGAATGAATATCGGCGCGTTGATATTCCGAGGAGACTTCTAGTTGAGATTGCCAAACAGAAAAGTCCAGCGGGTATGGCGGCACTGTTTAAAAGGGTCAACGAAGACAAATTAACAAGCGATAAGGTGAGAGAGATTTCCAGGAGCAAAAGCAGCCTAAAAAAGAGAGCACCGGTGACCGCTGTCATGAAGAGGGTCGTCAACTTAAAAAGCTCATTAGAGAAACTTAATCTAGATACCCTAAAGGAATCGGAGAGGAACCAACTTCTGGCTGAGCTTAAAAATCTTCAGGGGTTCATTGACCAGATCTTAGGTTAAGTGTGAGCCCACACTTCTATACAGCTCGCTTCGATGAGAACAGAACGTATTTCTGAAGAAGACTGTCAACTCGCTGAAAAAAATTCAACTTACAAAACTGTCAGAGGTATGTTATGTACAATTTCCCACTGGTTTTATAGTATTTCATATAATAACGCTTTAAACATATTCGACCTGAATGGGTCGTCAGATTCCTATGGCATCAGGTAAGCGAGAGTCAAGATAATGAAGGGGAGATCTTAACTTATTGCTACTTCACAGGAATCAAGATACATAGCGGGTATCTTCATCCAAGGCTTGCGCTCTGAAAATACAATATAATGTATTCCGAGATGATCGTTGCTCACGAGCAGGTCAGCTGGCTGCGGAGTTGATGAATGCTGAATTAGCTTGGCCCCAAAAAGACGATAAAAAAGCAGGTGTACGAAAGAGGTAAACCGAGATTATTAACTTAGTCAACGACGCCCCGTCATTTTCTCCCAGGCGGATCGCTTTGCGCGAGGCCCTCTTTTATCAGCAAAAGAGTAGTCAATTACACAAGTGGAGTAGTAGACTAGATAGCATTACTTGGGGATCTCAAGTGATTTCTGTGGACAAGAGTTGGACAATATCATTGGAGGGGACAGGTCGGCTGAATAAGTAACCCTGCGCCTCGTCACAGCCCTGTAGACGTAAAAAGGTCAATTGCTGTTTTGTCTCCACTCCTTCGGCAATCACTCTCAGATGAAGGCCGCGGGCCATGGCAATAATCGCAGTAGTGACGGCTGTGCTATCTTGGGCAGCACCAATATCTTTTATAAAGCAGCGGTCGATCTTTATGGCATCAAGCGGATAATGTCTAAGATGGTACAGTGAAAAATGGCCGGTGCCAAAATCATCAATCGCAACACATATCCCAAGTTCTTTCAATTGCTCCAACGCCCTGATTGTCTCCTTTTCGTTCCGTACCAATGAGCCCTCGGTAAGTTCTATTTCCAGAAGCTGAGGAGCCATGCCAATGTCACGTAAGACTCGAGATATTGTTTTGACTATTCTACGCTGTTTAAACGAAAGATTGGAAAAATTCACGGCCACACGCATTGGTGGAAAACCGGCTGCCTGCCAAGCCAGGTTTTGACTGCACGCCGTTCGGAGCACCCACTCGTTGATAGGTTCTATGAGGCCAGCCTCTTCAGCCAATGGTATGAATTCTGTCGGAGACACTGCTCCCAATTCCGGATGCCGCCAGCGTAG
>Ga0209536_100012162_pt1 | contig 12538 bp, 8 predicted proteins | sample DeeMarSeWOR28_12_FD_187461 | JGI IMG/M metagenome (GOLD analysis project Ga0209536, IMG submission 187461) | Marine sediment microbial communities from White Oak River estuary, North Carolina - WOR-2-8_12 (SPAdes) (version 2) | ecosystem: Environmental > Aquatic > Marine > Intertidal zone >...
CATCACACCTTGAAGGGATACATCATTATTTTCTGGTACGTTTGGCAAAAGATGACTTTGCGCATATGAACCGGCACCGATAAAGCCAATGCATACTTTAGAAGGCTGAGGGATGGAGGCTGAAGGTTTAATAAAAATTTTTTTGTTTTCAAAATCAATTATTTTAGAAGCATCATACTCAATTAAAATGCCAAGGTAGGATTTGGATTTGGACAAAATCATTTCATAGGCGGCCGGTGCTTCGTCGAGTTTGAAAGTATGCGTTGTGAGATAGCTGACATCAATTTTTTTTGAATAAATCAACTCTTGAAAAGCCTGCATGTTGCGATTTTCTGTCCAGCGCACGTAAGCCATGGGGTAATCAATACCTTTCTCTTCGTAAACAGGGTCATATCTTCCGGGTCCATAAGAGCATGACATTTTTACTTGTAACTCTTTTTTGTAAAAGTGCGGTTCACGATTAAACCCTGTGGGAACGTCTCCTACCACTACGATGGTTCCCTTTTTTCGAGAAATAGCACCAGCAAAGTTAATTGGATCCAGAGAATCGGTGGCAGCTGTAATAATAACAGCATCGCAACCGATACCCCCTGTAAATTCGAAAATGCGGTCTTCAATTCCGCAATGCTTTCGATTAAGCGCCAGGTCCAGACATTGCTTTGCCCCTATATCCACCCTGGTTGGGTCAATATCAATGCCAATAACACGAACGCCTGCAGTTCTCAGGAGAAGCGCTGTGAGTTGGCCCAGCAAACCCAGACCGATGACAGCACCGCTTTCACCTAAACCAATTTCTGCCTGTCTTATTCCTTGAAGAGCAATAGCACCCAATGTATTATAAACTGACTGGGTTAGATCTGCATTTCGTTGAAGTTTTACACAGAGGTTTCCTGGAATGTTAACAATTTCAGCATGGGAAGCGAAACCCACCCCTCCACATGCTACCAGGTCGCCGATTGCATAGCCGGTGATGCCTGAAGCAACATCAATCACCTCACCAGCACAAGAGTAACCCATAGGGGAATAAGAATCGAGTTTCTTCATTACAGCCCGGTAGGTCTGCAATGGCCCTTGAGCTTTGAGTATATCAAAAACCTGTTTAACTTGCTCTGGCCTTTCCTTAGCTTTTCCGATATAGCCTTTTCTAGCAGTCTTGAGTGCACTTCCTTCGGTTCCTGAACTAACCAGAGAATAGTGGTTTTTAACCAGTAGGCAACCATCTCGAATAGCTGGTATTGGAACTTCAATCACTTTCATTTGTCCAGACTTAAGTTTCTGCGTGATTTGTCGCATGATCGCAAAATTTAATAATAAAATAAAAAAGTTGAATGGCTAAAATAAATAACGCTTTAAATTTAGTAATTTTTTTAAAGCTTAACAATAGCATTGGCAATAAGATGATAAGATGTCTGCACATAATAACTGCACCAAAATGCAATACCCAACCATTTAGTTCCTTCTTCAATAAAAAATTCCCAATGACCGACTCTCAACATTAACAAACTTTGAAATACATCTGTGGCAACAGAACTTGCAAGAAATATAAAAGATATCAAAAGAAAAGAAAAGTTTGTCAGCAATATCTTTTTTCTGAATATAAAAAGATAGATCAAGACTGCAGTGCCGATTGCTGTGTAGGTGAATTTTTCACTGATACCCACATGATTTCCAGCCAAGATCTCATGAAACTGAAAAAAATCATCAAATAAGAGATAAGCAGATAATAGCCCGGAGCAAAACAGGAACCAAAAAAAATCATTAGATTCTGTATTTCTAATAGCAGCTGCTGCAAAAAAACAGACTGCTGCAGCCGTGCACCACATTATGATTCCAAAATTTGATAAAATACCTGAAAGAGGATTGATTTCTGCAATAGATGTGGGGTCGCGTGTTAATAGACCTAAATTAATATCTAATAATATGCTTACTAGCGCCACTCCTGCTAAAATTAATATAGCTGGAATGCCTGTAATCAATAATTGCCGTATAAAAAGTTTTTTTTTCATAATCCCTTTGGAGAATTGAGTACAGTGCCTGACTTTGTCACATTGTAAAGAAATATCTTTGAGATATACTTAAGAGCTTCTATATTTCTTACGCTCACAACAGTGCTATTTTGTGCTTTTTTGCTTAAGTATTCTATTAACTTATCTCATATAGACAGTCAACAGATGAGCGCTTAATGATTGCTATTGTTTCGAGTGTTGGAGTTATGTATATCTTAGAACCTACGAAGATCTGATGCCATTCCCTATTTGATAGCCATTGATAGTTCTTCTCGATGTGCGCATGATCCTGCCTAACCTTCTCTCTTAGATTATGGAGGTTTAACAAAATCGTCAAGGTGCGCTGCAGATCAGGGGGCAAGAATTGAAAGAAAGGAAGTCTGAAATGGGGTTCAATCCATGTATATTTCCAAGGAACTACAACTATGTATTGTCTTGATACTCTATCGATTTCGTTAGCTATCTTTTCTAATATCGTACGGTTACAAACATGCTCCATCATACCGATAGAAAACGTAAGATGGAATGTTTTGTCACAGAAACATTTAAGATTTTGGGCATCCTGCTGGAAATATGTAAATTGTGGATGATTTACTCTTACTTCTCGCTCATCATAAAGATCTATGCCTACAATTTGATAATTATTGGGCAGAAATACCTCAAGCCCTCGACCGTCAGGTCCACATCCAACGTCCAGAATAGACATCCCGGGGAAGCAATGGACCTTAGACAACAAGAAAGCTAACCTATGTTGTCGTCGTCTATACAAAATTCGCTGAAGGGATCTCGAATTATAAATAAATTCAGGCACCAGCGTTTTCCATTAACCCTTTTGGTATTGTAAAAAGAGGTTCGATATCAAATTCCTGTCAGTCCTGCTGATCTGACTAATCATTTGAAAAGTGAATTGTGTAATAGAGAGATTGTTTTGCTGGAATGTTAGGAAGAGGAGTGTCCAAAGTCATTAGAAATCTATTTAAGTTTAGAAATGTTAGAGCAACCTCATCGAAAATTCTATACAGGATTGAAAATGCTAATGTACGAGTCTCAATTTAGATGGTGCTGCAATTGTACTTTTATGCCCTTTGTAAACATAAGCCCCCCTGTCCCAAGAACCATGATATTCCTGCTTTGTTGTTCCAACAGTTGGGGGTGTAGTAGACCAATTGGTAATATCTGGATCTAATGCGTCATTATAGCAAATTGAGTACACACTCCCCTGGATTGTTACATTAAAACACTTTGAAAGATTTTCACCATTATCTATATTGGTTCCATCTAATCTGTAATCATCGTCTACTGTACCATAAATGTTATCAATCCCATCTGGGTCTATAAATCCTGGATCAGAAACATCTCCTTGCTGCGGATCGTCTTCAAGTTTGTAATTTGATTTTAGGTTCTCAATGTTACGGTTCATTCCAAAGTAGTAGACTTTAGCAATGTCGTCACTGAAATAGGTATTATGTTCCAGAGAAACTAAATTAGCATCAGCCCCTTTTGCCACGTATAATTGCACATCATCATCATCACTGTTATTATAGTATAGAATATTATTTTTCACTCTTACCTTTTGTTCTGATCCTCCGACAATAGAAATACCGGAACTTTTTGGCCGTTCACCCGCCATGTCGGCCCTCGAAACTGTATTATTATATACATAGACATCACCTTGTGTATAAATATCTTCACCGCTAATATCAATAGCATAGCCACCTTGGCCTGTTACTGCCTCTGGTTTAATATTATGAATAACGTTTGACCAGATGTGTATTTCGTCATAATTTCGATACAGAAACACGCCACCAGCAGAGTTAAATATCAGGTTTCCATAAATATAGAAATTTTTCTGGTCCGCTTGACCTGTTATAACAGCTACGCCTCCCTGTTGCCCGCATTCAGAAGTCTTATTAAAACGCACTATTTTTTGGTTGCCACCATATTCCTTGAGGACAATACATGCCTGCCCCTGTGGTCTAATAACAGTGTTATATTCCACCAATTGCCTATCACCAGCATGTATTGATATACCATTACTACTATCATCGTTATCTTGCCACGACCATTCGACTTTATTATAACTTACGATTACATCACTAGAATTAGCCACACCCAACCCATGAGCGTCAGTTTTTCCGGTCTTTCCTTGTTCTTCTGTGTCGTAGATGTAGTTTCCATCGCCTAATGCACCACCTACTGTTACATAATCATAACCCAACCAAGGATCTTCCCAATGAGCCGTAATATGGATGCCTTTGCCTTCCATATTTTTTATAAAATTTCTGCGAATTGTAATATGGGTTGATTGGACGCCGCTCGAAGGCCCAGCGGCCCATAGACCACCACCAGAATCTTGCATGACGAAATCTTGAACAATCAAATAACTCACATCGACAATATAAAAACAGTAGCCGGATACACCGGTATCTCTACTCTCTCGATCAATCACAGCGGCAGATGCACAACCACCATTGGCAACCGGATCACAAGTGCCACCTTCCCAACCATCGAGGGTTACCCAGTTCTCACTTGATCCACCGTAGCCTTCCGGCGGTTTTATTCTTGAAGTAATAGTGCCAGAAAAATAAATTGTGTCTCCTGGGTTTATTTTGTTTGTGTGATCGGTCGTGCTCCAGTTGGACGAGTTATTGAAATCAGAGACGCTCCAGGCATCGGCCAGGCTTTTACCAGTGCGATGGCCCGCGCCTTTTTGGGTGACGTAGTACTTGTGTGCCGCTGCGTATGTCAAAGCAGGTAGCAACAAAAAATTGATGATGAGTAGTGTTTTTAATGCAGTCTTCACCGAATCTCACTTCCTATTAAAATTAAAATTGTCAGTCCGTTCTATAAGCTTAGTTGTTAAAACGACAGGCTTCGGCTGTATCATGATGGGCATGATTTCCATAAAATTCTTCCAACTGATTGCACAAAACATGCCAATGTTAAAAATTGTATAATTTCAAATCAAATGTGCCTGGGACGCATGAAAAAATACTATTAAAATCGTATAGCTATCGGAAAATTCCTTTGTTACCAGTTGAAATTTCCAAACGTTAGTTCTGCAACTTTTCTTGTTATATGTTCTGCTATTTTACAATTTGATGTATGATAAATCACACACTCAGCAATCAACTAGGGATAGCATTATTTCATGGGATTATTTTATTGCTTTATTTAGCCATAAATTCTTACTTTAGTATATTTTTTGTTCAGAGCGATCCAAACCATACCTTAATTTAAGGAAAAAATCTGTGATCAGTTGGGTCAATTCATGATTTCTGAATATATCAAGGAACCAAGCTCTCTGAAAATGTTTTCTCACTTTTCTGTCTTGTGTTTACAACTACAAACCTGAATTTCCCATTTGCTTCTTTTTCTATTTCATTTACATATTGAAATTTAATATCGATGGTGTCCCCAAGTCTTGCTCTTGCTTCTTTTAAAATTGTATTTTCGATCCTTTTTGAATATCTGTTTTCTTTCTCAATACGAATGATAATTTGGCTCACATCGTTTTGTATAATCTGACCATTTTTGACGTACTTTGCGTCTTTGAATAAATGGTCAAGTCTTCCAACAAAGCGGCCTTCGGGGGTAAAAATGTAATCTTCGATTCGGCCCACTATATAGTCTAATACAGTCCCACCTTTACCACAAGGACAATTCTGGTTCTCACTAATCTTTACGATATCCTTAGTATCGTAATTTATAAGGGCAAAAGAGTAATTGCTAAAATTAGTTGCCACTAAACGGCCTGCTTCTCCAGGCTTTGCATCCGTATTGTCATTTTTCAGAATTCTCACGACAGAGTGGTAAGGTTGCACATGGAGCTTGCCATATGAGCACTCTGTGATATGACCACAAAACTCCGTATTTCCATACCAAACATACAATTTTGAATGAAAAGCATTTTCGATTGCTTTTCTCTGAAAATCTAGTGTGGTTTCTGACGCGCCGACGATCATCTTGGGTCGGAAATCTAGTTGTATATCCTCTTCGAGAATATATTTCGCTACATAATATATGCTTGACGGATATCCGTGTATAAAAATTGGTCTGAATTGATTCAGAGTTTGGACATATTCAGGCATATTTTTCTGTGACAAGTGGTATGATGAAAAAAACAGCTGGTTTTCAACAGCATTGAAAGCACAGAATGGCGGTTTATCGCGATTAACATCTGCAACTTTATGACCTGCAAAGGTCGCGATTCGATCTCCTCTAAAAACTCCACCAAAGCTTCTATGATACCACCAAAATGCATACTCTTTCTGGTATACATTTTTTGAATACGGCACTTTCAATGGCTGCCCTGTGGTTCCGCTCGATTTTCCCACAAAAAAGGGTTTACTCATTAAAAATTTAGGATAGTGTTCGTTTACAATATCTTTATCAATTATGGGAGAGGATTTCAGGTTGAAATCATTGGTAAAGTATCGAGAATAGAAACTGTTACTATTTTTTATATATTCTAAAAACTCTTCAAGTTCTTCTTCGGCTCTTTTTTCCTGGTCCTTAAAACTGTTAGAAAGCAAGAAATCATAATATTGTTCAAAGAATTTCCCGTATTTTTTCTTTCTTTTATAATATGCAACCATACTGGTTGTGATTACTTTTAAAGAATGAGGCAATAAATGGTATGATTTAAACGCCAAATCTACAGTCATATTGGTCCATTCCCTTTCCAATCTACGATTAAACCACCTGTAGGACGATTGAGAGCAACGCCGACGGAGGTACTATCTTTGATATCAAACATGTCCGCTCCAGCCGAAATGGGGTTGAAATTTTAAATTTAGGCATATTTTTTCTTTGAAAATCTTTCCCTCAATATTGGGAATGTTGGAAGAAACAACTATATCGTCAGGTTGAAAATTAGCTAATTTGTAAGTTTTGGCATCAAAAGCTCTCGAAAGCATTGGAATCTTTTGGTAATCAAACCCCATGATTTTCGTGCATACCATGTCAACTGCTAGGGGGTTTCTTCCAGCGATAATCATCCCGGCAGGCTTAGGATTCCCTGCAACAGGTCCATTCCCCTCCATGCCAATTATGCCGTCTACGATAGAAAAATATTTTTTGAGCCTATTTTCCATTTTACCATCAATGCTTCCATAAAGTAGAATACGATTTAAGTCGAGTGTCATCCTCCAGCAGGTGTCGTTGCCATACCAGTTTCCGCTTCGAATGACTTCCTCGGTATCTCCGAATAAATAGTAACCAAAACTTTTAAGCTTTACAGCAAGTTTTTGCGTTAATTTATTTTTGTTCAAAAGCAATTTTTTAGCTTTTAAAACGATGCTATTTTCTAGTTTTTGAGCGATCTTTTTATTCGAAAACTGGTCTCCTCCTTCTTCTGGAGCACCCAGCGCGAAATGCGGAAGCCAATTTTTATCTCCGTTAATGCCAACCAATCCTTTCAGATTGAGTGTCATACCAACCTTTTTATGTGTTTTTAGCTTTGGCAAACTGATAAAGGCGTCACATTCTATTGCTGTTTTAGAGACCAAATATTCATGTACGCCGTCGGTATGATGCTGGTTTGTCTCATCTATGTCATAGAACGCACCATAGTAATGTTTGCCCTTTCCATCATGCTCTGCAAGAAAGCTTTTCTTTCCTAAATTTATGATAACATTCCCCAAGGGATCACCAGGTAATTTAATAGTATCCAGATAAATGCCTTCTTCCTCTATCCAGCTTTCGTTTCTCAGATCTATAAATTCGATTTCGAATTTTTTAGTAGTCCAATAAAAGTCTTGGATATACTCAATGCACATACGCTTCTTGATAAGATCAACCTTCGAATCTGTTTGAGGTGCGTCTGCAATGATAATTCTGCCCTCACCCCCCAAGGCTAGAAAAACATAGTCGGTTGCAGCGCGTAAAATGGAACCATGTGTAATAACGTGTTCCCAGGCATCTGAATGTCTATGAGAGTGAGCAATCATGTTCGGTTTAATAAGAACGATATCCCCTTTATTAATAACCGATTTGAGGGGATTCCAATACCGCGAACCGTAGTTTTGCCTATCCATTCTCAAATATAAAAGCAAATTTCTAATGCTATCGTATACAGTGTTCTCAGAATCAAATTTGCCTTCAAAGGGGCATTCCGGATAGCTTTTTGGCGGATGGAAGGGAGGTGTTTCTGGATAACTCATTTTCTCCTGTTGAAAAACCGCGACGTGACTGTCATTTAACATACCATTCCTCTTCTATTCAAAGCGATAATCAAAAAATTTTGTATTCTATTAAATTTAAAAAAATTTTATTTTATTGAAAATATTTCTACAATTATCTAAAATTCCTATTTCAGTTTTTATAGGATTCTGAGTTACGCTAAAATTTTCCAAAATTTTTAATTACGTACCAGGATCGACATTTATTTTTTTTAAAAAAAATTTGATTGCTCTATCTAAGTTTTTTTCATAGGCTTTAATAGAATATTTAGATTCAAAAATTTTTCTACTTTCAATTCCCATCTTTTTTCGTAATTCACTATTATTGATCAAGAACAAAATTTTTTCAGCAATTTGAACAGGTGATTTAGGATTGACAATAAAACCATTAATTCCATCCTGAATAATTTCAGGTATTGCACCTTCAGTTGACGAAATTACAGGTAAACCCCAACTCATGGCCTCTATATTCACTATTCCAAATGTCTCACGCTCATAGTAAGTAGGAAAAACGAAAATATCACTTTTAGAAAAAAGATTGTCTTTTTCTTTTCCATGAACTGCACCCTGCATGGTTACATATTCATCAAGGCCTTTCTTTTTTATATATGATTTCAATAGCTTTGTATAATTTGAAGAAAAATCCGCTCCAGCCAAAATAAAACTCACCTTGGTATTCTGTTTTATTACAATACTCGCAGCTTTTATCACATCAAGCGGACCTTTACTTGGGTGTAAATTTGATAAAAAAAGTATTTGAATTTTTTTATCTTTTTCTTTTTTGCGATAAAATAAGCGATTTTCTGTTCCATTTGGCACATATACTAGCCTTTCATTCGAAATAAATAAATTTACGTCCCTCTTAATTGATTGGCCTAAAATTATTCCTCCTAATGCATTAGATAAGGAATAAGAAACAAGACGGTGCCAAAAAAAGTTTTCTTTTTGAAGTGCATAAAATCCCTTGCCTCCAAAACGCAATATATAAGGTATCCCACAAATTCGAACTATAAAAAGAAGAAAAGTGTCAATTAAAAATGCAGGTTTTCCGCATGCGATAAAATATAAGCATAATTTTGGAGGTTTAAATAAGCAGGCTATAATAATTTCAATTGCCAATCCAGGTATCCTAACTATTTTACGTAAAGAAGGTTTACCGATAGTCTCAATATTTTTCGAAAAAGATTTATCAATGAATTTAACCTGGTACATTTCATTTTTTAACGAAGACACCGTTAATTTTGCCATAACATTGGAGCCATGAAATGGTGGCGGAAGTTGCCCAATGATGAGAATTCTTTTGTTCATTTATTTATTTTTTTTTAAATTGTAATTGTTTCATTTGTTGAGAATATTTAAAACGATATTATCAAAAGATTTAATAAAATTTTTTGCGCTATGTTTCTGTACAGTAAAGGCAATTTTCGTTCTTTTTACTTTTTTCATTAAAATATTTAAAATGGCAGCTGAAATTTTTTTTGTTGAAAGGTCTTCTAATACGATTCCATTAATACCATTAAACACAAGATCGGGTATACTACCTACGTTAGACGAAATGACAGGAGTTCCACAAGAAAGTGATTCAAGAATAACCATAGGCACACCTTCAGTTTCTGAAGGGAGCACCAATACATCTGACATGTTGTAAATGCTAACCAAATCCTCATAGGCAACATGGCCCAAAAAAGTAACATTTCTACTATAATTTTTCTTTAAAACATAATTTTTTAAATATGGTTGATAACTTCCAATGCCAGCAAAAAAAAGGTGGAAAGAGCAATCTCTTTTCTTAAGCAATGGAATACAATCCAACAGTAATTTAGGTCCTTTTGTTTTTTCGATTCTTCCAACAAAGAGTATTGCGTGATCATTTTCTTTTAATGAAAATCGTTTTCTAGCATTTAGTCTGAGGTCATTGTTTGGAAAAAATTTTTTAGTGTCGATAGCATTCATAATTAAAGAAGTTCGTTTATTTTTTCTTTTTTGGAGAATTTTTTTATGAGTAAGAGAATCAATTGCAATTATCCATTCCGCCTTTTTGTAAATCAGATTTAATATATATTCAAAAAATAAACGGAATAAAATTGTTCTACCATATCTAAATTTTGAATAAGCCATTGGATTTGCAGACCCATGTTTTTGATATATTACTGGAATGTTCATACTGTTTTTTAAAAATGGCATACAACATTCAGGCATCTGAATATAAAGAACATCCATTTTACTATTAAGAATTCGTTTACGATAAAAAATAAAGTAAATAAGAACCTTCAAACGCATTGGTATTTTTGAAGAATCCTTTAAATTACATATTGGAATGAAATCTATATTCTTATCTAAATGATAGGTTTTCCAGGGTATAGTTTTGTTCAAACCAATTCCATAAATAACCGTTCGTTGAAGGTTCAAGTAGGGAAGAATGTTTATTAAGAATCCACTTGACCCTCCAGATACGACTTTATTTGTGAAATCAGATGGATTTATGATTCCAAGTTTTACATTCATTTTTCCATTTTTATCAATCATTTTTAAAATTGGCTTACGTATATTTTTTTATTATTTAAAATATAAAAAATTCCCATAATCATCCAGAAATATTGCGAGAGCTCGAAGCGAAAAACTACAGCATTACTACCTAGGTTCATTATAAAAATAGAAATTAATATAGCTCCAAATAAATATTTTGTTTTTTTGTTTTTACATAAAAAAACATCCCATAAAAGATAAAAAAGCAAAATTAAGTATAAAAGCAGACCAATTATACCGATTTCTAACAGTAAGGCTATATAGTCATTATGGTATGGAAAACGTTGGTCATGACCATGCCCTCGCCCAAAAAGTTGTTGTGCAAGACTGGATTCCAAAAACAAATTAACATTATTTGAAATTAGCTCTACACGGCCGCTTGTAGCGACATTAAGATCGATATCATCCTTTTTGAAAACAATAGTATAAATATGATCAGAAAAGACTATGCCGATAAGAGCAGAGAGCAAAACAGCAGCGAAGAAAGCTTTTTTATTCGTGCCCCATAGATAAATAAGCCAAAATATTATAAAACCTATCATTACTGTTCTGGTAAGGGATTTGTAAAGACAATATGCGCTGAGAATAACAAGAATGCCGATGACAATTTTATTTAAAATACTTTTAAATTTGTATACATGATTTAAAATGCAATAAAGGAAAGAAAAGAATAGCATACTGTATGATAGTGTATGTATACCGGTAAAAGCACCTGCGAATCGAGGCATTTTGTTATGCCATTCAATCATTTGTATTGATTGGCCCAAAACGATATTGTAAGTACTCAACGCAATCGGAATCAAAAACCCAATTACAAGAAAAATTAATAATACCCTGAGCTGCTTAACATCAGTAATAATTGTTTGGACAGAAAAAAAGACTATAAAAGGCAATATAGTTTTAGCAGTTTTTCGTATTTCAGATCCCCATATAATGCTTTCCATGGAATACAAAATAAATGTCAATATAAATAAAGTTAAAAGATCAAGCTTTATTTGTTTTAACCTTGTTAATAAGGGGATAATCAATAGGTAGGAAATGCCAACTCCCATTAATTCAGTAATCTCTATTGCGCCAATCGCAAGATTTTCTTTCCCCATTAATGACAATGGCCTTAAAATTGCGAATGCTATGAGAATTAAAAATCCACCTTTAATGGCAATTGCCTGAGAATCGGTGGTCGCTTCGGTAGTAATTTTTTCCGATAAGTTTTCGTGCGTTAAAGTTTTCATTTTGTTAAATCCTTGTTTAAGCTCTTCTTCTGAAAGAAAGAAGAATTGTTCTGATAGTTAAAAGAAGATGGCGAAAATCAATCAGTAGTCCTAACATGACCCAAGGTAAACACCTGATGACCAAGGATTTTTCATTTTGCAAAAGTGCATAAGTAAAAATACGCGATTCATGACGATATCGTAGCCGTGCACTTTTATCGATTAAAGAGGAATACTTATTTCGGAACAAGATGTAACCATCTAACTTGCTTTTAGGATTCTGTCCAATTCTATTTCGAAATTCTTGATACATATAAACAAGTATTTTGGGTACGTGAGCAAATTGAGATAATTCAGCCACTCTAACAAACAAATCCTGATCTTGGCACGAAGTAAAGCGCTCATCAAATCCTTCAATAGTTCTCAGGAGTTCGGTTCGAACACATACACTGCTCAAACAACCGATAATACCACCGTATAGTATTTTATCCATTACCCAGCCCGAGGGTCTGTTTTTATGTATAACTGGCTCCCCTGTTCTCCCTTTGTAAATACCATAATCTGTGCAAATTAGACCAACTTTACTGTCCACCACCTGTGCCAATTTGTATTG
>Ga0209536_100012163_pt1 | contig 12538 bp, 7 predicted proteins | sample DeeMarSeWOR28_12_FD_187461 | JGI IMG/M metagenome (GOLD analysis project Ga0209536, IMG submission 187461) | Marine sediment microbial communities from White Oak River estuary, North Carolina - WOR-2-8_12 (SPAdes) (version 2) | ecosystem: Environmental > Aquatic > Marine > Intertidal zone >...
TTCTATTGGGAAAAACGTTTGCCACAAGAGTGTAAATATCGCGACCAACGACACAACAAAAGCGATAGTCTTGATAGGAGAGGGTATTCTTCGTAAAGTGCTTAAGATGGACAAAAAAGATCCCAAAATGACTACTAAAACAACCACTGTCATCACTGGAATGGGGGAGGAGTCAACGGGGATCCAGAACGTTGGACCTCTCGCAGCACTACCCAAAATAGACAATGTGTGGGGTACCTCAGCAAAGGAGAGAAAACGGCTAACAAGCTCAGCTTGCCAAACCCAGAAATTAAACACCTGAAAAGCAATAACCATTGTAAAAAGTAGCGAAATCGCTAGTCCAACAAAAAAGTGCGTCTTGTGCATTCTAAGATTTCTTGAATAACGTGTAGCCATTTAATGAACTAACCCTTAGTTTAGTTATTACACATACATATTTCTCAGATTGACCAAAACAACCTAAGTCATTTATGAAGGCAAAATTCTGTTTTGTAATCAAGAATTTATGGGAATTGCCAACCACTATGATATCAGCAATCAGATCGTACGAAGGTGAAATCCACAAAAAACAACCCAGAAAGAACCTATAGTACACTCAAGCTTTTTAGAGTTTTCGAACGATGAAAGGTACGATAATCATCCCTAAAAATAACGAAGAGAATAGAATTTATAACAGTTTCAGTCAGCTGACTCTTTCATACCTGAGGATTGAGAGATGGGTGTTTTTGCAGATGGGTATACAGATCCTGTTGTTGGAATAACAGAAATCTTCCGATCAAGATTATGGCCAAACACAAAAAGCTCTTAGGAAAAGCAAGTAATCTTTGGAATTACTTACCAATAAAGGTAAGATTCGACTAAAGAAATATCGACTTTATGCGGCACCCTTCTCACAAATTAAATAGATATATTCTCTTTTTTCTGTAAATTTTACCAAGATTGTGTTATCCTGCAAAGAGGTATAGTTTTAGAGGGTTAGTCTTCCACTATTCGATCAAGGTTTTTTGCACTTTTTATCCATTTTTGAATCGTTTTATACGGCGGTGTTCGTCTAACTAGATTCTTTTTCGTGTTGATTGCTCTTAGTTTGGCATGCAGGTTTTTTGGATTTCGTCTTGAAAGGTCTGCTACTGTATTGACTCCTGCAGATTCTAAGAGAGAAGAGTATTGCGTTCCTATGCCCTTTATTCGGAAAAAGTCCGCGCAGTAGACCCATTTAAGCACTGTCGCAGGAGCCACGTCAATTTTATTCGCCAAAATTCGCCGCTTTCTTCTTGTAGAGCCTGCTCTCAAAAGGTCATCCACGACCCTAATGCCGGAATTCCGGAGTTTGGTGCCGTATACAGGTCCTATTCCCTCTATAGTCTCTACATCTTGGTCTAAATCAGTGTATGTTCTTCTTTTCTTAACTTGGGTCGGACGCTTTTCTCGCGGTTTCCGAGACATTTTCACAACTGAAGTTGCTTCTGTAGGTATAGGTTTAGGGGCTGCAGGGTAACTGGGAGGCTTCATCTGCTCGAACTCCCTTCTTTTCGAAGTCGGAGTAGCCGCAACGTATATTATGAAAGCAATGAGTCCCCAAATAAGCCCGTTTATTATGCCGTTCAAAATAGTCGTGATAGTAATTCCCGAGACAACCTCTGTTGCTGGAATTCCGAATAGACTAATTATCATATCCCCTGGAGGTATAGCAGGCATCGCTAAGGTTACTACAAATAGAAGCAAGAAAACTAACACAAAAACTGCTACTTTCGACATGGCTGAATAATATGTTAAAAACATTTATAATTTTTTTTAAACTGAAACCCGCCAAAAACAAGCAAACAGGTTTAAAATCAAACACTCAGTTTAACATCAACATTCAGCAACTCTTCGTTTCAAAACCATGAAATTCCTCTCTTTTGAATGAAGGTGTGTAGATTGTTCCAAGAATAGCAGTGGCTAACCAGAATGATTGCTGCTTAGCAACAGCTCTATTCAGAAACAAAAAATCAAACAAAAAAGAAGAAATAAAGTGAGAAAATCAGGGTTGCCACTTGTCGATTATGTATTTGGGAATCTCTGAGGAGTCACGTGGCCCCACATGGACTTTCCAGCCGCTGAGCTCTTCGATTTCCCCGCTAATTCTCGACGCTTTGCCTGGAATGATGATTTTCCTATGCTTAACCTTGTTCTCTATACCTGTTTCTTTTATGGCATCTGCCACTTTTTCAGCTGTCAGCTTTCGCCCCGCAACACCACTGTCCACTGCTGAACCTTCAGTTTCCACCACAATCAAGTAAGCTTTAGTCTTCGAGTTCTCGATGTCTGATGCCACAGTGTAATACGTCAAAGCAAAATTTGTAGTGAACAACACAGGAGAATTCTCATCTGGAGAACCGAATTCTTTCAAGCCAGGCTCCACGGCAACAGGCTTACGTGGATCAGTGTAAATGTTCTGCCGCAACACCGCATTCGGAAGAAGCGACCAACCGTCATCACCGTGCATGACAAGAACATCCGCGAAACGAACGATCAGCATAGCTGCCAAGTGAGCTTCACGCCACTTCATAACTTCATCCGCAACTTCACCCTTGTCCATCCAGACAGTCATAGGAACACCCATCAACGGAAAACCAGCAAGTTCCTCGCCACTCTTGCACGCAGCCCTACGCAACATCGTAAAGTTGTTCAACGTATCAGCCAAACCCTCATTCGCGAAAGTGCCAGGATCCAAAACTAAATCTTGAACACCATAAGCCAGCAACGTCTTAGTCAAAGACACCAATCCATTCAAATCGTTAGGAGCAGAAACCACAAGCGGACAGCCATACATCAACGCAAGCTCCGCCATATCCTTCCAGTTCTCCACCGTAGCCGCATAAAGCAAAGGTTTGGACTTCGGTGCAGCCATCAAACCAGCCTCAGCAACGGTCGCGTTGAACGTACACAGAATCAAAGGCAAATCAGTTTTCTCTACAACTTTCTTAACAGCAGCCTTGAACTTTTCAGGTTCACCCGACGTGGAGCGAATAGCAATCATGTCCAGTCTAAGCGTGTAACCGATGTATTCGTAGCTAAATTGCTCAGTCTTCTTAATTCGGCTCAACAACTCTTCTTCAGTCAGCTCATCCGTAACGTCAATCGCAAGAGCCGTTGGATTGAAATACGTAAACTCGTGACGGTACATAACAAGTTTTCCACCAAGCTTAACCGCCTTTTCGCCCACGCCAACGATTACTTCTTTAACTGGAGGTTTCAACATTTCCTTCAGTTCACCGTAAGCTTTCGTGTTTTCCTTTTTCAGCAACGGAGTACACTGGTCAACATTTACTTCGCGGTTAACGATTTTCGTGGCGAACGCCATGCAGTTTTCTTCACCACATTCTTTGCAGTTAGTTTTTGGAAGAAGCTTGTAAACGTCTATAGGGCTTAGTTCCTTTATTCCAGCTTTGCCTTTCTTTTTTTCACTCATACACTTTCACAGCTCTATTATGGTTTCACGGAAACCCAGTCAGCGAACTTGGAAGCATCAGCTTTCTTTCCGCTTATCAGTTGTGCAGTAATCTCTTTCAAAGTCTTCACTGCAGCAGGATGCATCATCATAAATAAGTCCACGCCAGCAAGCAAAAGCGTAAACGCAGTTGTAACTTCCCATAGTGGACCTCTAAGCTCACGAGGCTCCCATTCAGGCGCCATCTTAAGCCACGCTTCTCGCGCAGCCCAAGCATTTGTTGTACCAGAAGACATAGGATGTGCAAGCTCCTCGTCACCCATCAATCCCGCAAGTCGTGCCCGTTCCATGTTGGTAAAAGCGTAGTCCAATCCATAACCAAGTGCGGCAGTCGTCAAGTCCATGATTATGTCTTCTTTACCCAGATAATCATATAATCGCCTATTAAGCTCACGAGCCAGATTCAAATCCATAGGAGTGAAAGACAGAGCCACATGACCGTTCTTCTTAACGAATTTGGCGCAACGCTCAACGTCCATGTCCTGCGTTAAGGAACTTATCAGAAAACGTTCACCAGCAAAAGTCTCAGTTATTTCAGCGAAAACAGCCGTGTCCTTAACTGGGTCACCACAACCACCAATCACCAACGGCACATCTACAGCCTGCAGAATCTCCTCAACCGTCTTAACAGCATCCTTCGGCGTAGCATCCTTTAGCAACGGGTCAATGCTAATGAGATGAACTGTAACCATATCCGCGCCGAATTTTTCAACTGCAAGCTTTGCCCAAGCCGCAGGATCGCCGATAACATCTTTAACATGCATCTTAACAGCCTTTGACAAAGGAAGCTCCATGTCAAAAACGTCAAGAGTAACAACTGGAGGATGCACAACAGGCCGTTCAAACGTGTAGAAAGCTGGAGAAGTCTCGCCGCCGATGACCACTGACCCCCCACGTGTTCCTCCTTCGCCTTTAGTAGCACCAAGCTTAACCTCAACAATTTTACCTGGATAAGTCTCGATTGGAGCCATAAACTGCGTCTTCAGCAACTCGGCAGGTCTACCCCTCAGACTAGGAGCAGCTTTCAGCTGGGGCGTGAATTGCTTGGGCAAGGCGCCAGACTCAAGCCATAGCTCTAAGTTGGCTACTTCCATCTCGAAGTCTTGCAACTCAATCTCCTGAAACTTTGCAAGAAGGTCCAGCAGGTCAGAGCTGAAGTTTATTCCGCGGTCTTCATCCTTTTTCTTTTTTTCAGCCAACAGGGTTCACCCTTTAGCTCTTTTTCTCGTCTTTCATCGAACGGATAATGACTTTCTTGGCGTATATTTTCGCGTCCTTCAGGATTATCTTGAAGCCGCCAGCCATGATAGGCAAGGTTCCAGCCGTCGCTACAGGTATCATTGCACCTTCTTCCGCTGTGGCTTCTTCAGGTGAAACCTCTTCAACTTCGGCTGTTTCGGTCCACCGTGTAACAACAGGGTGTTTTTTCTCCTTCAGAAATGCCTTCAAAGCTTCAATGTTCTGCGCGTCTTCTTCAGTAGCTATCTTGTCGACAACGTCTGCGGGAATGAATTCCTTTACACGTTCCTTCACTTCTTTTGGCAACCAGACCACGCGGTTCCATCCATCGTCAGATGCAAGGAACTTCTTTGAGCGCATGTACTCAATAGATATTCCGTGGAAACCGTCTATTTGCCGTCCGCCCGCAGTGGAGTCAGCAAGAGTTGAGAAGGGCAGACCGTTAACTGCGACACCGTTAAAGCTTCTGTTGACGATGCCAAAACCTTCTACTTCAGGAATGTAGAAAGCAACAGCTTCGAAGCATCCGCATGAAGTGTGAGGGTGGTCAAAAGCCGTGTACAACCAGACTTGTTCGACATCTCCCAGCGTGCGCTTCTTGACCGCTTCATTCACGCCTGAAAACTCACCTTTCTCCGCGTCCACCAATTCACCTCTTTCGATAGCGAAAACTGGTCCTTTTGGATCAATTTGCGCTGAGGCACGTCCGTCAAACCAGCTTATGGCACCGCAGTTAGAGTAGCGTTGTGGCGTGATAACGCATACGTGGCTTGGAGCAAATGACTGGCACAGAACACATCCATAAAATTTATCGACTTCTTCGTCTTTTAGTCCTCTTGCCCTCGCATCTCGGGCTTCGTAGATTTGCAAGGCTTCAGAATAAAGCTCATTTATTTTTGCAGGGTCAGTTATGAAGGTTATTTGAACTTTCTCGATTATCGGCAGTTCGCTCTTGAAAAGCTTGTAAAGCACTTTGCCAATGTACGTGAAAGAGTTCAGTCCTTTCTGGAATGCCTTCTTACCTAGTCTTATCCAGATGTCGTAGCGCTGGTTAAGGTGCATGAAACCTTCAATGAAGTTCAGATAACCGTGTATCCGTCTTTCGACTACGCCTTCAAGTGCCTCTTCAAGCGCAGAGCCAGCGGCTTCAACCAAGATTCCTAAGGGGTATGCTTTTCCTTCTTCCATATCTTTAATGTCGGGACCAATTATTGCTATTTTCCCGTCTTCAACTTCGTTCATGGGTTTAACTTTTGCTAGTTCAAATTTTTCTTTAAGTGATGGCCCACCGAGTTCTACTTGCATGTCCTTTCTGCGGATACGTTCCCCTTCGTAAATGATGCCAACATCGACAGGTATATCTTCAAACATTGACACTTCTATGGTTCTCCTTCCGAAGATTTTGATATCATGACAGTGAAATTGTTAATCAACTCTTTAACGCTTGCGTTTGGGAAAGACCAACTTGCGTGTGGATTATACATGTTATCCAAAGTGATAGTCATAAGTTTGGGGGCGAAATGCTTCAACCCTGAAACAAGCTCAATCCCCATGTAGTAATGAAGCCCTATAAATAGCACCATATCATGCTGACCCTTACCGTCGATTCCTTTCCATTCTGGGTCGACTAATCTACTTCCCAGCTCCGTTGCCGACATCGAAGCAGCAGGCTTGTAGTTCCTCTCGATGAACTCTCTAACTATACTAGCTGTCGCAACAACTGGAATTCCAGATTTACATACAAAATCAATCAAGTATTCAATCAGTTTCCTTCCTTCCCACTCAATTTCAACGACACCGGAGCCAACGACTAGAATCGGATGCGAAGCACTCTTAATAATCGAAATCGCTACGTCGGGATTAGCCATTACCTTTGCTTTTTTGGGTCCAGGAACTTCAGCTGGGTGCCATGGTCGTTTCATCCATCTTTGTCCTTCTGGAACCACGTCAGGCAAAACCTCTCCTGACGTTTTTTGCACTGCGGCATATTCAGGTGGACAAATATCAAAGCAACTTCCACATTTGGTGCATTTGCTCTGGTCAATGACATGAATCTTGTCTATTTCTCCCTCTATAGCTTGATCTTCGCAGCTTCTAGCGCAAAGCTGACATCCTGAACATTTCTCTGGATTAATATAAAAGTCCAACAATTCTTTGCAAACTAATGCAGCGCATCTCTTTTCTTCTATGTGAGCAATGTATTCATCTTTGAAGTAGCGAAGTGTGGTCAACATAGGATTAGCCGCTGTTTGTCCCAAAGCACAGAGAGAGGCAGTACTAAGAGTCTCAGCTAGTTGCTGAAGAGTATGGATGTCGGCACTTTTTCCTTTTCCGGAAACTATGTTGTTTAGTATATTACGTGCCTGTTTCAGTCCTTCTCGACAGGGTACACATTTGCCGCAAGATTCGTCGCAGAGAAAATTTACGAAGTAGCGGGCTACATCCACCATGCAGGTGTCAGAATCCATTACGATCATTCCTCCGGACCCCATCATTGAACCCAAGTCGGTTAGTTTGTCGAAGTCTATAGGAGAATCAAGATGTTGTACTGGAATAACTCCGCCAGAGGGACCGCCAGTTTGAACTCCTTTGAACTTTCTGTTGTTTTGTATTCCTCCTCCTATTTTGAAGATTATGTCTCGTAAAGTAATTCCCATTGGAACTTCGACTAGGCCGGTATTATTTACCTTCCCAGCTAGGGCAAAAATCTTGGTGCCTTTGCTGTTTTCTGTCCCAATAGATTGGAACCATTCTGATCCCTTGTTAATTATATAAGGGATGTTTGCGAAAGTTTCAACATTGTTCAGTGCACTTGGTTTTTCCCATATTCCCTTTTCTGAGGTATGAACATATTTGGGTCGAGGCTCTCCTACTTTTCCTTCGATTGCACTCATCAGAGCACTCGATTCACCTGACACAAAAGCGCCAGCGCCTCGATGGATCTTAACGTTAAAATTGAAGCCCGACCCAAGGATGTTTTTACCTAAGAATCCAAGGGATTCAGCCTGGGCAATAGCAAGTTGCATATTTTCTACAGCCAGAGGATATTCTTGCCGAACGTAGATGAATCCCTCATGTGACCCTATTGCATATGCAGCAATTATCAAACCTTCAAGAATACTGTGTGGATTTCCTTCCATCAAGGCTCGATTCATGAAAGCTCCAGGATCACCTTCATCACAGTTGACTATGACATATTTCGGATCACCTGGCGCATCACGAGTTGATTCCCACTTACGTCCAGTGGGGAATCCCCCTCCACCGCGACCGCGGAGTTTCGACTTTTTAACTTCCTGAAGAACTTGTTCAGAAGTCATACTATCAAGAGCTTTAGCTAGTGCCTTGTAGCCACCTAGAGCAATGTAATCCTCTATCTTTTTTGGATCTACCTTGGCGTTGTTTTCTAAAAGCAGTCGATTTTGATATTTATAGAATGGTACTTCAGATAGTTTCGATATAGTTTTGCCAGTTCTAGAGTCAGTGTAGAGAAGATGATCAATTATTTCTTTCCTAATCAAAGTTTGCGAAACGATCTGTGGAACATCAGCTACTTGTACTTTATAATAATAGACCTCTTGAGGATAAATAACGATTCTCGGACCTTGTTCGCAAAAACCCAAGCAGCCAGTCTTTTTAATATCTACTTTTCCTTCCAAGCCTTGTTTTTTGATTTCCTCTTCAAGTGCCTCTAGAACTTCACTAGCGCCTAGAGCATCACATCCTGTGCTGATGCAAACTGCTATAGTTAGTCTATTCGGGTCTTTCTTAGCAAGTATGGCCTTTCTAAATTTCGCCAGATCGGATGGTGAATTAAGCTTACGCATAACTATTCCTTCCTTTTTCGCTCAATAAGTTCTTCAATATTTTTGGGCGCAGGAGTTCCATAGTATTTTCCATCTATTTCAACGACGGGACCCAACGCACAACACCCTAGACAGTTTACTGTTTCTAACGTAAACTTAGCGTCGCTAGTGGTCTCGCCAACTTCTATGTCAAGGACTGATTCGGCTTTATCTAAAATTCTCTGCCCACCACGTACATAGCAAGCAGTTCCCGCACAAACCCGAACAAGATGTTTACCCCTGGGCTTAAGGCTCAGAGCAGTGTAAAAACTCGCAACCCTGTATACCTCGCTAATTGGAATTTTAAGCCTCTCTGCTATTCTGTTTATTGCTTCTTTGGGAATCCAGTAGATCTCCCGCTGAATATCCAGCAACAACTGTATTAAAACGCCTTCTTTACCCACGTATTTGTCAATAATCTTGTCAATTATCTCTAGTTGTTCCATCTTCTCATTGCTCATCTTTACTCCACCACCTTTTTGGCTATGCGAACTGCACGTATGCCTGCCAATAGTGGTTCAAAATTCTTCCGCGCACGGATTTTCTTGAAATTGGAAAGTTTTGCGACAGCTTCCTTTTGAACAGATCCGCGGATGATTTCAAGTTTTTCGCAGAGTTTCCCTCCCCTCTCTGACCGAACTAAAACTGTTGAAAAGCCACTTTCGCTTCCAACAGAGCCAACAGAAACGTCAGCAAACAAAGCAGTAAAATCGCTGCAGAATGGACAGCCTTTTTCGATAGCGTCATCAAGCTCTTTCACTCGACAAGCTTTTTCTTGTCCGCCTATCTGCACAATGAATTTTCCTTTTTGTATTTGGGTTTTCTCTGCTTTATCTAAATCAACATCTAACAACCTTTTTGTTTCTTCCTTAAGCTTTTCGTAATCGAAAGCTTCATAGCAGAACAATCCAATAATAGTAATTTCTAAATCTGGAAAGTCATTTTGCAAAGTTTGTTGTATCTTTCTTGCAGCTCGAGCTTGACAGGGGACACCAACAACGGCAATCTTTCTTTTCCCCTTTTCTATTAATTCCATTAACTTTGGTGTTATACTAATCCTCAGATATTTTGTCCCCTTTGCTTTCGTTATTTCATCCGCATTCTCAGCGATTACTGCCTCAGCCGAGTAGCCCTCCTTCCGCTGGACTACAATGGCAGCATCAAACAAACCCCTCTCGAACCCGGAAAGCAGCAAAGCGGTAACCACCCCGCCGTCTTGTCCCTCGATAGAGCTTTTCGCTGAAAAAACATCTCTACAGACGCCTAGGTTTTCATCTCTTGTTCCTTTTAAGTGGCTAACACTTGCGTAAGTGTGTATCCGGATCTTTTTTGACCCAGTTGGACAGACCATGGCACAGCCTCCGCAACCAATGCAATCATTTGAGAAATCCTGATAGGGCGCAGTCACTTCCCGCTCAACACCTCGCTTAGCAAAATTGATAGCCGAAACCCCAATTAGTTCGCTACAGACACGCGTACACAAACCACAGAGTATACAATCCTCTTCTTCGTCTTCTACCCACAAAGTTGGTTTTTCGATGCCGTACATTTGAGCCAAGTTTTTCAATCTAGTTACTTTTGGGCATCGCGACAGAAGTAACTCCAGAAGGCTTCTGCGCACGTTCAAGACTTTGACAGATTTTGTATCAATCACGAGTCCTTCTTTGACCGGATAGTTGCAAGAGGTTACAATCCTTTTCTTTCCATGTGCATTTGTTATTTCCACAGAGCACAAGCGACATGCACCAAAAGGTGATAGAACATCATTATAACAAAGCGTAGGAATTTCAATACCAATCTCTCTTGCTGCGACTAAAACAGAAGTCCCTTCTCGGGCTTTTACTTCGGCCCCATCAATTACTATCGTAACCTCTCTGTTTTCCAGTTCGGTTTTTTCCATCTCTGAAGCCAATTCTTTTTCACACCTTCTTTTTCCTGATCATCCTATGGAGAAGCGTCGGGTCAGGAATCACCGTTTCTTTCCAGTTTTTTTCTTCAAGTACCTTGATTAGTTCGTCCTTCATGGTTATTGGCACATCTGCCGAGGTTCTTACAAACAAGTGGATGTCGCTAGGCATTGTCCCGTACAACCGTTTGTGCAAATCAATATAGTTGGTGAGTTTTCCAGCTCTACCCTTCCATGTGTCGTTTGGTCTCATACAGAGTTTAGCTATTGCAACCATGGCTTCTTCTTTAGTTTCAACTGTTTGAAATAGATGTTCAGGCGTAGGCCCGACGTATACATTGTCACCCGTCCTAGCGTCATATACATACCAGTCTTCATTCCTATCCGCTCTTCCTAAAAGCATACGACGATACTTGCTACCATGAGGACCAACTATGACTGGAATGCCTAATCTCCAGAATCCCGCGGCAATAGCCGCCGCCTTTTGAGAATAAGCCCCCCACGCTAGACCAACAGCGCCAACTCGATTATATATATAATCCGCGATTTCTTCGTAGTTACCCCTTAGATTCCGCTTGGCGAATATATTAGCAATTTTTATTGCTGCGCCAGCTATGTGTGAATTTGCTACGCACGAACCGACGTTAACAATGCCACCAGCTGCAAACTCTCCAGTAAAAGATTCATAGGGAGTTTTCCCTTCTGCATTTCTGTACATTCCAGCTGACATGGCGGCGCAGCCAGAAGTTACAACAATATAACGCCTTTTTGCAAATTCAATACATATATCTGCAACATCCAAACCGCCTTTTGGATAATTAGAGCAACCAACAACCGCCACCACTCCTGGAATTTCACCAAGCACTATTGGAGCGCCAACATTTCTGATTTCCACGTCTTGTATTGCACCTCGTCCAGTTCTGCAGTTGTAAGTTTCCTCTCTCATCGTCTTTTCGCCAGCTTTAAGTATCAAGCTATGAATTGGTATATCCACTGGACATGCTTGCTCGCAACGACCACAGCCAATACAGGCCTCATACAAATCTGCAAGTTCAACTAGCGATCCTTGAGATGCGGCAACAACAGCATCAAGAACATTTAAATCTTGAGGACAAGCTCTCCTGCACTCATTGCATTGTCTGCAAGTCGTGGCTAAATCAACAATTTCTTCAGGTTCCGGTAGACCTTTGAACTTGTTTCGCGACGGCGCAACTTTCATGGCTACTCTAACAGCGACCTCGCCCACTTTTTCAGGATCAAGTATTAAAACGCCAGGAGTTTTTCCACTGACCAAATCGTCTACTATCGAATCTACGGTATCATTTGTACGATTTGGCAAACCCATACAATTCTTTTCAGAAGCCGCAATTACTGGCGCCTTAACTTTTTGAGCTTCAACAAAGGCATCGTTTCTCACGCACTGCTCATCCAAAACAACTACATCAGCGACACCACTTCTAATAAAACGCAATTGCCAAGAGAGGGGTCCTACAATTTTTCCGCGGTCATAGTATCGCGTTATTTCATGCGCTGTGCAACATAGTCCCACAACCTCAAGCTTGTCTGTCAATTGATGTTCAGTCATGTAATCAATGATGCCTACCGAAGGAACAACGTTGTGACCGATGCACATTATTACTGGTTTTCCTGAGTCTACAGTGCCTAAACCCAAATCTGCGAGAGGAGTCTCCGGAGAAGCTTTCGGAAAACCAAGAGCGGAAGTCTGCGCTATATCTCCAACTTCCATACCTACATGATCTATCATACCAACGTGAAAAACTTTTGATTCAAAGTCCAAGTTGTTGCCTTCCATGCCCGTATGGGCAACCGAAAGCACATTGCTGATTTGGTTTTCAGTGTAATTTAAAACTTCTTCAAGGTCACCTAAAGTTTTTGGTTTTAATCCGCAGACAAGGCGAATTATAGGAGCTTCAACTTTTATGTTAAGTCCCCCTACATCCAAAGGATATCTGCGTCCATATTTTTCGATCAAATGGTCAACCATATGACGAGAGTGCCCTGCATGTGTAGCTGCACCAATTGTGGCGGCTAAAAGAA
>Ga0209536_100012164_pt1 | contig 12538 bp, 12 predicted proteins | sample DeeMarSeWOR28_12_FD_187461 | JGI IMG/M metagenome (GOLD analysis project Ga0209536, IMG submission 187461) | Marine sediment microbial communities from White Oak River estuary, North Carolina - WOR-2-8_12 (SPAdes) (version 2) | ecosystem: Environmental > Aquatic > Marine > Intertidal zone >...
AAGCGGTTTTCTGTTCCATCAGTTAAGCCTAGGGTGTGGGCGTTCAAAACGAATGCATTACAGGAAGATTATCTCCGCAGAAGGTGCGCTCAGCGCTTTACTGCGCGAAAACACTAACATAATTACTTTATTCCGACAAGAAGAAAGCGTTTTGGGGTCTGCGCCTCTTCTCGCTCGCACGCATCCTCTTTTTTCGTCACTCCAGCGCTACGGTGTTTTCCCCTTGCGCGTTTGGTCCTGTAGCTCAGAAAGCAGTCTTGCGGCTTGAGGGTGGTTCAGCTCTTCCGCCTTGCGGGCATGCTCCCAGGCAAGCTCGTATCTCTTTTGCCTGCAGTAAAGGAATCCAAGGCTACGATTGTCGGACTCAGCGGATTTCTGACACTTGCCTACGATCCAATGAAAAACACCGTCCAGGCTCTGGCAGATGCCGGCCTGCGCGACAGCGTCAAAATCATGATCGGTGGCGGTCAGATGGATGACCAGGTCGCCGCATACGCAAAAGCGGATGCCTATGGCAAAGACGCCATGGCGGCCGTCACACTTTCCAAAGGATGGGTAGGAGCTAAATAATATGCCAAAACCGGAAAATTTCGACAAGCTGACTCCAGAGCAGAAACGCGAAGCGCGCCTTAAAGCCTGGTATGACCACGAAGGAATTGAATTTGCTACTCCTGAAGTGGAAAAAGCATACCAGGAGCGCGTGAAGATGTTTATCGACGTCTTTCAAATGAAGAAGCCCAAACGGGTGCCTGTCGCGATTGCAACGGGATTCTACCCGTTTCTGTATGCCGGGTACTCCTGCAGAGACGCCATGTATGACTACGACAAGCTCGGCAAGGCAATGAAAAAGTTCCATGAGGATTTCATGCCCGATACCGTCGCATCCGCGGGGCTTTATGTGCCGGGCAAGGTTTTGGAAATCATGGATTACAAGCTTTACCACTGGCCGGGCCACGGAGTTCCTGAAGATACGCCTTATCAGTGTGCGGAAGCTGAATACATGAAGCCGGACGAATACGAAACCTATCTGAGCGATCCGAGTGATTATTTCATTCGCACATACCTGCCGAGGGTTTTCGGAGCCTTCGAACCGTGGAAAGAGCTTCCGCCATTTACGGATCTTCTGGAACTGCCTTTTATCCCCTGGGGCATGCTCCCCTTCGGCCTGCCGCATGTCCAGGAATCGCTGAAAAAGATTATGAAAGCCGGCGAAATCTCGCTGGAATGGGCGGGGAAAGTAGCCGAAATCGATAATTATGCCATCACTAATCTGGGATTACCCAAATACCAGGGAGGCTTTTCAAAGGCGCCGTTTGATGTGGTCGCAGATACAATGCGCGGCACAAGGGCAATGATGCTCGACAGCTTCCGCAAACGCAAGGAGATCATTGAAGCCAGCGAACGCAATATTCCTTTCATGACGAATATGCCCTATGGTGCCTATTCCTGGGGTAGTTCGCCCACGGCTTTCTTCCCGCTGCACAAGGGAGCGGACAGTTTCATGTCTCCGAAGGACTTCAAGGAGTTGTACTGGCCTTCTTTTAAAGCCGTCATGCTCAACCTGATTAACGACGGCATGATCCCCTTCCTGTTTGTCGAAGGAAGCTACAACCAGCGGCTAGATCTCATCACCGATCCCGACATTCCGCCTGGAAGCACCATCTGGTACTTCGATCAAACAGACATGAAGGAAGTACGTAAGCATCTACAGGGATGGGCATGCTTCTCGGGCAACTTCCCTCTGTCCCTGCTGAAAACCGGAACCGTCGATCAGGTCAAAAATCATGTTAAGAAGCTGATTGATGACTGTGCCGGCGACGGCGGCTACTACCTAGTCAATGGCGCCGTACTCGATGAGGCCGATGCGGATAATCTTCGCGCGTATGTTGAAACCGCAAAGGAATACGGCGTCTATAAATAGATAGGTCCGTTATCATGGAAAGTAAAAGAGCCCGGGAAATATTTTCCCGGGCTCTTTTACTTTCCATGCGGATGACTTCCATTCGGCATCGCAATAGATGGAAGCTATCACAATTACGAATTACGAATGACAAATTAAATGATCAGTATGGGTCATTCGTAATTCGTCATTCGTAATTTGTAAGTGAGTGGGTCTTTTATTTTCTCGCTCGTATGATTCCCTCTTCATAGACGGCGTCAAAACCAAATTCTTCTAGTTGTTTTGATCCTTAAGACCTAAGTCCTTTATTTTTGCGGGGGTGAAGACACCGCGCCGGATCAGTTTGCCCGCCAGTTCACCGCAATAGGTGCAATCGATGCATTCCTTATTGCAGGAGGTAATGGCTTTGAAAAAGCCGATGGCATCCAGGCTTTTGTTGTCCAGGTGCATGAGATGAGACATGGCAAGCGAGTAGAGATTTCCCGCCATTAACTCGAGGAGATCTCCATCCCAGCTTTCACCCAGATAGGCTTCCAAGGATCTCAGAAGCATGCTCTTGGAACTGGTTCGCCCCACGAGTTTGAAATATTTCGTGATTTCTCCATATTTCCGCACATCTTCGGGGCGTATCCAGCAGGATTTGAAAATCTGCGATGGATCACTTTTCGACTGCTGGATGCAATTGAGACTGAAGACGTTGTCCTCCGCCCTGATACCTTTGGCGCTGTCGGGATTCCGCGATTTGTGGGAGATGTAATTGAAATGAAATTTTCTGAACGCGCACTGAAATAAACAGCCCTCATTCACCATCAGCTTCATTTCCGTCTGCGTGGCTTCTTTGATTTTCTTCAGCAGTTTAAGGTCGCGATTAATATCGACATCGGGCGTGATAACATGGGCTCCCGCCTTTCGGAATATTACCGCCTTCTGAACGCAGTCGATATCGCCCAATACGGACGCACAGATTCCCAGGTTCGGGAAACGTCTTCGCACTTCCCTTATGTGGAGAGGATTGGCTATGGTTATGGCTTCAACACGATGCTGCAAGTGAACGCGCTCAAGGTATTCCATCGTAGAACGTAAAACGTCTGCCGAGTACCAATCGCTTCCCTCGCAAATGGAATTCAGGAGAAGATTGACTCGAATTCCTTCCCTGTGAATTCTCTCCACAACATCCACAAATGAAGCAAAATCCAGTTCACTCGCAATCCGCCCCGATCCGGCATATTCCTGTGGTCCGGACAGATAAATCTCTCTTATCCGATTTCCCTTCAGCTCTTTCAGTCGGAATATTTCCTTGAGCGTTTCGGGATCGTTGTTATAGGGAACGGAAAATTCAAGCGGATCCATTCAAAACTCCCAATCCGAGTAACGTTCTGCTTCGAAAATATAAAAAACGCCACTGATTACATAGATTTCACTGAAATAATATTTGATTTTAAATCGGTGAAATCTGTGGCGTTTTTTATATTGCGACTGCCCACACAATTTTCGTGCGTCGAAAGGTGCGCCTCGAGGCATTTAAGACTGTTGATAAATGCGGGCTAGGTAGAAAGGGCCGCGTCCGTCGAATCGACAAGTGCTTCGGCAACGGGTGTCAGTTTCATCCGGTCATACCCTGCGTTTAACCAATGAATTCCGGCACTCTCTTCGCCCTGCTGCTTCTTCACATTGCCTCCAGGCGATACGGAAGCCTCCGGCCATTCGCCACTGGCAATCATATAGACGCCTCCAGCCGGTTTGAGGCGGCTGTCAGCCTGTCTCATCACTGCCATAACATCCGCCTGATTCATGCTTTGAGGGTCGACACACCACAAAACAAGGTCGGGTCTGCAGAATTTTGCAGCATCTGCCACCAGAGAAATGGCTTGAACCTGTTCGGCAACATAAACAAGTGTTAATCCTTTTGACATCAGAACGAGAAGATCCCTGTCAATCCCGTCCCATTCCCTATCATTGCTGGCATTCATAGCATTGTATGCGCTTTGATGGAAATCCGACCTTATCCCCACAAACCGGTGAAGTCTGGGCGAGTAGGCAATAAAATCGGGAACGGTAAAAATCGCGTTGCGCGGCTGACTGAAAAAAAGGCTTTTGGACTCCTGCGGGACAGGCACTTCTTCCAGTGGAGCCTGAGCGGCGGGCTTGGATCGTTCACCCGCATTCATATTTCGGATAAAAACGCGGAAAGAACTCTCAACTTCAAGAACGTTCAAAAGACTCAGAACCACCCACTTCTCATATCCCGCCCGAAAAACGGATGCAAAAAGCGTTTCAATTTTGGAGGTGACAGTTTTCTCTATTTCATCGATGCTCGTTCTACCCTTCAACAGATCGAACAAGGGATCAAAGAGCTCGCGTGCAAGGCAGTCTTTCGGATCGCATAGGAATCTGCGAACAGGATCTACGGACGGCGGATCCTCCAGAGAAAGCCAGGAAGAAGCGGTTTCCAGCTCGGTATTGTACTTATCCTGCAACTCAGCCGCTCTTTCCAGAAGAGACGCAAACTTCTCCGTGACAAAAGCGTCTCTGGCGTCATTAAACATTCCGTAAAAGGCGGCACGCACGCTCTCCGGAATGCTGGTAACGGAATCTCCGATTTCAATCTCGGGATGTTTGTCAACAAACTCCGTTAACTCGTTATATGCCCGGCGAAAAGCAACCGACATGGCACAATCTCCGTTTCCCTGAGATAAAATGGCAATCGAGCGTTGGCAGCGACAGAGAGAAAAATGCGGGACCACTCAAAGCCTTGATACATCTGGGTCCGGCGGCTGCTTAGCTAGGAACAGGCAAGTATGGCTCTTTTCACCATCGCTTTGGCGATCGGAATTTTCCATTTATTCCTTTCGCCCGGGAGCGTAGTTGCAGAAGCCACGGCGGCAGCTCCGGCATCATCCGCGTTTGTTTCATTGATCGATTTTGCCTTTATGGCGTTCTCCGCTTCAGTGGCGCGATAGGGCTTGTTGTAAACCGCATTGAGGCATATTCGGGCATCTCCCGCTCCAATCATCGCAGCGCAATTGACAATGGGAAAATCGATCGATTTCCGGATGGCGAATTTTATAAAGGAACTCTTCACTCCAGGTGAAGGCGCGGGAATCTGAATCTCGGTAACAATTTCATCGGAAGCCAAAACCGTGGAACCGGGAACAACCATATCCCAGAACTGCTCTGCCTCGATAAGCCTCTTACTGGTCTTTATTTTGGCGTTGAGTGCTACCAGCGCCGGAGCCGTATCGCTTGGATTAACCGCCACACAATAGTTCAGTGCACCGAATATGGAATGATATCTGTTATCGCCCATCATGGCATAACAGGTTTTTCCCCCTTTTCGATAGCAGTTAAATCTATTGTCGGGAATTCGGAAATACCAGCAGCGTGTCAGCTGACAAATATTGCCCGATATGGTGCCCATTTCTCGGATATGGGGTGTAGCCGTGCGATGCGCCCCTTCGGCCAGCGCCGTGTATTTCGCCCTCACAAGATCGCTCTTGGCAATATCTTCAAGCCTCGTCAATGCGCCAATTTTAAGCAAGCCACCTTCTTCCCTTATATAATCCAGCCCCGGAATACTTTTTAGGTTCACGACGACTTCAGGGTATTCCGGAAGAACCTCAAACCTCATGGCACCCAGAATATCCGTTCCACCGCCGATCAGAGTAGCGTTGCCTGCCCGAAGAATTGATGCCGCCTCGTCCACCGTTTTTGCATCTACGTGGGCAAATTTCTTCCATGTTTTCATTTTAGGGCTCCTATCTGGCCATTTGGCGCACTTACATTACGTTCGGAATTTCCAAGATCTCCGTCACTTTATCATTTCGGTCCGAGATTTTTAGCCGCCTCCATCACAGCCGGAGGATGTCTCTGATACGTTGCGCACCGGCAAAGATTGCCTCCCAAAGCATCGCGAACATCAGCTTCCGTCGGGCTCTGGTTTCTATCGAGCAGAGCCTTAGCTGTACACACAAAGCCCGGAGTGCAGTAACCACATTGAAAGGCATTGTTGTTGATGTAGGCCTGTATGACCGGATGCTTTTCCTTTGCGATACCTTCAGCCGTTTCAACAACCGCACCATCGCACTCACAGGCCAAGGTTAGGCACGAAAGCACCGGCCTACCGTTCATGATAACTGTGCAGGAACCGCAGGCCCCAAGTCCTCCACACCAGTCCTTGGGAGAGGTAAAACCTATCTCATCGCGCAACAGCTGCCTCAAGCTCCAGTGAGGCTCGACCGCAAACCGGTATTTCCCTCCGTTGACCGTAAGCTCTATGGCAGTAAGATCAGGCGAAGGCTTTGCGGGCGCTGATTGTGCCGCCGTTTCGGGGCTTGCGGGTGCTTCTGCCGAAGCCGTCTCCGCCGTGGCGGCCACAGACCCAATCGCGGGCACGCTTACCGCCAGGCCTGCGTCTTTTAGGAAATCCCTGCGGGATATGCTCCCGGAACCTTCCCGGTTCGCTCTATTTTTGGATTTGTTATTCTGTTCTTCCGGCATTTTCCCTCTTTTTCTTCAGCGCGGAGATCACAAAATTGAACAGCCGGCTCCATTTGACCACACAGAGCTTTGAAACCGGTCCTTTTTATGATCTGCAAAACTGAGCAAAAAATTCCCGAATTGAGGCAAATAGCACACGTCTCTGAAGCCCCCAAAGGCTTAAACCTGCTTCTGGATTCCCACAAGTAAATGCATTATCTACATAAACGGATAAAGACACAAGTCCTTACATGGAATCCCGCTGGCAGTCCAATAAAACGAACTGTCTTGAGCTTGTCAAGCAAATTAATTGGCTGGTCTGTTCCGAAAATACCGTTCAGGGTTCAGCGTTCACCGATCAGCGTTCAAAGCACGCCGCGGATAGTTGCCTTTTCGTGCCAAATCGGGTGTGCTGTGAACCCATGTAAGACTGCTTCGAAACTAAAAAGCACCGGATTTCACAGATTAAACACAGATTTCAAAATAAATATTCCGTGTAATCCGTAGCGTTTTTGGTTCTTGAGGATTGGGATTTCATTTTCATGTCATCGGGTGCGCTACAGGACACAGGAGGGACAGCTCCGATTTGGGGCATGGAGTATTTGTGGAAAAGTTTATCTGGATTGTAAATGGAAATGAAGCGTACCAGAGTCCCACGGGAGAAGCCGCGGGAATCTAGATAAACATCTCTTCATCCTGGGTAGGGGTCTTCGATAAGCTTCTCCTGCGACGGAGCAACATATCGAGTGCTACCGCCAATCCGCGCCTAATCGCATTAATTTCATTAATGGGAGACTGTATGCCGGAGTGCAGAAGCTCAATGGTTTCCTGGGTTCGACGGGTAGCCACCTGTATCGTGTCCTGAATTCGGAGAATTTCCAGCTGGGCGGTTTTAATTGTGTCAGCCAGAAAAGCGTCTACTTCCAGAACTCTCTTGTGCACCACATCGGTTGCGTTGGATATCTTTTCGCTGACCGGCTTGATATCATCCGATATTCCTTTGATGGTGTTCATGCCCTCTTCAACTTTGGATGACATGGCTTCCACGTTGCCGAGCAGATCTTTGCTGACAGTTTCAAGCCAGACGGTAATTCGACGGAAATACCTATACATTCCGAAGAAAAGAAATGTCTGCATGAGAACTGCCGCAGCCAGAATTCCAGTGAACACCATCAGGAGTGTAGTATCTTGCATCTGGAACTAAGCCTTTTCTTTTTCTTCCTTATATGCCTGTTTGCCGGCCTCAATCGCGGCGGAAATCTGATCCCGTTGACCCTGGAGGATTTCTTTCCCCCGATCCACATATTCAGAAGTCTTTTCCGCAGCCTCCTTGGTGCGGCTGGATATTACATCTGCGCCTTCCCTTGCTTTCGACGCGATCAGTTTGCGGGTTTCCTCGCCGGTTCGCGGCGCCAGCAGCAAAGCCGCCGCGGCTCCCAGCATCGCGCCAAGCATCAGGTATAATGCTTTTTCGCTGGTGCTTGCTTCTTCTGCCATAACAATCTCCTATAAGGTATTTACAGTTTGATAACACCCCGGGCACTAAAAGTCAAACGCCAAATCCTGCTGAAAAGGGCATATACAAGCATATCCCCGGTATTCCAAGGTAAGCATATTCGAGGCAGATTTGAGTTACGCATAAAGCTATAATGGGGCCCACTATGACTCGGAAAAGTAGAACAGAAAGCGGGAAAACAAAAAAGCGGATTGAGAAGATCCTGCTCGGCCTCGATGCGGAATACCCCGATGCTCATTGCACACTCAACCACGGCAATCCTCTCGAGCTTTTGATTGCCACAATCCTTTCAGCCCAGTGTACGGATGAAAGAGTAAACATGGTAACCGGGGGTCTATTTCAAAAGTATCGATCGGCTGAAGATTATGTGCGTGTGCCTCAGAAATCTCTGGAAAAGGATATACAGTCAACGGGTTTCTATCGGAATAAGGCAAAAAGCATCCTGGGAGCTTGCGGCCTGATTATGGAAAAATTCGACGGATCGGTCCCGGATACCATGGAAGAGCTTCTAGAACTTCCGGGTGTTGCCAGAAAAACCGCGAATGTCGTTCTTGGCGTAGCTTTCGGCAAAGCAAGGGGCATCGTCGTTGACACCCATGTATTCCGGGTATCCAGGCGGCTGGATCTTTCGGCCGCAAATACGCCTGAAAAAGTTGAACGCGATTTGATTCAAATTATCCCGAAGAACCGATGGATATCATTTTCGCACCAGGTAATTCTCCACGGGCGGCAAACCTGCAAAGCCCGCAAGCCCCTGTGCCTTCTCTGTTCTCTCGAGTCACTCTGCAGCTCCAAAGACAAAGTAGTCAGTCGCCAGTTGCAAGCAGTCAGTAATCCATAACATGAGACGCTATGGACGTTCGAGACGTTAAAGACCTTTTTCACCCAATAAGAACAATATGCAAATCCATCACATTCGTTCGCGTGGGTCCGGTAATGATGAGGTCTCCAAGGCGTTCAAAGAAATGATACGAATCATTGTCTCGCAATGATTTGCTCAGCAAAGAACGTTCATACTGGATGGAACGCAGTAGCGTGGTGTTGTCGGCAATTGCCCCCGCCGCATCGGTAGGGCCATCGGTGCCGTCGGTACCTAGACTGGATACAACGCATGGCACCGACATTTGAGATAATCGTTTGACGCAGTGCAGCACAAATTCCTGATTGCGCCCCCCCTTACCCTTTCCGCGAACTCTAACCGTTGTCTCGCCCCCGCTGATAATGCATGCCGGGCGCTTCACCGGGCGCCTGTGAAGCGCTATTTCGTCTGCAACGCTCATATGGAATCGTGCCGCCTCTCCAGTGTCTCCCTCCAGCCGGCTAGTGATGACGAGAGTTTGGTAACCCAGACGCCGGGCAGCCCGGGCAGCGGCTGTACAGACCTGGGCGCAGCTCCCGATGATATGGAATGTGTTTTGAGCGAAAGCCGGATCACCCTCCTTGGGGGTTTCCCCAATCTTTCCTGCGGCACCAAGATCCAAACGGCGTCTCACTGCTGGCGGGATTCGCCTTAATAGGCGGAATTTGCGAAGGATGGCTAAACACTCATCATAGGTTGTGGGATCGGCAGCCATGGGGCCCGAAGCTATGGTGGCCGGATCGTCACCCACAACATCGGAAAGAACCAGGGATACAACCCTTGTCGGCGACAGGGCTCGAGCCAGTCCGCCGCCTTTAATTTTTGAAAGGTGTTTGCGGACCGCATTCAGTTCATGAATACCGGCTCCGCTATTCAGCAAAAGCTTGGTGCATAAAAGCTTATCCTTTAGAGTGATCCCCGATGCCGGCGACACCAGCAGGGAAGATGCGCCCCCCGAGAACAGGCAAATTACAAGGTCATCCGCCACAATCCGCCTGTCTGCCAGGGCCAAAAATCGCTTTCCGGCGGCAACGCTCCCGGAATCCGGCAAAGGGTGTCCCGCTTCTGCTACCTCAAGTTTTTTAAGGGGAAGGCTGTGGCCGTACTTTGTGATTAAGAAACCGCCTGCAATATGGTGTCCTAGGATCCTTTCAACAGCGCGACCCATTGGCGCAGCCGCTTTTCCGGCTCCCAACACCCAAAGCTTCCGAACTTTGTCGAGATTGAAACGATTGCGGCCTATTCTCAGAATGGATCCATCGCGCTTTACGAATTTGCGAACCGCTGATTCAGGATCCACAGCTTTCAAGGCCGCGGTCCACACGCGGGCCGCATCAGATCTAAGATAACCGGGAGATTTCAAGGTATACCCATAGAGGTACGATCCATATTCCGAAAAACCCTTTCATAGAGATCGCAAAATACCGTTACTACCTGAGGATCGAACTGGGCATGAGCGCATCTGTTTAATTCTTTCATGGCATCTTCCGGAGAGCGAGGCATTCGGTACGGACGCCCCATGGTGATGGCGTCAAAAGCTTCAACTACGGAAATGATGCGTGCGCCCAGAGGAATTAAATTGCCCTTTAGGCCATCGGGGTAGCCGCTTCCGTCATCGCGTTCCCGATTGTGCCGGATGCATTTCAGTACCTCCTCGTCATCCAGGATGGGCTTAAGCACTTCATCCGCCATGCTGGTGCGCTGCTGAAAACGGCGCTTTTCATCCTCCGTCAGATTGCCCTGCTTATTTAGAAGCATATCTTCAACGAGGATCATGCCCACATCGTGAAGCAAAGCGGCCAGGTAGATCTTTCGAACACCATCATCCGTAACCCGAAGCTCATGGGCGACGTATCGGGCCTTTTCGGCAACGCGTAGAGAGTGACCTTCATTGAATGGAGCTTTTAGATCAAGCAGATGAACAAATACCTGAGTCATCGAGTAAAAGAGCCTACGAGTTTCCACCGCGCGTTCCTCGGAAACCTGCTGGATGTAGCGCTGGTGTTCACGGTTGGCACTTTCGAGGCGCTGCTTGTCCATCGCACGGTCTGCAGACAACAGAACCTGATCCAGATTGAAGGGTTTGATTATGTAATCATAGGCACCCAGGCGCATGCTCTCAATAGCCATTTCAGTGCTGTCGATCGCCGTAATCATGATGACAATGACTTCGGGATAGGTGGCCTTCATGTCCTGAAGCAGTTCTGTTCCCTGCTTTCCAGGCATTCGAATGTCTGCAAGAGCCAAGTCGAAGTCCTGAGACTTCAGGGCAGCCATAGCCTCTTCGGCGTTTCCGACCGCGACGCATTCGAATCCCGCATCGCCGAGGGTTGAGCGGAGGATCTCCTGAATGTAAATCTCATCATCGACAATGAGCACCCTTCCCTTACTCTTTCCCATAGACCTACCTGTGGCCGGTATCAAAAATAGGTTTGTGAAATACTGCTATCATTTTTCCAATTTATATCATGAAAACAAAGAATCTCAGATATAACCTGGAACCCAAAACCTTGAACTCTGAACCCTGAACGGGGAACGGGGCCAATGTACCCTATTGATGCACCGAATCGGTGATCGCTGTAGCAACAATGTTTGCGATAACAGCCCTCAGATGATTTATGCTTTTGCCTCCCCGCGGGTGTACACGATTGCTCAAAACAATTATGAACGTATCCGTCGGCGGATGAATCCACAAAGAGGCACCCGTGAATCCCGTATGCCCGAATCCATTTTTCAGCAAGTCTCCGCGTGGCGAAGAGTAACTGGACTCGATATCCCACCCGTAGCCCCTTACCTGCGGGGAACCGGCCGGCGATTGAGGCGATGTCATCGCCCGGACCGATTGTGCCGATAAAATCTGTCTGCCCATATGTGCACCCTGCTCGAGGATCATCCGTGCAAAAGCCGCGAGATCACGCGCCGTAGAAAAAAGGCCTGCGTGTCCGGCTACGCCGCCCATCCTGAATGCAGTGGGATCATGCACTTCCCCACGCAGCATTTGTTTCATAGACTCTCCGGATGCCTTTCCCTTCAGGTACCGGAGCGTGTTCGATCGATATTCTGTAGGCGCAATGCGCCCAATCCGTTCCGTTTGGGGATGAAAGGATGTATCGGTCATTGACAGAGGCTGGAAGAGATGCTCGTGGGCGAATGCATCCAGCGTCCGGCCTGAAACGGTGCGGATGATTTCGCCCAGCGCGATGAAGTTGATATCGCTGTAAACAAATTCCTCCCCGGTAACCGAAGTGGTTTTTGCCTCCCAGAGTTCTCGAAGCGCCGCCTCATAGCCGAACCACTCACGCGAAAGGTCGAAATCTGCAGGCAATCCCGAATAATGGGTTAAAAGCTGGTTAACGGTGATGCGGTCCTTTCCTCCTCCGGAAAATTTTGGCAGATAGCGTTTTACCGGATCGGCAAGCCTAAGCGAGCCATTCTCAACGAGAAGCATAATCGCGGGTGTTGTGGCCACCACCTTAGTCAGGGATGATACATCAAATATCGTATCTGCGGTCATTGCCTCTTTTTCAGGTTCAACGGACCGGTAGCCGAATGCCTCAAGATAGGCGATTTTTCCGTGCCTTCCGACGAGAACCACAACTCCCGGAAGTTCGCCGGCCTTTATCGCACTATTTACGACACCGGCAATATGCTTCAAATGCGCCGGCACCAAACCAACAGCTTCAGGATCGATCTGGGGCAAATTTGCTTCGGGAGAATCGGCATGGACGGAAGGCGTTCCGAAGCAGAGTATGGTTCCCGCCAAAATGATAGATGCGGCGAGCTCAGG
>Ga0209536_100012167_pt1 | contig 12535 bp, 18 predicted proteins | sample DeeMarSeWOR28_12_FD_187461 | JGI IMG/M metagenome (GOLD analysis project Ga0209536, IMG submission 187461) | Marine sediment microbial communities from White Oak River estuary, North Carolina - WOR-2-8_12 (SPAdes) (version 2) | ecosystem: Environmental > Aquatic > Marine > Intertidal zone >...
CCACCAAGCAAAAAGCTTCGGCCATAGCCTCAATTGCGGATGCGATCAAGAAATTGCCGGCAAGCTTTGCCACGTTTGCTGCAGGGGGATTGGCGCCAAAATCAAAGATCCCCTGCCCCATGATCTCTAACAAAGGACGGACGCGTCCTTTCGCACTTTTGTCTCCAGCAAGGCAGAGCCAAAGGTTGCCGGCTCGGGCTGCATCTGGACGACCGAAGACCGGGCAAGCTAGATAGTGAATTCCGTGCTCGGCGTGGGACCTGGACAGTTTTTCCGCTGCACCTGGACTTATAGTGCTCATGGACAGATGTATCCCACTACCCCCTAATGTCTGCAACACTTCTTTTTTTGTTACCGTCCTCACCGCATTGTCGTCAGAGAGCATGGTTACCAGAACTTTCGCGTTACTGACTGCCGCTGCTGGATCCTCAAAAATCTCAGCACCCTTCTCAACCAGGGGTTCTGCTTTCTCCTGGGTGCGATTGTAGACGTTTAGTTCGTACCCTTTTTCAAGCAACCGCAAGGCCATGGACTGACCCATCTGACCTAATCCGAAAAATGCCACGCTTTCCATAGAAATAGTCCTTCCTTTACGTATTTGATCGAACGGGAGGCGATTCTGTTCGGGACCATACTTCAGAAAAACTCTAAACTCAAGGTGTAGATTTTTGATTGCGGATTGCGGATTGACAATTACTCAGCTGTTATTACTTTTCAGTATAACTCAGGGAAAAGCAGAAAAATCATTAACATTATCAGTAGGAGGAAAAGCAGATGAAGGGACTCGTAATTACTCTGGGACTTGCGCTCGCACTCGGGCTTACTTCAGGTTGTGCAAAGAAACAAAAATTTCATCAGACAGACCTGCCCGGACCTGAAACCTACGCTGCCTGCTTCCGTGATATTGATGGAAATGGAGATGAAACGGTAACCTGGGAAGAGTTCAAGAGCTATTTTCCCCAGGCCGAACCGAGGGTGTTTGCAGCTTTGGACCTAAACAATGATAAGGTAATTGACCATAACGAATGGCACGCCTTTGAGGAGGCACATGGCGCGCAACACAAACACGGTTCAAAATCTTATTAAATCCGTACTTCCAACTCCCCCTTACAAACCTCTTTTCGGTGTGACCGAAGGGAGGTTTTTTCAATCATCGTCGAGAAAGCGTTCAGCCCTTATGGCATAGAGGTTGCACTTCATTAACCACAAAAGGAATCACCATGACACCTCTAGCTGGGAACAACAATGGCAACTGACCGGCGAACTCCTCCCAGGGTCAGGGTAAAGTGGCCCGTCGTCATAATAGCTGACAAAGGAGTCATTGTAGCGGAGACCAGAGATATAAGTAGTGAAGGAGCCTTCATCAGCTGTGACCTGCCGCTGAGCCCCAGAGAAAAGGTCAAAATTTTTATTATGGCACCAAACCGTCGCCCCTTCGAGCTCCCTGCAGAGGTTGCCTGGTCAAGCCCTCACGATGCCTCGAACAGTAAGATGTCTCTGGGAATGGGTGTGCGTTTTACGGAAGTTTCCACCGCCAACCGCCAGATTCTTCTCGGTCTCCTAGAGCATCTTTACCAATCAAAACTTACCTCCAACTCCAGCCTCTAATCAAGCAAGTACCATCGCGGGGAAAGTGGGAACCCGCCGGCTACGCGTGGTGCAGTGCCAACAATACAAAGTAACCGACTGTCCTGTTGACCACTTGATTAACACTGCTTGAAGTATTATTTTTAGATCGCATACTAGAAAGAAAGAGCCGCTTCAATCTGAGATTAAAGCATTTACCCTCATCCTTTTCCTGCCGAGTATGGTAGCACAAAATGGCTAACTATGACCAGAAGAGGCACTTAGAACCTTGTTTGCTTGGAAAATTTCATAAATACTGGTGCAAAGCGTGCTGAGTTGCGCGTTCTTGGAAAGGTCTCATCATGCGAGGTAAAGCTTTTGTAATAGTTCTTCTCCTCACGATGTCTGTAGTGACTTCCCCTGCCGGGGCGAGTTCTCTCAGTAAGGTGTTTCAAAAGGTTAACCCTGCTGTGGTCGTGATTCTCACCACAGAACGTGGCCATTCAAGCCTTTATCACGGACGAGAGGTAAACTTTAACAAAGGTGGTCTCGGCTCCGGTGTAGTTGTTTCTAAAGAAGGTTTGGTTATGACTGCCGCCCATGTAGTCCAGGTGGCAGACGCGGTGGTGGTCAAGTTTCTTGACGGCAGCATGGTCGGGGCCAAAGTTGTTGGATCTGCGGTCCAAGCTGATGTTGCACTGCTGCAACTCAATCATCTGCCTGATAATCTGACAGTTGCGGAGTTGGGTGATTCGGACCTTGTGAACATCGGAGATGAAATCTTCGTCATTGGTGCGCCTTACGGTGTGGATCATACTTTGACGGTTGGCTATATGAGTGGTCGCAGGCATCCCGAAGTTGTCTGCAATTCCTTGCTCCCCATCGAGTTTCTTCAGACCGATGCTGCAATTAACAAAGGCAATTCGGGCGGACCCATGTTCAATATGGAAGGCAAGGTTATTGGTATCGTCAGCCGTATTCTCTCCTTTTCTGGCGGTTCAGAGGGTCTGGGCTTCGCCGCCAGTATCAACACGGCCACGGAGTTGCTTCTCAAGCAAGGGTCGGTCTGGACTGGTCTCGAGGCCTATCTGGTTTCAGGTCCCTTGGCAAAGGCCTTGAACGTACCCCAAGATGCAGGGCTTTTGATTCAGCGGGTGGCAGATGATTCCCCAGGCCAGAGGCTCGGTCTGAGACCGGGAAATGTTCCCGTGGAAATTGCAGGGAAACAGTTACTCCTTGGAGGAGATATAGTGCTCGAGGTCAAAGGCGTACCTGTTTCTGCGGATTTCGAACACACCTGCGAGATTCGCAAAAAGGTCGCCGGATTGAATAATGGTAATCTGGAGATGAAGGTTTTGAGGGAGGGTAAGGTGCTGGATCTGGCAATTTTCAAAGAAGGAGCAATGATAGAATCAGATTGGAGCAAGTCGAAATAGAAGTAGCCAGTAGTCAGAATCCAGAGGTCAGAGGTCGGAGATCAGAATTCGGTTGACCACTTTAATGTGTTCAACGATTTGAACACTCTTCCCCGTTGAGCTTGCATTCAGAGCTACGAGCCCTACCTTTTCTGACCTCTGTTGTCCGTTTTCTGTCCTCTCACCCCATGCTTTATGCATTCGCAAATCCGCAATCCGCAATTTCTTTCTAGGGTGCTTTCCAGGTGACTTCACCATCTTTACCGAGTAATATGAATGATGAGATTGTATCCTTTTCAATAGTGCCTCTTCTTCTTATCTTTGTTAAATCCATAGTGCCAAGGACTGCACGTTCATTTTCCCCCTGATCATAGAGAACCAGGTAGGGGTCGCCCTTATCGTTTAAAGATAAAGAAATGCGTTCTTTTCCGGCTTGATCTCGCAGTGCGAGATAGGGCTGCCTCTTCGCTCCCAATCCTACAGTTGCTCGATGAATGCCATCCTTGTCGGCGAAGGTTAGCACCGGCCCTTCCTCAGGCGATGTCAGGCTAAAGACGGCACGGAATTGCCCAGTCTTGCTGAACAAGACTATCCCGGGGCCGCCTGCATACATTCCCCACGTGGAGAGAATTCCTCCTTCTCTATCAACCAAACGAAACTCCTCCGCCGCAACAATTTTTTGCGATTCCATTGTCTTGGCAGCCAGAACAGGAGCGGTTACGAAAAAATGGCTGGCAAGAATGCCTCCAGCAAGGCCGGCAGTCAATGCTAGCAGAAGTGTCAGGCTATATGTTCTTCTGTTCATTTCCTTCTCCTTTAGTTAACCATTGAAAACCTGGTCCTCCCCGCATATGAGATCTTCCACGGGGATATCGAAGACCTCTTCTACCCAGGGGCCAGACTTAGCTCAGCTTTCAATGGTTGGTTTTCACTTACCGTGCTCCTGCCTCCTATCTCCTGCAACCTGACATCTGATACCCGGTGGCGCGCCCGTCTCCTTCGCCCTCGCTGCGTTCCGCCCTCCGGAGCCAAGGCACTACGGGCTGGAGGCTCAGCCCCGCACGGAAAGGGGCATCTAAGACAAGCGGATTCCCAGTTTCGCGGTTTCGCGACAGGACTTCATGACAAGAGCGGTTTAGTAATTTGCCGACTCAATTGCGGCTCTCCCTCCTACAAGATAGAAGTGAGCCACTGTAATGTGCTCTCAATAGCCGAAGCAATCAATAACGATCTCATCAAAACTTTCGGGGCAATACACCTCTTGCATCGTCTTGCCGGGACCTATATCGACGAACTCACTCTTCACTGGAATTGAGTCTGCATGGAATTCAATTGAAATGCCCTTGATAGCATCGGCGGAACCATTGGGAGCCGCCATCAGGGAAAAAGTGTCGCCGTCTTCCGAGAACTCAAGATTGTAAATCCTGATAGTTTTGAGCGCGCACGAGGTGATCATGAGGTTCACACGGTTACCGCGGGGCGATCGAACATTGAAACTTTTGTCGGCAGAGGCCATAGGACACAGGCCCAGAGTAATCAAGATGATTACTAGGGCCACCGTGGTATGAGTTTTCATCATCTTGGATCCTCCAACAAAAAGTAATGCCAAACGTCGAATTATCTGCAAGGGTCGTACCGTTTTTCCCCTTTATTGCTGCGCCTATACAAATCACTCAACGAATACCTCCATGGAGAACCATGGAGCAAAAGACTAAGCTTCGAATGAAGAGTCCCACATTGCTGATTACTGCTGATCGCTGCTTCCCCCCTACCCTCTTCTCCCTGGCACAGTACTTGCTCGCAAAATGTGGGAAAAGAGACCCCTATTGCGGAAGAGTCCGGGAACAAAGGAATGAGTGATGAAAGCTAGGAGCCAGACGATCGTCCTCGCCGGCATCATAGCTCTGTTTTTTCTATGCGCAAAAACAGAGGGGGCATACTTTGTCTTCACCAAGAAGGGAAACGTCCGATCAGGCCCCGGCACCAAGTACAGAGTCATTGGGCAACTGGCACAGGAAACCATCGCAGAGATTCCCCATAGTTTTGCCGAGTACGAGGCGAAGTGGATAGCCATTGATGCCAAAGCTGAACTCGATAAGAATACAAGGACCGAGAAAGTGGTTTTCACCAAATGGGTCCACAGAAGCCTTGGTGTGGTAATTCGGGGTGATCTGGATGAGGTAGACAAGTATTTCGCCATTAAGGATTCGGGCTGGCCCCAAGAGATGCAGGACTTGGTTTTGGCGGGTAAAGTAGTGGCAGGGATGAATACCCATATGGTCTTTTACGCCTGGGGGAGGCCGAACGCTGTCAATGAAGCGCTCAACCTGGATGATAAAAAACAGGAATGGATCTATAACAGACCAGGGGGAAAAACACTGCATCTCTATTTTCAGGACGATATCTTGAAAATCTTCAAGTAAAAAGAATGCGCTCACTCGGCTAAGCCAAGAAACAATATGCGCAAACCCATATTCCCTTGTCCACTAAATCCGGGCGAGACATCTTGACAGGGGGCAATGATTTGAAGGCGTAATCAATGGACTTACATGTCCTTGAGGTGAAAATGTGGCAATACCCTCTTGATACGGTGGCAAGGACTCACGGGGGGGCAACGAAAAAGGAGAAAGAGACGCATTCTGTTTTTTTCTCATGGAAATTCATTAGAATTTACATGAAGTTTTAGATTGCATACTCAATGAAAATAAAAGGTTAAAATATTATGTTAAAATATTGTTTTTAACTACTTACTTCTCAGCCGGCCATTTCCCCCAACAATTCGTTTGATTTCTTCCGTTATCCGCTTGAGTTCAACCATCTTTCTCAGCGATTCAACGCTTTTTGCAATCCGTTTGTCCGTGGAAGTAAGTTCCAGAAATTCCTGTTTTTCATCTGGGGTGAAGCCGTCGCTGGAAGAGAAAAGGAAAGATATTGTCTTGTGATCCAAACCAGTTATTTCTCCGTAATCCCTTGTCTTGCCTGTCAGAAGGTCCCACTGTTTCAGCAACTCGACTCCATCTCTGATCAATATCTCGATATCTCTGGTCCTGTCCTCTGACTTGTCATCGAAGTAAACAATCTTCGCCTGCAGATAAGGTCTTTTTTCGTCGATGCTCTCTATTTTGAAACGATTTACTCCCTGGGTCATAATGTCTAACCGCCCATCATCAAAGCGTCTTAGCACTTGTACTATCCTCGCCGTGCAGCCCACTTTGTTCATAGTGCGCTCTTTTTGATACACTACTCCAAATTCGCTATTTTGTTCTAAGCATCCACCGATCATCAGCTTGTATCTTTCCTCAAAGATGTGCAACGATAAAGGCATGGAAGGCATCAGCACTACTTCGAGGGGAAAGAGGGGAATTGTTGTTTCACCAACCATGAGGTTGCTCCATAGTAAATGGTTCAAACCTTAAGGTGCGGGGCACAAGGCCTGTAAGTTAGCTAGCAGCAGACAGCAGGTAACAGACAGAGGTAGGAGACCAGAGGTGGGAAATCAGTGCGTTCTATCCCTTTCCAAATCCGCATTCCGAAATCCGAAATCCGCAGTACACCCTTTGCCCTTTGCTCTATGCCCTATGCCTTCGCTCAGAAAGACTGGAAAGAGAATAGATAGGCAGAGAATATGTGGGCCCATTGAGGGTCTGGGGGAAGGTATCTGGACGAGACACGACTACGGTTTCTTTTTCCCTCTCTTCTTTAAAAATTTTCGAAACTCATCTGTCAATTTACCCGCCTGGTTTGTGGTGTAGGAAATGAGATTCTTGAGATGAAAAAACGCGTCCATGTCTATATTCTTGAATTGAATAGCCATGCCTATAGTTTCATGGCGCATTATCTTCCCGTCCAAGAGAATGGAAAGTTGAGACGACGTTCCTGTAAATAAGACCTCGATCTTGACGATCTTATCAAGATGCAGTTTTTCCGGTGTTTTCAAAAAGATCCCGTCCAAACTCAGATTTTCCACTATGCCAATTACTGTGGCATCCTTGGACCGGACTATCGCTTTGGTTTGAAAGGGGATTCTATCAAAATTTCTCTTTTCCATGGAGCCTTTCTCCAGCAATTTCGGATAGCCTGTGTACTGTTATTGAGCGGACAGGCAGAGAGAAGCTATAAGTCAATAGCGTCAATTGGTCTATTGGTCAACTCGTCAATTAGAGAATTGGGAAATTCGAGAATTAGAGAGTTAAAGAATCAAGTATTTTACGGTTTACCCTTTACCCTTAACCGTTTACGCCTTGAGCAATTAACTAATTTCCTAATCGACTAATTTTCTAATTTCCTTGCTGATCCTCTGGCCTCCGACCTCCTTGGCGCGCCGTAGCCCTGAGCAAAGCCTGCCCTGCCTGTCCCGCGCAGAGTCGCGGGGAGCGTGGTCGAATGGGTCGAAGGGGCGAAGGCGGCTGACTTCTTTGGCTCTGAGGCTCTGTGGCTCTGTGGCTCTCCCCAATCCCTGATTCCTTACTCTATGCTCTATGCCCTATGTGTCGCCGTACTCTTGTTTATTGCCCTCGGTGTAAATTGCGGCCAAATCTTGGTAAGACAATTTATTGATAATGTCCTCGTCGAAATCCATAGCGCCGTCGTACGACTCAATACTCAATCTGTTCTGCCAAGACCGCCTCAGATTGGTCGGTAGGGGATTCTCCACCTCAGAATCGTAATCGTAGATGAGGTCACAGCCGTAATCGGGATCAGTCCAGGGTACTATGAGCCCCGTATCTTTGTGGACGCTGAGCTTGATAAGGGCAATCTCGAGCTCGCTGCCGGCAACATCCCAGACCTGTACACCTGCCTCTTCCTCGTTGCGGTCTACGATCTGGGCAAGGATCCTTGGATTCTTGCCCAGCACAATTCCCTGCTTGAGCAGAGTTCGGTATTTTTTGCCGTCACGGAGTTTTCTCTTGGCTTCTTCACAAATTGGACAAGGTTCACTCCAATTCTTCCTCAGGCAAGCCCCCAAATCCTTGTGAGTCCAAAGCCTCCTGACGAACTCCACACTGTCCTTCCAGGCCAGAAATCTTATACGGTTTGCGCCATTTCCCGTTCGATGGCGGTAGATACGAATGCCCGATTTGATATAGCAGGGGTGGGCCATATCCAACTTCCTCTTTGTCGGCCGAGACTTGATGATAGAGCTGATTTTCGATTTCAAAGAGGACAGCTTTTGCTACAGGAAGAAAAACGATTTTAACCCGGATGTTTCTGCTTATTCGCCCGGCACCTTCTTTTTCTCTGCTGATAGATCTATGACCAGTGTGTTCAATGTCTCTATAAGATCGGATTCGATGTCCTTTGCTTTGAAGTACTCCAGAGCGGTTTTCGCAATAAACTTTCGCATCTCACTCTTGATCTTTAGGAAGCGGACACCCATGCCGCGAGGGGTAATCTCGTCGTCAGGGCCGTAGATGTTCGACCATACCACCTCGGCCTCAGCTTCTATCGAACTCTTAGAGTTAGGAATCTTAATGACTAAGGCAAAGACCACATTTAATCGCAGAGGCCTTCTGCAGCTTATAAAGCAGCCGTCAGGAGTAATGTTCCTTGTGACTCCCTCGGTGGACCCTTCTTCAGTCTTTATAGTAACAGGCCATTTCAGCTTGGCTCTCGGATACCCGCGTCGTTCGCTTGACATTACTCACCTCTCTGCGCTTTGGAAGCACGTTGTATAGCAGTCCAGGTGAACACTGATACTGACAAATGCTACGCCATATGAGACCATATTGCAAGATCCGATCCAGATTATACTGTGTCTTGTCTCAGGTTGACTCTATTTTTTGAATGTTTATCTGTTCCTTATACTTTTAACAATTCGGTTTGCTCGGTGGTTTTTATAGTTGGAAATACTAGTCAGAGCCTTGGAGCATTACCATATGGCACTGAGGATAAACCCCACGCATGGCGGTGTCAGCGAATACTTGGCTGGGCTCCATCTGGAGACCGGCAAACAGGACAGGGATGAAGAGCGCTTGGCGGTGCTCCGCAGTGCCTGTCCCTGGGATTGCGAAGAGCATGAGGACGTAAAGGGGGCTGTAGAAAAATACAAGGCCGAGAAAAAGTAACTGAATACTGTCCAGTTTTTCATGTTTATCGGTGAGGCTTTGATACATCTACTTGATGTTAATTGTAATTTACTAAGGAGGAGGATACCAGATGAAGATGACTGCCCTTCTCACCCTGGGACTGCTTTTTTGTCTGAGCACAACTGCTGTTGCCTCATGGGAAGAGGTAATTTCTAAAAATAATGAATATGGAGGTCTCACAAAACAAATTGTATATTCTGAAGAAGATCCAGATTTCAAGAAAGGCATCTACAAAATAGTTGCTTCTTACGACAATGAGGGAAACATGAAGAAAATGGAAATCCATGCGACTGAAGGCCATGCAAACGAGGCGGGTTGGTACAAGAAAGTAATGTACTACTGGGCGCGAAAAAAGGTTAGCGAGGCCTATTCAACTGACAGCGATTCCCTGAAGTACGGATTTCACCGAATGGCCTCTTACTATGATAAAGATGATACATTGGAAAAACGAGAATATTATCTAAACAAAAACACCAGTGCTGCCAAATTGGGTGTGTATAAGAGAGTTGTCCATTATGATGACAAGGGGAAAGTAACGTATGTTGAAGACGTAGACAGGAGGGGGAACCTTGTCTTGATAAAATGAATAACTCTCTAGCCCGCATATGTCATGAATTTCCGTGGCGAGACCACGGATCTGGTCGCAGCAGGTGATGAATACGTATATCCGGGCTAAAATTTAAAGCTACTCTCTTTTTTATAAAACCTTGTAACACAGATGCCCTTACCATCTAAAACAACGATGCAAAACTTGGCCTCTTCGTAGCTCGGAGTAAAAACCAAACCGGATGCCTGATTCCAGCTGTTGTAGATCAACACCTCAAATAAATCTTCTTTAAAATTAAGCGGAGGGGAGTCACTGACCCCTATCCTGCTCAAGTAGTTTTCTAATCCTTCCTTGTCTAATTTCAATATTCGCTCCGGCTCTCCGAGTGCTTTTACAACTTCGTCCCTAGTGGTCGTACCACATATTATTTTTTCCGTATCTTGGATGGAGAGCTGTGAACTGCCAGCTGAAACGCAGGAGGTTATTGAATGCAGAAAGAGTGCCGCCCAGAACAAAAAAAATACCACCCTTTGGTCAGACGCTGAGCCCATGGTCTATTCCCCTGCTTTTCGCTTTTGTAACGTTATCTTGGGAATGCTACGTCAATCAGGGCAAGATTTCAAGACGAGATTGGTTAAAAGGCTGGGATATGGTCATGTTGCCCTTCAGGGTGCGCCTATGGTCTTTACCACAAAGTCCACAAGGAACACAAAGTTTTTCAGGAATACATGATACCTTCTTTGTGTACTCTGTGATCTTTCTGGTTTCAGGCAAAAATTTATACACGGGAATCGATCAGCTGCTATGCCTGAAGGCGGATGAACCCGTGTTATTTATTCACCCGGTGCTTCAGCTCCTTACACATTTTGAAGAAGGGGAGCTTTTTTCCGTCCACGTCTATACGTTCGCCCGACTTTGGATTCCTTCCCGTGTAGGGTGAATACTCTTTGAGCTTAAATGTGGCAAATCCACGAATTTCGATGCGCTCCCCCTTGGCCAAGGCCTTAGACATTGTGGCAAAGACTGATTCGACACAAGCCTTGGAATCAATTTTTGTAATGCCCAAATTGTTGGTTAACATTTCGATGAGTTGTCCTTTGTTCATAGATTATCCCCCCTTGCTGCAAGAGTCCGACGCTAACCATTTTTCATGCAAGTACCTCTCCATTGATCGAGCCGACTTTCCACCGTTTTCATCAGTTCCAGGAGAGAGGTGTTCAAGGCCTGCAGTTCGGTGTTTTCTCTTTTGAGGTTCAGGTTTTCCCTTGTTAGATCCTTTATTCTCCTGTTCATGACTCGAAGCACTCTTTTGCCCTCTTCTGGAAAGGCCTTACCTGACAGGAGTTGCCCACCTCTTTTTATGAGTCCGAACAATTGCTTTCATGGACCATCCGGCTCTCCCAGTTTAAGTATGTCGCAATGAGAGAATGTAATCCTTGTTCAGGATTACATCATTGTGCTCTCGGCACAGGTAGATGAATTGCGGTGTGTGATTCAAGTAATCGCTCAGTCTTAACCTGTCTGCTGGTAAATTGGTGAAAAAACTGCCCTCCAGTATGTCCCCAGTAATAAGTTCTACCTCTACTGGAATTTCATGAGCTTCAAGCATTTCGGGTAGGAGATCCCGGCCCGACAGTTCCACCTCCATGAATCTGTTCTTGCCAATCATGAGAATCTCATCCTTGAGTACATCCTCTAGGGGTATAAAGCTCCTTTGTGAATTGAGAACATCGATGATGAGTTCCCTGCCCGGGTGCCCCTCGCTGGAATAGCTTAGAAAGAAGTTCACATCCAAATTGCCGCCGGTACTTATCCGAAGGGTGGCTTGTTTTTTGTATTTATCAACTTTCATAGCAAGTGGTCTACGTCTCCGGTGTCTCGTTTTTCTGCACGGTACACGTGCAAGAATCATGCAGACAATACGCACACTCTTGAGGAAAAGTATGCTTTGCAGGCCTCATTTTCCTTGCATGGTCTTTTGTCCAGACCTTTTTCCCCAGAAAGTGGCTAAAACCCCATCGCAAAAGATCTGGCTCGGATGAAAGACGAGGGCGGGAAGGACCGCTAGGGGATATGATTCTGCAAAAGCGATGGACCAAACGGCAATGGCAATTGGCAGGGTTTTTTGAGAGCAAACAATCGCCAGGGAGCGGCAGGCAGGTTCCTGGAGGCGGAGAAGGTATCTCGCACCTGCGTATCCAGCGGCCAATAGGAGCAGATGCACTGTCACCGATGGTAAAACTAAAGAGCTGAGATGGCTGAGAGTCAACTCCTTTAAACGATCGACTTGCGACGAGGAGGAGAGGTAAACGATTATCCCCAAGGCCACAACTGGAATGGTGCGGACAAACCGTTCCTGTTGACTGGCCCAGACAGGCAGGAGTCTTTTCATGGCCTGACCTATTACAGCAGGGATCAACACCAGGAGCACCAGTTTTACAAGTAGCCCCGCCGTGTGCAAACGAACGATCGCCCCCAAAGACCACTGTAAATTGAGGGGTATTGTCAGAATGCCTAGGAGGTTAAGCCCCATCGCCAGGATGAGCCCAGTACCGACGGCTCCCCCTGCCCTCTCTGCCATAACTGCCCCAGACACCAGAGTGGGGGCCATACAGCAGATTATCATGAAACCTATTTGGTTATCGCTCTGCCAACCGAGCACGTGAACTGAAGCATACGCCAGCAGCGGTCCAATGATTTGAGAGATGGTAAATCCCCAGCCGAACGCTTTAACCAGCTGGGTTCCTTTCTGCAACTCCCTACCTTCGAGTCCAAGTCCCTGGAAAAAGAAGATTGCTAGAATAAGGGGGTTCGACATCCCCCAGCGCTTCAAAATCCTCCCCGGTTCAGGCAAGAACCACGCGAGGAGAATGCCCAGACAGATGGTGAGCAGGAGTAGGTGTTCTCTAACTAACTTCAAT
>Ga0209536_100012168_pt1 | contig 12534 bp, 9 predicted proteins | sample DeeMarSeWOR28_12_FD_187461 | JGI IMG/M metagenome (GOLD analysis project Ga0209536, IMG submission 187461) | Marine sediment microbial communities from White Oak River estuary, North Carolina - WOR-2-8_12 (SPAdes) (version 2) | ecosystem: Environmental > Aquatic > Marine > Intertidal zone >...
TTGAGACCTCCGCGGAAGTCTCTGTTTTCCAAGTTGCAGGAAGCCCACAGGTAATCAACAAAATTTCGGATGCTAACTTGGTTTCAACAAACTCGTTGAAAGGCTCCCTCATTCTTACACCTCTAACCGTAAAGTTCAGGCAAAACACAATTAAACCTTTTTGGAAAGAAGAACAGCGGTCGCTCTTGATTCAGAAACGTGTTATTACAGGTTTAAAGTAAAACTAAATAATCAGATAGGAATCTTTTCTAAAAGAAGGAAACATAAATGGAAGAATTCAAAGTTAGAGACAAGACAATAGGAGCGCAAGGCCACTTACAAATTGAGTGGGGGGCAACCCACATGCCCGTGTTGAACCAAATTAAAAACAGGTTCAAGAAGGAAAAGCCGTTGAAAGGCTTGATGCTGGGGGCATGTCTTCACGTAACTAAGGAAACCGCTGTCTTAGTAGAAACCTTAATGGCTGGAGGTGCCGAAGTTGCTTTGTGCGGTTCCAACCCGCTTTCTACACAGGATGAGGTAGCCGCCGCGCTGGTTGAAAAAGGTGTCCATGTTTTTGCGCAACGAGGACAGACAACCGAAGAATATTATTGGTGTCTTAACAAAGTGTTGGATTACAAGCCAGTTATAACCTTGGATGACGGAGCTGACCTCGTTGGCACACTGCACAGCAAAAGGACGGCAGATTTGCCGAATGTTAAGGGTGGAACAGAAGAAACAACCACAGGCGTGATTCGGCTACGAGCAATGGAAAAAGCGGGAAGCCTCAAGTATCCTATTGTAGCCGTGAACGATGCTTACACGAAGTACCTTTTCGACAACCGTTACGGAACGGGGCAAAGCACCATAGACGGAGTCATAAGAGCCACAAACACGCTTATCTCTGGCAAAACTTTCGTGGTTGGCGGATACGGCTGGTGCAGCAGAGGCATAGCCATGCGCGCGCAAGGGATGGGCGCAAACGTCATAGTCACCGAAGTGAAACCGCTAAGAGCGTTAGAAGCAGCAATGAACGGGTTTCGCGTCATGCCAATGGTTGAAGCAGCACCCATAGGTGACATATTTGTAACAGCCACAGGTGACATCAACGTCATAAGAAAAGAACACATACAGAAAATGAAAGACGGCGCCATAATCGCCAACAGCGGGCACTTCAACGTGGAAATAAGTATCAAAGATTTAGAAGCCCTGTCAATAGCGAAGAGAAAAATAAGACCTAACTTGGAAGAGTATACTCTGGAAGACGGCAGAAAACTTCACCTGTTAGCTGAAGGGAGGCTTGTAAATTTATCCGCGGCTGAAGGCCACCCTTCAGAAGTAATGGATATGTCTTTCGCAAACCAAGCATTATGTGCAGAGTATTTGGCTAAAACTACGAAGCTGCCGCCGAAAGTTTACACGGTTCCTACAGACATAGATGAAAACATTGCTGAACTTAAGCTTAAGAGCATGGGAATAGAAATCGACGACCTCACTGAGGAACAGAAGAAGTATTTAGCAGCATGGGAGATGGGAACTACATAACATAGAGTATATCGGCTAGTACGGTAAACTTTAAATGGATTAAGATAATAACATGGCTTATTAAATGGTGAAAGATATATGAGTAAAGATCAAGCAATAGGTGGAGCAATATTCATCGTATGTCTGCTTGTCGCTATAGGCTATATAATAACACTTTTCATGCCATCTTTATTTGTTGATGTACTTGGATATGTTGGACTAACGGTCACTGAAGAAACTGTTAAATTCTGGATAATTGCGCTACCGGTCTTCATAGCTTTCGTTGCAATAATGTTTATAGGCGCATGGATTGGTTGGACAATGGCTACGACACCACCGCCAAAACCCATTGAAGAGATCACGACTGAAGTAGAAGAAGCTGCAGAAGAAAAAGCCAGCTAGAAGCACTAATAGATATACAACCTAACACTTAAAATCTCCCAACTCTATAATTTTTTTAATTTTAGGAGACTTTTTGTTCTAAATAATTAATTATAGTTCGAGTGGTTTGAAATCGAAAAATATGCCTATATTAACTATTGCAGAGATAATAAACACGATTAAGAGCGGGTTTAGAGAAAATAAAGCGAATAACCATTCTTCACTTTCAGGTTGCACATCATATTCTTTAATTTCACGCGTCTCCACTAACTTGGAGAGTTAAGTTTCTGGTTTCGACCTCCGCTATGTAGACTCCCCCTTCCAAATAAACCCGCTTATGCTTCAAACCGCTCTTGTGCTCTAGTCATTTTAGAAAGGAAGTAATAATAGTCGTAACTACTTCAGCTTTCATTTTTCTTAATTGGAGAGTTACAAAAGTGACAGTTTCTGGAGTGGTTTCTTGTGAAGTAGTCGACAAATACATCGTCTACTAGCTACGCTCTAGAAAACTAATCAAAATGTTATAAATAGGTGTGTATAACGAAGAACCGACCCTACTGCTTCATTTTCTTGAGCATACAGGTAACTATATCCTTGCACATCATACACTCGTCCGGAATCTGCTCTTTTGAAGGTTTTTCACTTAGATAGCCAAGGTAGTGTGTACATTCAGATGGTGCCTCAGGAGTTTCAACCTTTTCTTCTGAAGGAGCCACTTCTCCAACTTCAGATTCAGTTTCGTCCAGTTCCAAAACTTCTGGTTCATAAGAGGCGATTCTGGGTTCATCATCCACGGTTATTTCGGTTAAACAGTACGGACACGCGTCGTAGGGTTCCCCATTGTCTTGCTGCAGATTTAAAGCTCTGAGAGGCTTATTGAAAATTTTGCCGCAAGAGACGTTCGGGCAAGTAAATGAGCTGTTTTTTTTCGTTTTATCTTCAATCTGGGATATGGATAACCCTCCTGTAGAAGTAAGTATTAATTACCCGTTTATAGTATTGATGAAGCTGAAATAAGTATCTAAACTACTCAATGTTGAATTGCTGTGAGGGAGAGGCGAGTTTTTGGAGGTCTTCGACGCCTTCAGCGTAACCTGAAGCTATCAGTATGTCACCTAGTTGAATCTTCATGCTAGGTTTGGGGCGTAAACTTTTTTCGCTGCGTTTTATAGCCAAAATCCACATGCCTGTTTCTTCGGGCACTCTCGCTTCTTTCAGAGTTTTATTAATGAGAGGAGACCCTTCGGTAACACAAGCTTGGGTAACGGTTTCTTCAGCTTCTCGTATGGCTAGCTTCAACACTGGATGAGGTTCAATGTCTCTAAGCACAACTTCAGCCATCTCAGCCGCAGCATCCGCAAGTTTTTCGGTTGCTACACCCAAGCGGATAAGCCCTAAAAAGCCAGAAGCCTCTGCTTTATTGAAACCACTTGTCAAAGCTAGAAGCTCAAAATCTGTGTGCATCTTATCCATGTACTCTTCAAGGCGTTCCACTTCTTCAGCTAAGTCCTTGCTATTCAACATTAGTGAGGAATAGGCCAAGTCAATCATAAGCTCAGAGGTGTTTTTGAGTTCAACGAACCGTGTTACGATTTCTTCGAATACTTCGCGTTTATGCTCCACCATTGTCAGTCCTCCAAGTGCTTGAGTCGCCCCTCAGCTAAATCCTTGAACTCTTTAATGCCCATGGGGGCTCCACGTGTTATCAGAATATCTCCGGGAAATACATGTGCAGTTTCTTCTGGATCCAGCATCCAATCTTTGTTTCGGCGGATGGCGATTATGTCAACACCCATTCTCGCAGCCAAATCAAGCTCATCAATTCGTTTGCCTGCTATAACGGAGTCTTCCTTGACCGTTGCCTTCATAAGCCGCTCTTCAACTTTTTCGAAAATCTCGCCGATTATGGGGTGTATACCGATATTGCGTGTTACTATGGCGGCGATGTCAGCGGCAGCGTCAGAGATCTTATCTGATGCGGAGGCTACGGTGGAAACACCAATCAAAGTCTCCGCGTCTTCAGCGTCTCTAGCCGCAATCATTATTTCCATATCTAAGAGATAGGCTAAAGTATCAATGCGACTTTCAAGTTCAATAACATCTTCTGCGAGTTCTTTGTCGTTAAACAAAGCGGCTGAGTAAGCCAAGTCAATCATAAGCTCAGAGAGGTTCTTCATTTCCACCAGAAGATCACTGACGGGGATAGGTTTGTACTCAATCTTTTCAAATTGTGGCATGCTCTTTAGAGGCGCTCCGCAGTTAGATATTGAGTATTTGATATTTTAATCATACTCTTTTTCACGGTCACATAATCAATACTAATGCTACAAATAAAGCAATCGAGGTTACACTGTCAGCTAAAGAACTTTCGACAGGTATAACGAAGTTATCGGGATCCAATCCTCTCTTGAAAGTTAAAATTGAAACCGCATAAGATAAAAAGACTATTGCAACAAAAGCGAGAACGTTGGCAAGTAAAACAATTGAAATAAGTCTGTAAAAAGAGGAAAAGGAAAACATATTGTGTATCGAAAGGGCCATAACGGCTAGTATGAAAAACATCATGAGGGAAGCAACCCAAGCACTGAAAATAGTCTTTGCGTGGTTCTTTATTGAAGAAAAAGAGGGAGTAAGTAGACCCAAAGCAAGTTTTGTCGTGGCAGTAGAGCCGATGACGGAACCTACGTTTCCTATCATGCCAATCAAAGCAGGGTAAACAGTGATTATTTCTGGGCGGCGACCTTCCACAAAACTATTTATTCCATGGAGAATGGTTCCAGTTATGTTAACCAGGAAAGCTACAATCAACATGGTAATTATAGACTCTTTAAAGGTCTTGATGAAATCAGCCTCATGAAGGTTGTTAGATAGAATATAGAAAACAAGAAACACTGGAATCAAACAAGCAAGACCAATAAACCACTGGCCCCAAACACCAATGAAAAATAAATTGAGAACTGCAACATAGCAGAGCGTAACAAAAATGTCGGCAACCGTTGACATCACGGGATATACAACAACATCCGGGTCTAACCCTTTTTCAAAGGAGATGAAGGAGACTTTTATAGTTACGAAGGAAAGTAAAAGGCCTAAAGCCATAGTCGTTATGATAACCGACAAAATAGAGAGGAAATCAGCCAAAGTTATTCCCCAAAACAGATTACCAAAAACCATAGATATAGCGCAAATTGTGAAACTGGTCACCAAAGTTAAAACTATCAAAACTTCAATCAACTTGTAAAAGCTCTTTGTGTTCCCGAAAAATTTGGGATAAATGGTACCAAGGTGCAACCCAGTGCTTAGGCGACCGCTTAATAAACCACTACCAACCCCTTTTGCGCTGATAATTGCAGGATAAAGCGCTAGAACCCATGATGGTTTTAAGCTGAAAATACCAGATTGAGAAGCTACTATGAAACCTGCGAGTATCCCCGCCAAACCGAAAGAAAAAGCTAATGAGGCTTCCTTGAGCATTGCCGAGAAGCTTTTTGAAACGCCTGTATGTGACACCGGCTATTGCCACCTCCTAAATTTCGTCAGAGAAAGCAAAAAGAGAAAAACCAAAAATGAATGAAGAAAAGGTTTTGATAAGTGACTAAGTGGTCTAGGAGGTTTCCTTGCTATTTTATTTTGAGCTATCGCTGGAAGGGCTTTGAATAGATGAGGGGAAGTGTAAGCTACTTTCATGTTTTTCCCTTCGCAGCTGTTGTTCGTTTTCAGCCATCCACAGGCACCTCTCTACCAGCACGTGTGCTTGCGGGCTGCCAAATACCACTTCAACTTGCACTCCTAACGTTTATTTGAGAAGTTGTATATCGCTTAAATAATTTTCTAAGATTCCAAATATATATCAGAACGTCACAAGCGTTTAAAATGCTCACGCTTGAAAATATTCAAGCAAGAAATTTGGGTTGTGAGCTATAATGTACTCGGCATGGATAAAACTTGACGATAGCTTGCCATGGATAGAACTTGAAGACGCATTCCAAAGCAAAGCTGAAGCACAAAAGGCAGTACAAGAAGTACTGAGCAAAGCCCAAATAAAAATTTCCAAGCTATCGAACAAGAAAAAAAGAGCTAAACAACACTAATAGCACGGTGCTAAAATAGGAGAATATAGCGCTTTTCCTAGTGAGGCACAATTTCTTAACTTGATTTCTTTGGCTTATAAACACACCATGGGTCTTCAGTCAAGTAGTCGCCTTTCAACTCTGCAGGCTTATGAAGGTCACCGCAGTAGTCTATGAAATCACTTGAAAGCCCATACGCGCGCGCACGGCAGCCCCCACATATAGTGCGGTGTTCGCATTTTCCGCATTTTCCTTTCAAAGTGTCAAAATCGCGCAGTGTTTTGAACATTTCAGAGTTATACCAAATTTCTTTGAATGTTTTTTCGCGTATATTGCCAAGTTTTATTGGAAGGTAAGGACAAGGAGTGATATCACCGTTGGGATAAACCCTGCAGTAGTATAGACCTGCGATGCAGCCTCGAATCCACCTGCTCATGTTCAATCTCATATCCTTTGCGATGCGCATGAACTGGGGCGCGCAGGAAGGTCTCACGTTAAGTTTGTGTCGAGCAGCCTTCCCGAAAGTTGTTCTAATCATCTCTTCGTATTTAGCGGGGGATAGATCCTCGATTTTCACGCCTCTTCCAGTAGGCACCAGAAAGAACAAGTGAAAGTTTTCCACGCCCAACTTTTCAGCCAGCGACATGATATCGTCGATTTGACCGTAGTTTTGCTGGGTTACCGTAGTGTTAACCTGCACAAGCACGCCATTTTCCCGCAATGCTTTGATGGCGTTAACAGCCTTCTCCCATGAACCTTTTACACCTCGGAACGCGTCATGCTGCTCTGGAACATGCGAGTCCAAGCTGATTGAAACTGTTTCTATGCCTGCTTCCTCAAGTTTCTTGGCGGTGGCTTCATCAATTAGACTTCCGTTGCTTCCTAAACCCATCTTCAACCCTTTCGAAGCGCCGTAGCGGACAAGCTCGTAAATATCTTTGCGCAAAAGAGGTTCGCCGCCGCTTAAAATGAGCAAGGGCTTACTGACTTCACATATCTGGTCTATAAGATTTTTTGCTTCTTCAGTGCTTAACTCATTTATAGGCGTCTTATCGGTAGCGTTTATGTAGCAGTGAGGGCATTTCAGGTTGCATTCCCGAGTTACGTTCCATGAGAGAACAAGTGGAACAAACTTTTCTGATTTAGATGCGGTGGGCGAATGGGCGAGTTTAAGGTAAAATTCGCATTTTCCGTCATTAGCCATCCGCTTGGGTTGCCAAAGTTCAAATGTGAAGGGCATAACAGTTTTCAACATAGCCTTAGCGTGAGCGAAGCAAAAATGAGTGCAGAAAAGAGACGCCACATCACCTGTCACGCCTAATTGCTTAGCTATATAGTCGTGGCTGGCGAAAATTGGGCAGTTTAAAAACTGCATGCGGCCATCAAGGTTCGCCATATTCATAGTGTAATTGATGAAGTGGTCGCTCAACATCACCGTCTGCAAGTTTTCCCTGCGCAACCCAACAGTAAGAGTCACCTCAAGCGCGATGCGAACAGTTTCTTCACCAAACTTTTCCTGAACCCGTTTCATTGCACCCCTAAGCCACGGCACACCAATTATTTTAGCGAGAGCCGCAGTAACTACAAAGCCTTTAACTGTCTCGTATTCCTGTCGCAAACGCATTTCAACAATGTTCTGCGCCCAATCCCTGAACAAGGCTTCAAGGTATTGAATTACTTCAGGATTTTTCGCGCTGAGCATGTTTTCCACGGTTTTGGTTTTTTCATTCAGCTTGTTGAACACATTTATTTTTTCGGGTGTACTTAAACTGGCCTTGGCGACGACCGCACGCATGTCAATGTTAATCGAAACCACGGGCTTCGTAAGCTCATCCACATCAGAAGCGAAATCACCGTAGAAGTGCTCTATCTCCTCAGCTACAGCAGGCATTTCTACACCCAATTCTTCTAACAGGAAACGAGTTTCCGTCTCCATTTTGGTGATCATAGCCATGTGATACAAAAGGGACCCCACCATTCCGGGTTCAGCGTTTTTGCCACTTGAAATGCCATGGAAAATCTCGCGTAACAAGCGTTTTGCTCCGCCAAAATCTTCGTTTGCTATTGCAAGTAAGGTTTGATTCAGTTTTTCTCGTCTTTTACGCAGGAGGAGAGCCCATTTGTGACAGTGTCTTTCATCAAATTTTGTTAAAGTGGTCACCATCCTTAGATGTATCAATATGGTTTAGTAAAAAAGGTAGTGGTTCAAAAGCGGTTTCAGAGAAAATGTGTGTGAGCAGATAAGCTATTAAGCGGGTTTGAGTAAGAAAATAGTCTACACAGTGAGGGGAGAATGTTTGATTTTCGCATTAATAGGCTTCATAATAATGTTTGGCGTGTTAATAGGCATTGGCATTAATCAACCCAGAGGAGTAAGCATGAAAACATGGTGCTATGGCTATCTCGCCATCGCCTTGATTTTTGACGGGGTGGTAGTGGTAGGATTAATTTATCAATACGAAGTGCTTGTTCAATTTCTCCTTGGGCTTTCAGCTGGAGCCGCCACAGGACTAGCAATTCACGTTGCGCACCATATATCTGAAGAAAATGAGCACGACGGAGAAAACAAGGAAAAGAAACCATCCATGTTCGGTCTTCAAGCTAAGCGACAGTAACCAAATCGTTATCGCAAACTAGCTTCTTTTCCCACAGCAATCTCTTGTATATATCGGAAAAACGTTTTCTGCTCTTTTCCCCTGCGCGGTTGAAACCAAAAACTTTTGCAGTCTCATCTATCAACGATTCTGAGCTTATGCCCAAAGCGTACTGAGCAATGGTTTTCATGGCGTTTTCAATTTCCTCAGGAGGAATATGTGCAAGTTTCCGTTTTGACTCTGGAACACCTGTCACTGGAACACGCACGGGAATATCTTGAAGTTCAGGCGGCCAGAGAAAATTGCCTTTCTCAATTACCTTCTCATTTACGGTTAAGATGTAAAGTGCTTCTCTTACAGCGTGAATTGTGTTGGCATTCTTCCGTTTTAAGCCCCAAGCGGAAATTACTCTTTTTACTGCACAGTCGAAGTGAATTGGACCTTCATTCTGAATAAGCTCTTCCAAAAGGCGAGCTTGCAGTTCACGGTTTTCTTGGAAATGGAACTGGTTGGGTTGAACAGTCCATCCATTATCGGAAGGAACCTTCACAGACTCGGCGTAATCTGCTTTAAGCACATGCACTTTGTAGGGCACACCGATTTTTTCGGTGCCCCCAAATTGAATCTTTTTAATGTCAACATCCTGTGGCAAGTCATCTTCAGCATCGAATTCTTCAAGGGCAACATCTGAAGTTGGGACTTCTTTTCCAAGCTGGAACTTACGCGCTTCCTCCAATATGTGAGACAAGTGTCTTATTTCAGAGTCTCTACGCGCAACCCATGCGGGTGACCATACGCGGTGAATTCTCCAGCCTAACTGTTTGAGAACTTGCGCTCGAAGCCTGTCTCTATCCCTTGCGCTACTGCTGTTCTGGTACGTTGCGCCGTCAAATTCTATCCCTAAAAGGTATCCTCCAGAATTGTCCGGGGCAATCACTCCCATATCTATGGGGCAACAACTACACCCAACGTGAGGAAAGAAGTCGTAGCCGAGGCGTTGAAGCAGCATAGCCACGTCTTTTTCAATAGGAGACCCAAACTCGGATGCATCGCAAGCAGTTGATTTCAAAATTCCTGACCCTTTTTCAGCATATTCGAGGTAATCATGCAGAATGAACGTGCCTATTGACTTGGCAGATTCTGTATCCATGTCTGCTGCTTTGATGGATGAGACAAGTATGGTCATTTCTCGAGCACGAGTAACTGCAACGTTCAATCGTCGTTCGCCGCCAGCCTTGTTCACAGGTCCAAAGTTCATGGTCATTTGACCCTGAGGATCGAAGCCGTAACCGAGGCTGAGTATGATTACGTCGCGTTCGTCGCCTTGAACGTTCTCAAGATTCTTAACGAAGAACCCTTCTAGACGATCTTCCTTGAAGAAATGCTCGTATTCGGGTCGCTGCCTGCGGCGGCGTTCAACCGCTTCGTCAACCGCGTCCATCTGTGCTATGCTGAAGGTGACTACGCCAAGGGTTTTCTTGGGGTACTTCCGAACGTGCTCGAACACCAAGTCAGCAACAACTTCTGCCTCTTTAAGATTGTCTCTTCTGCCGCCTCGATCGTACACGCCGTCTGGAACATGAACCTGCTTCACGCCTAAACCGTCATCCTTTGCTATTGCTGACGGGAAAGTTATGAGGTTACCCTCGTAGAAGTGTCGATTAGAGAAAGCGATTAGTTCTTCGTGTTTGCTGCGGTAGTGCCACCTGAGAGTCTTAACGGGGAAGCCGACTCCTGCGCATTCGTCGAGGATGCTGTCGAATACTTCAACGTCTTCGTCGGTGATTTCGTCCCAGTCTATGTCTTCAAGCAGAGATTTCTGGAAGAAAGATGTAGGCGGAAGCTGCTTGTTGTCGCCTGCTACCACAATTGTTTTTCCTCGGTAAATGGTGCCAATTGCATCTTCAGGAACTATTTGGGATGCTTCATCGAAGAGAATTAGGTCGAATTTCATAAGTTCAGGGGGGAGAAATTGGCTTACGGACATGGGGCTCATGAGCATGCAAGGTTTAAGCCTTGAAAGCAGGTGCGGAATTCTCTGTAGAAGTGTACGGATAGGCATTAACCGCTGTTTTTTCAACGCCTCCTTTATCAAAGTGGTTGCTTCAGAGTCGTTTGCTTGGATTAGTATGTCCTGTGGCTTTCGTCTGTTTGCTTCTTCTATAACTCGGTTCGGAGAAAGACGAATCAGTTCTTGGTCAAGCTTCACGAATTCGGCAATCACGTGTTGATGCTTTTCTCGTCTGAATTGACCTAAATTCTGGTCTTCCTCGTAAAGGCGATTAAGCCATTCTTGATATGCTGCCTTGCGGAAAATATCAAGAAGCTGAGCTGCTGGAGGAGGATTCTTGGTGAGCCTGTTAAAAAAAGCGGATAAGCCTTTCAAAGAGAAAGCGTATTCAGTTTCTTTGAAATCAACCCAGACCTGCAGATCATCTACATGTTCTCGGAGCCACTTGATCCTGTTTTGTATCGCTTCGAGACTTAATACTTGCAGTTTTTGACCGCGATATGTCAGCTCGGTTTCGAACCGAGATTCCAGAGCCCCCAATGCTTTCACGGTCACATCATGAAGGCTAATCAGATCGCTGTTTGAAGGAGCATCCTCGGCTCCTCGAGACACCACATCCGCGAAGGCTACGGGAACCGGCATGGAACCAAATAGAGTTCGAAGCTTCTTAGTCCATTGGAGAACGGAGATTATGTCTTCCCAGCATGTTTCAAGATCTGCTAAACGGAACCCGAATTTCTCTTGGAGAATCTCATGCTCTCTCAAGAACGCCGCTTCTTTCTTTCTGACCTGCTCAGAATCCTTTAAATCAGCTATTAGCTGCTTGTAGTTTTGTGGCGTTTTTTCCTTGCTTGTCTTCAATGTTTCTGTTGTTATTTCGCAGATAACGATAAGCAGTTTTTCAACTGAAGTCGCCCAGTCTTGAAGCATGGCTATTGGTGTCTCACAAAGCGGTAAACTTGAGGTTGGTAAATGTGACGCTGGCAGCAGAGAGCTTAACTGTTTAGCAAGCTGATCCCATTTCTCAAACGAGTCTTTCAGCTCATTGCCCAGTTGCCTGATTACAAGCGGAGGCTCTGACCCATATGAAGCAAGCTGGGCTAGTTCCTCAGGGATTCCTGCAGTCCCTGCCGACCTGAAGAGTTCTGAGGCGATTTCAACCGCGTTTTCTATCCGTACAAAATCTGTTGCATAACCCTCATAAAAATGACCTAGCAGATCTTCAACAGAATCAGCAGAAGCTTCGAGCTCGGCTCGTAACATTTTCAGATTGCGGACATCAAGCAGATCTTGCAGAACAGACTTGGGGACTTTGCCGTCGTAAGTCAGCAGAGCGATTTGTTTTTGGTCGCGGTAGAAGCTAGGGCGGAACCATCGAAAGGAACCTTTGTACAGGCTGTTGTAGCGGGTTGTGAGTTCATCGAGGTCAGTTTTGAAGAATTCGCGGGTGTAGTTTTTTTCTAGCTTAAGCCTCAGCGCTTTGTATTCTTGGTAATCCTTTTTGATTCGTGGTAATTCTTCTTTGAGTCGCTGAAAATGGTCTGGGTCTAACCAGCGTGGTTCGGGTTTATCCTCTGAGAAGCAAAGAAGGGCAATGCGGGATATTTGCTTGACGCGATCAGGTGTAAGGTTTCCCGTTGATAAAGCCAGCATCTTGGCGAGCCGCAATGACTTTTCATTCCACTTTGAATACATAAACTGAGTGTGCCGGGCGAAATCCAAGAGCTTTTCTCGTTTTTCAAGAAGCTCGCTTTCTTCTATGGCCGAGGTTAAGAGTAATTTATTAATTGCTGAAAGCGTGGCTTCAAGTTCTTGAGATGTAGTGAGTGCCAAGCCGAATAAGGCTGAATTATAGCGTTCCAATAGGCGGCTTCGGGTTGCTTTGTACCATTCAAACATGGCTAGATTCGCTTCTGCTTCGGAAATAAGCTTGTCAAGGTTAGGATGCATAACCCAGCTTGCTTCGGGTTTAGGG
>Ga0209536_100012169_pt1 | contig 12533 bp, 11 predicted proteins | sample DeeMarSeWOR28_12_FD_187461 | JGI IMG/M metagenome (GOLD analysis project Ga0209536, IMG submission 187461) | Marine sediment microbial communities from White Oak River estuary, North Carolina - WOR-2-8_12 (SPAdes) (version 2) | ecosystem: Environmental > Aquatic > Marine > Intertidal zone >...
AAAATATAAGGAGCGGATCCTTAAAAATATGAAAAGAAAAGCTAAAAAATTAGGCTATATAATCGCTCTTGCTACCAGCGACAAATGAAAATGTTTCTTAGAAGCCGCAAGAGACAATTAGGTGAATTTGGACATTACCTACTCTAATTTTAACAGACTTGGGCCTAATATCAAAAGTCATACGTTCAGCAATTCCGAATTATAACTCTGATTGAATCTAATTTTGCTCAAATCTTTTTACGAGTTCGTCTAATGGTTTCCGGCTTATGTTCCAAACACCATAAAACGGATGATCAAGGTCTTCAATGACCATGTAAAGCAGGTGAATCGAAACCGCAAGCGTTACGAGCATGTAAACGTGCGCAAAAATGCCCCGCACGCCCAAAAACACAAATGCCCCAACCAGTGTGGTCGACATAAATAACATCAGCGCTCGAAGTCGCGGCGGAAGCCTCTCATTAGCCAGCGCCAGAATAAATCCAATCGATGGCAAAAGGTGTATAAGCAACCAATTAAGATTCACAACGCTGAAACCCTGCAAAGAAAAAGCTTGTACAGAAGATACCGCCTATTTCTCGTTTATGATTTATGTTTTTTCCGATGATAAAAATGCACGATCCAGATGAGTAAACCAAGCAGGGCAATCACGGCAAACACTTGCACTTCATAATGCTTGATCTTGCCGATAAGTATCTCCAGGGCATGGCCGAAAAGGTAGCCGCCGGATCCAACGGCTGCCGCCCAGACCAGTGCTCCGACGGCATTGAGCACCGCGAACTTTTTAACGGATACGGTGCTCGTTCCAATGACAAAAGGCGTAACGGTGCGCAAACCGTAAAAAAACCGAAAGGATAGGATCATCGGCGTTTCAAATCGGCTCATCATCTTTTGAACCTTTTCTGCTTTCTGCTTCCAGGCAGGCCGCCTGGATAAAACCGCCTGGCTGTGCTTGCGTCCCAAATAAAAAAAAAGCTGATCACCGCAAAGACTGCCCAGAAACGCAGCCAAAATCACCCAGGTCAGTACCAGATAACCTTGATGGGCTGCCAGACCTGCTAACACCAGGATGGTTTCGCCTTCTAAAAAGGTGCCGATTAAAATCGCAGCATATCCATAATTTTCAATAATACTTTGCAGGTCCATCCCGCATCCATTCCTTAAGGGCCAAATAAAACCGAAAGTGAAAGATACAGATATTTATGTTCAGATATGTTTAGGCCTCTCGGTCCAGGCGGTATAAAACGGATACTAAAACCAGGCTGCCGATCAACATCCAGACGGGGCCGAACAGCCACAGGGCCAGCGGGACCGACAGGTAGAAGCCCCGCATGCCGATGGTGTAATGCAGGGCTGCGTGATTGATAACCCTGGTAACAGATTCTCCGGAAACGGTAGCATCGTTTTGCTCAAAGGTGTTGATCATGAACCCGGCGTGATTGTAGTAACGGATGGCCAGGGTAAAATTAAAAAAAGTAACAAAGAACAAGATACCCAGCATCATCAGTTTGAACATCCATAAGGTTTCGGTCTTGGTTCCAAGCACATTGAGCGCATGCGAGATATCGTTGAACACCCCCGGTCGAAACGCGGCGCTGAAGGCCCCCAGACTGATCAGAATCGCTGTCGAGGCCAAAAAGGTGGCAGCCATCACCTGATTTCGCAGGGTCTGCACTGCCATGATGTCGCGCTTGTCCCTGATGACCCCTTTGACCCACATCTGCCGCGCGTGATTCGTAATGCCGACGGCGGTCGTCAAAGGGTCACGCCGACCCTTGGTATACAGATGCGCGTGATAGGCTATTATAACGACCGCAGCTGAGACCACGAGCATGATTTCCTGCATGGAAATAATGGACATGTTTAGCTCCTGCCATGTAAAATGTCATTGAAAACGTCGCCCCGATTGCACATCAAGCTCTGCTTTGCAAAAATCTGTTTTCAGCTTAAGCCCGCACCTCTGCTTTCGCCTGCCGGCAGCTGACTTTCACAGTTGCAGCTGGACACCGACTTCGATGATCCGGTCTGGCGGTATGCCGAAAAACGATGCGGCATCCATTGCATTGCGCGACATAAAGATAAAAAGATTAGACCGCCAGCGACTCATCCGGGGATCCGGGCCTATGGAGAGCTTCTCACGACCCAAATAGTAACTTGCCTCTTCCAGTTTGAAATCCATTCCCTGTTCATGTGCCAGGCTTAAAATAATATCTATTTTGGGCTGCTCCATGAAACCATGATGGGCGACTATTTGAAAGAATCCTTCTCCCAGTTTTTCGGATTCAACTTTCTCGAAATTAGGCACTCGCGGGACGTTTTCAGTTTTGAAGTGCAGAATGGCGACCTGAGAATGAATAATTTTGTTGTGTCTTAAATTTTGCACCAGCGTTGACGGAACCACATCGGGATTTCCGGTCAGGAATACAGCCTGGCCGGTAACTCTATGCGGTGGATTTTCATCCAGGCTTTTTTTGAACGTATCAAATGACGGTGTGAGCGTTTTAAATTGATTCGCCAGTATCTTGCGGCCTTGCTCCCAAGACAACATGAGTGTAAAGAAAATTGCACCGATTGCGAGCGGAAACCAAGCTCCGTGAAAAATTTTGCTGACATTGGCGCTGAAAAAGGGAACATCCACAAGGAAAAAGATGCCAGCCAGTGCACCTGCCGTTAGCCGGCTCCATCCCCACCTTTGGCGTGCAACGACATAAAACAGGGTTGTTGTGACCAGCATGGTCGAAGTGACGGCTACGCCATAGGCAGCTGCCAGCTTGCTGGATGACTGGAAACCGAGGACCAGACCGATGGTGCATATCATCAGCAGCCAGTTCACCGGCCCGATATAAATCTGACCGATATGCGAGGCCGATGTATGCATAACCCTGAGTCTGGGGAGGTAGCCCAGCTGGATTGCCTGCCGGGTGAGGGAAAAAGAACCGGTGATGACGGCCTGGGATGCAATGACGGTGGCCAGCGTGGCCAAAACAACCATCGGAATCATCGCCCAGGATGGCACCAGCGCGTAAAATGGATGATGCGCCTCTTCCGGCCTGGTCAGCAGCAAAGCGCCCTGGCCGAAATAATTCAAAACCAGGGCCGGAAGTACCAGGACGATCCAGGTCAACCGGATGGGGCGTTTGCCGAAATGCCCCATATCGGCATAAAGTGCTTCTGCTCCGGTGACGACCAGAAAGACGGCTCCCAGGACAACAAAGCCGTGGAAGCTGTTGATCAAAAGAAATTTAATTCCATACCAGGGAAGCATGGCTGCGAGAACCTGCGGTGAACGCACAATCTGAATAAAACCCAATACGGCTAGGACACCGAACCACACCAGAATAACCGGTCCGAAAAGCCCTCCGACCCTTGCGGTCCCGCGCCGCTGTATCAAAAAAAGTCCGCCTAAAATGATGATTGTAACGGGAACCACATAGGGTATGAATATCGGGGTTATGATTCTGATTCCTTCAACGGCGCTGAGCACCGAAATCGCCGGGGTGATCATTCCGTCCCCGTAAAGCAGACAGGCTGCAAACAGCCCGATGGAGACAAGCGTCAGACGGGAATTTTTCACCTGCCCGGTCGCTGATTTGATCAGCGCTGTAAGCGCCATGACCCCGCCTTCGCCCTGGTTATCCGCCCTGACGACAAATATCAGGTACTTGAAGGTTACGATCATTACCAGGGACCAGAACATCAATGAAAGAACCCCAAGCACATTGGCGGGACTTACATCAATCCCATATTCACCGTGAAAACACTCCCGAATGGCATAAAGCGGGCTTGTTCCAATATCGCCGAACACAACGCCAAGCGCTGTCAGAGATAGTTTTAAAAGCTGCCGATCCGGCCCATCCTTCTTGGGCACGCGTCTTTCAAGCGAATCGTTTTGGGTATTTTTTGAAGAGTTGATCATGTTTTCTTGCAATAGATGTTATTTTAGGCTCATGTTTTATGCAGTTCAGGATGCGTGCTCTTGCTCTTGCAGCGGCGGATGATGATGGTGAGCTGATTCCCAGCGTTTATCCAAAAAATAGAGAATTGGCACCGTCATCCGCGAAAACAGCAAAGACGCCACCTCTCCCGCCATCAGCAATATGGCCAACCCCTGGAATATAGGATCAAACAATATAACCGAAGCCCCCACGACCACCGCTGCTGCTGTCAGCATCATGGGCCTGAAGCGCACGGCTCCGGCATCGATGACGGCGCGGTCCAGGGACATGCCTTGCTGCAACCGCAACTCGATAAAATCCACCAGAATAATGGAATTGCGCACCACGATTCCGGCGCCGGCGATGAAGCCGATCATCGATGTTGCGGTGAAAAAAGCCCCCATCAACCAGTGGGCGGGCAGGATCCCGATCAGCGAAAAGGGGATGGCCACCATGATGGTAAACGGCGTAGAAAAAAATTGAAACCAACCCACCACCAGCACGAAAATGAGAACCAGCGCAACGCCCAAAGCAATGCCCAGATCTCGAAACACCTCATAGGTGATATGCCATTCTCCGTCCCATTTCATGGCAAAGCGGCGGTCACTTTCCGGCAAAGCGGCGGTGTGCTGTTCCAGGCGGTATCCCTCGGGGATTGAAATTTCATTGATTTTTTTGCGCATTTCGAGGATAGCATACACCGAGCTTTCCTTGGCACCGGCGACATCTGCGATGACATAGACCACCGGCATCAGGTTTTTGTGATAGATACTACGGTCCACCTCGGTTTTTCTGGTTTTAATCAGACTTGACAAGGAAACCAGACGACCGTCGGCAGATGGGCCGCACGTGATTTTTTGATCTCCTCTTCGGCAACGGATTGCTGGAAGTCGATTTGCTTTAAATCTGCGCGTTGATCAAGAGCGATATTAATCCAGCGTTCCAGAGGTTCGGTGATCTCCTCCCCCCTATCCAATCGGCTGATCAGCTCAAATTCCGAATCGATCGCAACACCCATGGCTGCATTCAGCTCTGCGCGGGCGATCTCAACCTGACTTGCGGCTTGCAACTGCTGCTGTTCTAAATTGGCGATATGCACCTGGGTTCGCAACAGGTCGCTTTTCACAACGAAGCCGCTCTCATATCGAGATTTGACCATCTTCAGGTTTGCCCTGGCTGTCGTCAGTGTCTGCTCAACGATTGCAAGGTTTTCCTCGGCCATAAGCAAACCGACATAGGTGAAAACCGTCTGGGCGATGACCTGCTGACGCCTGCGGATCATTTCGAGATTCGTTTCTTTCTGGCCGAATTCGGCCTGGCGCACTCCGTGCCAGGTCTGCCCGCTGTCATAAAGTGGCCAAATCGCGGACAATCTGCCAGCGTAGTTGTCGATGGGATCGGGATCGTTGAGCCGCTTTACGTTAAAATCATCCTGGGTGATCATCCCCTGGTTTAATTTGGTAGCAAAAACGCCGGCAGGATTTGTTGTGCGATCATAGACGCCGGAGGCATCGATCTGGGGCATGAAACCGGATTTGGCCTGAACAATTCGCTCAGTCGAAATGTCAACTTGAGCCTGAACTTCATTTATTGAAGGATTATGGGTAATGGCTATTTGAATTGCTCCTGAAAGGCTAAGTATACCGGAAGAGGAGGAGGCCGGTTGGGCCCGCGCAAATCCACAAAGGATTAGAAAAGAAAACAGGCTTACACAAATCCATATTTTTGAAAAACGGGATATCATGGCCCACCCCCATAAGCAGTTGATCGTCTTTAAACAAAAGAAATTAAAAGTAAAAAGGCTAAAAGATTATATTTCTAATTTACTTTTTTCTTCGGGCCATTCGATTTAAACAGTGAACCGGGCAAATATTACATCTTGCCAGAACAAGAAATTCAATTGTATATGAATACTTTCAATACTTTTTTCATATCTAAAATTCAAGAGAATTAAAAGAGAAACAGACACCTCCAGCATGCAGCTTCCTGACATTCTCCAACGGATACGTGGAGTTCGCATTAAAATTAAAACATTTTTGAGCTCATTATTTTTTCCCTGATGAAATAGATAGGATTTTTCCCCCTTCGTTTGAATACTCAGAAAAGTCCACGGCAACCATGATTTTTTTAACTTTGCTCATTTTTCTTGCCTCCGGTTAATATAGCAGTTAAGCCTTGCGGTCCACATTGAAGAGGCATCAGTTTAGGGTAAAGCTCTTATATCAAAAAGTCTGACAAAATTACAGGTATCAAATTGATATCGAAAAGGAATTTTTGAGAATGGTATGGTCTGACGCGGCTGTCATGATTGAGAATTTATTTTGTAGTTAAAATTTATATCTTTTGCAGATTTGCCAATCACTTATTCATTCTTTTGTGGGGCTTTATTTTTGATAGGTTTCGTGCCTAGATACAAAATTTGGTGAGCTTATTTTTCTTTTGGATATCCAGATAAAATATGAAATTAATATCTTGAGAATTTTACGACGTTGTCGCAGCTTTCTTTATGGTTTTGTTAACGGCTTTTAATACCTGCTGCACGGTATAAAAATCGCTTTTAAACACCTGGTTGCCACTGGGAGAAAAGATGACGAGCAAGGGGATGGTTAGGTTGCCGACTTCCTTCAGTTTGGCTTTGCCGGCCGCGTTGTTGCCGGTGATATCCACTTTGACGGGGACCGCCGTCCCGCTATTAAAGAGCTTGATGATTTCGGGATTTCGTAACACACCTTCTTCCAGTACCTTGCAATTCAGGCACCACTCGGCCGTAAAAACCATCACGACGACCTTGTTTTGTTTGAGCAATTCCTCAACTCGTTCCGGGGTATAATAAACCCAGTCAATCGGTCCTCTATCCGTTAAACTGATTGCTCCCAGGCTGGATAGGCCGATCAGTATAACCCCCAGGGTGGTGAAAATAATTTTTGGTCCTTTTTTTACTGCAATGCGCAGCGTGCGGTAGGCCAGCCAGATTCCACCGGCTGCAACGAAGCCCATCACCGGCCACCAGTATAATTTGCTGCTCGGATTTGGTGGGGTAGAAAAAAGGGCACTCAAGCCCACCCCGATAAAATATGCGGCGGCTGCCAGCATGAACAACCCCATGACCTGTTTGATCAAAATACTGCCCGGACCTGTTTTAGGCATTTTTTCGACCAATTTGGGTGAGGCCGAAAGAATCAGATAGGGCAGTGCCATACCAAATCCAATCGCGAAAAATGTCGCCAGCGTTGTCAGTGGTGGTTGGGTCGCTGCCCAGGCTGCGGCTGCCCCCATAAAAGGCGCGGTACAAGGAGTGGCCAGAATTGCGGCCAGAATACCCAATCCAAATGATCCAAACAGGCTGTCCTGTTCGGGATTTATCATGTAGATAAAATTCGGCAGTCGCACTGCAAAAAAGCCAAACATGCCGAGGGCCATCGTCCCGATCATCGCACCCACCAGAATTGTAAACAACGGGTATTGAAACAGTTGATTGGTGGCGGAAAAATCGCTGACCAGGGTGATGAGGATGCCCAGCACGAGCCAGAAAAAGATGACCCCCACAAACATCGTAAACCCCAGTGCCAGGCATCTTTTCTGATTTTGGGCGGCATGGGACAGACTGATAATCTTTATGGGAATCAGCGGCAGGACACACGGCGTAAAATTTAGCAGCAAACCGCCGAATGCCGCGGTTATCAACAGCAAAAACCATCCAATACCTGAATGCGCATCGACTGAAAATGTCCAGCCAAAGAGATCAAAATCCACCGCTTGTGATAAATCGATTGTCGAGCTCCGATCAAATTTTTTAAAAATAGCTCGATTTATTTTGGATACGGGTTCTTCACTTTGAACGACCGCAATTTTTTCTTTAAAGGTGACTTTTTGCGGAAACAGGCAATAGGTGGCGGAGCATGCCTGGTATCCCAGTACCATTTTTAAATCAACCCATCCGGGCGGGGTATTGTCTTCCAGTTTCATCGGCAGGTAAACGATAATCCGTCCCTCAAAGGACATTAAATCGCCGGTGGCATAGTCGACTTTTACAGCGTGGGCTTTGGGATAACGGGGGGCTTCGATGGTGAGTCCTGCATGAGCTTCGACGATTCGGAGCTTTGTCGGGTAAGGTTTAAAATCCGCCATCGGTTTGAGCTGGTGCCTGTTGGCATTGATGTGAAACCCTTTCTGAATGTTCACCACCAGGGCGAGTACAACAGAATCTCCAGGACGTGCGCGGTCCTGTGACCAGGCGGCCTCCGCTCGCACAACGTCACCGTTTGCTTGTGCTGAAGCTGATAAGGTGTTCGGCCGTGCAACTACCGTCGCGGCAAGAAAAAAGGTTAGCAGTATCAGCGGCAATATTCGATGGCGATTATTAATCACCATTTCATCTCCCGTGTAAATTAACAGATTCGAAGTGGTTTCAAAACCAGCGAGGTTCCGTGCTTTATCCGACAAAAGATATAGCTAATGGATTGCGTAAAGTAAATTTAATACCAGAATGGCTGAAGAACAAGATCATGGTACCATTTTTTAGAGGTCAAATCAAAGCAACTTCTCATTGGGGGGCTGGGTATTCCGAGCTAAATCCCATTTCATTGGCCTTCATATCGAGGTGCATGGTGACCACGTGTTCCAGAGGTGGGTAGATGAGCCGCTCCGCATTTTTCGTGTCTATTGTTTTGATATATTTTTTACAATTTTCACAGGTGTAGACACGATATTCTTTTTCATTTTCGCTGAAAAAATAATGGAGTATATTGCTGTCTGTTGTATTGCAGTAAGGGCAGAAAACTCTTTTTACAGGCCATTTGTGCCAGCAAAAACTGCAAATCAGGCTGCGCGCTCCTTCAGCTTCCAGCATGGAAAGCACCGGAGAAGTGCCACAGACGGGACAGTATCCCTGCTGCCACGGATCCTGCTGCTTCAGATAAACTGAAAGCTGTTCCGCACACAACATCACAGATGGTTTGATGCTGCTGTATGCGAAAAAGGCCAGGACATTTTTTTCGATGCCCAGCGCTTTGGCGGTTTTTTCAAACGGGCCATCGTCTCCCTCTAGAATACCAGCAAAAAGTGTTTCCAGATCTAAGGCGGCATCAATGGAAGACATTAGTTTCCCGGCGGTGGCCGACATCGCAGCCTTTGTTTTCGTTGCGGCTTCACAGATAAATACAAACAATTTTTTGGATGCTTCAATGTCGATGGCGAATTCGGCAGAATTGATCAGCGGGAATTTTTCTTTGATTTTAATGGACAGTTCCTGATCTGAAATCCGGATGGGCTCGATGTCAATCTGATTTTTGGAGCTTTCCTGGGTCATAAATAATTGTTCATAAAACTCGAGCATCTCAACGTAGGCCGGTCTTATTTCTCTTAGCACTTTCACTGCTTTTTTTATATCATCCGATGTAAATACGGTTGTCTCAACCATGAAGTCTCCTTATAAGGAAATAAAAGGGGAGAAGTCAAATCGCTTCTCCCCTTTGGTTAACGAAAGCATCACTGAAAAAGTTCATGCAAGATGTGAAGCTATATTCTTAAAAGGCCGAAACATCTTGCGTAATGCCGCCTGCCGGGTGATGCCCGATCCGGTGGTGGCTGAGGCCACTGCAGATTCATGATAAAGTGTCGGCTCGAACGCCGTCAGATAGATGGTGCGCACATCATCCGGATCTAAAAGCATGGCATTTGGAAATTTAGCTTTTAGCTCTGTCAGACGGCTTTTGGCCAAAGTGAGCATGTCATCGCGCTCGCCGAAATTCATCGCTCCCGTGGGGCATACCTTCACACAGGCCGGCTGCAAACCGTTTTCCACCCGATCGTTGCACATGTCACATTTTGCCAGGGTGCCGTCGGCGCTTTTGCGCGGTATGTTATAGGGACAGGACTCGATGATCTCGGCCGCAACCAGCTGATCGGTGTTAGCCGTGTAAAGTACCGCACCGGTAGCCTGGTTGGTGAAAATAGCTGCCGGGTCCCCGGCGGTTGCCTCACAGGGGGCTTCAATGCAATGGCGGCACTGATCCGGAAAAAACAACCATCTCAACTTGCCGTCGACAACCTCTTCGCGCATGCGAACCAGCTTATAGGTGTCAAAGGAGAGATCGGCAGGGTTTTGGTAAGTACCACGATTGACGGTGTCTTCAGCCGGAAGATCATGCCATTGCTTGCAGGCCACCTGACAGCCCCTGCAGGCCGTACACAGGGTCGTATCAACAAAAAATGACTTACTCATGCGATCACCTCCTTTTACAGTTTCGTTACATTGACCATAAAGGCCTTGGTTTCAGGTATACGCGTGTTGGGATCACCGGTGGAAGGCGTGAGCAGGTTGGCGCTTTCTTCCTTGCCGGTAACCGGCATGCGCCAGCCATAACACCATGGAAAACCCACCTGGTGGATGGTGGTTCCGGCCACCTGCAGCGGCTGCATGCGTTTGGTAACAATCGCCGTGCATTCCAGTTTGCCTCTGGCCGATGTTGCCATCACCCGCTCGCCGTTTTTTATGCCTTTGAGCTCGGCCAGCTCCTCGCTGATCTCCACAAACACCTGGGGTTGCATCTCCAACAGCCACGGCTGATTGCGGGTCATCACCCCGGTCTGCCAGTGCTCCACCACCCGATAGGTTGTGCCCACATATGGATAGCGCGGGTCACAGGTTCTATATACATCGGCTTTGGTGCCGTAAATGGGCGCCGTCGGATTGGTGAAGGTTTTGCTCATGAGATTTTTCTCCACCGGACATTCCATCGGCTCGTAGTGCTCCGGAAACGGACCGTCGGCACGGCCCGGACCAAATATATTCGCATGCCCGTGAGGCTTCATGATAAAGGCCCACTTGCTCTTGGGGTTGGGGTTTTCCAGACTGCCCAGCGGTGGCCATCCGCCGTCGGGCACATCGCCAATCCATTTTTCGCCCGTCCAATAGATCACCGGATGCTCGCGATCCCAAGGCTTTCCCTGCAGATCCACAGAGGCTCGATTGTAAATGATGCGTCGGTTTACCGGCCAGCACCATGCAAATTCCGAGTAGAGACCGATGTTCAGCGGAGCATCCTTGTGGCTGCGGCGCGCAGCCATGTTGCCTTTTTCTGTATAGCTGTTGCAGTAGAGCCAGTTGGCCGAAGAAGTGGAGCCGTCTGCCTGCAGATACGCAAAACTGGGCACCAGGGTTCCTTTCTTAAATGATTTTCCCCGCACGGTCACATCTTTGAGAAAGTAGCCGTTGATTTCTTTGGCCACCTTGTGCGGATCGTATTCACCGTCTGTGAGATAATCCCATTTGAGATTTAAGATCGGCTGCACAAACTGCCCCCCCTTGGCGTATTCGCTCTTGATCTTATCACCCAGCTCCATGATAATCTGGCCGTCGGGCAGACTGTTGCCCAGGGGTTTGGGACCCTGGTAACGCCACTGCATCCAGCGTCCGCTGTTGGTGATGCTGCCTTCTTTTTCCACCGACACCGCCGCCGGCAGAAAAAAGACCTCGGTCTTAATAATGTTGGGATCCATGCCGGGACCGCGCCAGAAGGAACCGGTCTCGTTGTCGAATATATTGACATTGACCATCCAGTCTAGATTTTTCATCGCGTTCCGGGTCTTGCCGGCATGTGCGCCGCTGCAAGCCGGATTCTGACCCCAGGCAAAAAAGCCCTTGATGTTGCCCTGGTACATCTCGTCAAACAAATCCAGCCAGGAATAGTGCTTGCCAGGATCCACCTTCGGCATCCAGTCATAGCCAAAATCGTTGTCTTCAGTGGCTAATTCACCAAAAAACGACTTGAGCAAGCTCACCATATACTTGGGCTCATATTGCCACCAGTTGGCCGAAAGTGGATCGCCGCTCTTGGGCCTGCGTTTTAGATAATCGGCAAGCTTTGGCCATTTGGTGCTGGGAGTGGCAAGGTACCCGGGCCAGATGTGCCACAGCAGGCAATGATCCGTGGAGCCCTGTACATTGGACTCTCCGCGCAAGGCATTCACGCCGCCGCCAGCCACGCCCATGTTGCCCAACAGCAACTGGATAATGGCCATGGTGCGGATGTTTTGCGTGCCCACCGTGTGTTGCGTCCAACCCATGGCATACATGATGGTGCCGGCTTTGCCTTTGGCGCCGGTGGCCGCATAGGTTTTATAAATCTCGATAAGGTCTTTTTCCGGTGTTCCACTGATGGTGGAGACCAGCGCCGTATCGTAACGGCTGAAATGCTTTTTCAGCAGTTGAAACACACAACGCGGATGTTTCAGGCTACGATCCATCTTGGGCACGCCGTTTTTGTCCATCTCGAAGGCCCATTGGCTTTTATCATAGCTCTTGGTATCGGGATTGTAGCCGGAAAAAATGCCGTCCTTGAATTTAAATTTTTTACTCACGATAAACGGCGCGTTGGTGTAGCTGGCCACGTACTCTTCAAAATAAAGCTTGTTGTCTATAATATACTTGATCATCCCCCCCAAAATGGCGATGTCGGTGCCCGAGCGCATCGGTGCATAAATGTCAGCCTTGGCCGATGTGCGCGTAAAGCGCGGATCCACACTGATGAGCTTGGCCCCATTTTGCTGGGCCTCGGTCACATACTTGAAGGAAATCGGATGATTTTCGGCAGCGTTGCT
>Ga0209536_100012171_pt1 | contig 12532 bp, 7 predicted proteins | sample DeeMarSeWOR28_12_FD_187461 | JGI IMG/M metagenome (GOLD analysis project Ga0209536, IMG submission 187461) | Marine sediment microbial communities from White Oak River estuary, North Carolina - WOR-2-8_12 (SPAdes) (version 2) | ecosystem: Environmental > Aquatic > Marine > Intertidal zone >...
CTGCGCGTTCCAGCAGGGAGACAAACCCCGATTTGCCGCCAGGGACATCACCAGCCAGATGCTGCTCGACGCCAGCCCCCTGGCGGCGGGCGCTGAACTCGAGGATCTGTCGGAACTGGACATACTGGCGCTCACCCCCGAGATGAAGACGTTCGTCGACAGCCATTTCGAGGAAGGTCTCGGCAAGTCCGCCCGATTGCAGCGCCTGCTCTACGCGGTCATGGGCGAGGGCAATTTTGATCTGATTTACGATGAAAAAACCTACACGGCAGAGGGAACGTTCCAGCAGCAGCGCGGCAATTGCCTTTCGTTCACCAACATGTTCGTGGCCATGGCCCGCTACGCACGGCTGGATGCACACTACCAGGAAGTCGACATTCCGCCCCTGTGGTCCTCAGCGGGGCAGGTGGCTCTGCTCAACCAGCATATCAATGTATACGTGACCCTGGGGGCCGGGCGCGACCAGGTCGTCGACTTCAACATCCGCGACTACAGCACCAGCAAGGACGTCCGGATCGTCTCCGACGATCGCGCCCAGGCCCACTATTTCAACAACATCGGGGTCGAGGAGATGCTGGGGGGCGAAACCCTGCTGGCGCTCGCCAATTTCCGCCAGGCCCTGCGGAAGGACAGCAGCTTCAGCCCCGCCTGGGTAAATCTCGGGAACCTCTACCGCCGTGACGGGTACTTCGAATACGCGGAGTCGGCCTATCTGCGGGGGCTCGACGCCGACAGCAACAACCTGGTGGCCATGAGCAGCCTGGCGAACCTTTATAAGCAACAGGGCTATGACGACCTGGCGGAGGACTACCTGAGCCAGGTCGAGGCGCACCGGATGCGCAACCCGTACTATCGATTCCATCTCGCCACCGCGGCCTTCACCAACGGCGACTATGACGGCGCGATCGACCAGGCCAAGTACGCCATTCGCATGCGCGACGACGACCCGAAGTTCTATTCGCTGGTGAGTTTCGGATACCTGATGAACGGCGACCAGGACGCGGCGCGGAAATGGATGGACAAGGCCGAGGCCGTGGCCGAGAAAGAAGGCGAAAAGCAGAAGTACCATCACAAGCTTGACATGTTGATGAAGCTGCAGTCGGATTGATTGACCCGAACTCGGATGCCTGCCGGCGATTTGGCCGGATTCTTGGCCCATTCGGGCCAGGGCTGGTTTCGGGCACTTTTGTATTGAAGCGAATCCCCGGTTCGATTACACTGTGTTCGTTTAAATATTGTTAAATATTTAGCGAAATTACGTTAAAGGCCAAGATAAGGTCATTCTCTCAATGCACAGCAAAGTGAGGAACTCCATGATAAACAACAAGCTATTGAACGCGGCGATATCCGCCGCACTGGCGCTGGGCGCGTCAGCATTCCTCTCGACCAGCGTTCTCGCGCAGGAAGAGTCGGATGTGGACGACGAGCTTCTTCTCGAGGAAGTCATCGTCACGGGCTCAGCTATTCGTCGTAACGACCTCGAAAACACGCTGCCGATCCAGATCATCACCGAACAGGACATCAAGGCGCAGGGCATCACCAACACGGCTGACCTGATCGCCGCGGTTCCGGCGATGCAGGGCTACATCACGCCCGGTGACTCCGTTGGTGGCGGCGGTGGCGGCGTTCGTAACGCCAACCTGCGCGGCATCGGCGACCAGTACACGCTGATCCTGCTGAACGGTCGCCGCATAGCGCCGGCCGACTCCGGCAGCATCTTTGACCTCCAGGGTATCCCGCTGGCGGCCATCGAACGCGTTGAAATCCTGACCGACGGCGCCAGCGCACTGTACGGCGCGGACGCCATCGCCGGCGTGGTCAACTTCATCCTGAAGAGCTCAGTCGATGCAACCACCATCCAGGCCCGGTACGACATGCCCGAGGCCAGTGGCGGTGGCGACAGCTGGGATGCCAGCATCGTGACCGGTTTTGGTGACATCCACGAAGACGGTTACAGCTTCGTTTTCACCTACCAGCACCAGGAGAGGGAAGAATTGCGCTCGGCCGATCGCGATTTCGCGAAGACCGGTTTCATATTCTTCAACCAGCCGGGCTACTCCGATCCGCTGTATTTCCAGAACTCGTCGAGCAATGCCATCCCCGGCAACGCTTACGTCTACGGCCCCGGCGTGACGGATCCGCTTCGTTTCCTGAACCCCTATGCTGAGACGAACAACGGTGTGTGCCACGAGAACAGCACCTTCGTTCCTTCGGGCGACGTTGGCTACGGCTGTGCGTTCGATTACACCAGCACGCTGTTCGTTCTGCCTGATACAGAGGCTGACACCCTGTACCTGAACGGCGCCTACATGGTGACCGACGACATCAAGCTGTACGGCACGGTAGTCGGTTCGGAATCCAGGTTGACTGCGAAGATCGCGCCGTATCCGTCAGGCCAGTTCCCGATTCCGCTGGATTCCCCACTGCTCGACACGTACGTCTATCCGTACCTGTCGGACGAGGAACTCGGCCAGATCAATCGGGTTACGGCCACCTGGCGCGGCATACCGGCCGGCAACCGTACCACCGAGTATAAGACCGACACGCTCAACATCACCGTCGGCGCCGCCGGCAGCACGGGCAACATCGACTGGGATGCGGCTTACACGCATACCGAGTCGACCCAAGACCAGAACTACACCAATGGCTGGTTGTTGCTGGATGAGTTCATTGCCGCCTCGCGGGGCGGATTCCTGAACCCCTTCGTGTGGGTCGATGACCTCACCGACGAAGACCAGGAAGTCATCGACGGCTTCGTCTACAACGGTCCCTGGGACAAGATCGAAACCGCCATGGACATCGTGAATGGCGTAGCTTCCATGCCGATGTTCAACATGGGCGGCGGCGCGGCGATGGTCGCGGCGGGTTTCGACTGGCGCACCAACAGCTACGACCGCTGGGTCTCGGATATCAATGCGGCCGAAGGCATCCTGTTCCTGAGCCCCGACACGCCGTACGGACTCGAGCGTGACCAGTGGGGTGCGTTCGTCGAAACGCTGTTCCCGTTCTCGAGCAATTTCGAGGCCACGGCCGCGCTACGCTACGACGACGTGGATGGCGTGAAGGACACGCTGCGTGGTCAACCTCTGGACAATGGCGACAGCGGCACCACCTACAAGGTCAGCGCCAAGTGGTCCATCAACGACATGATCTCGCTGCGCGCTTCCTACGGCACCGGCTTCAAGGCGCCGTCCATGCGTGAAATCGGCGAACCCCGGTCCGACTTTGGCGTGACCTCGCGTAACTTCTTCTGCCCGTTCGATGCGTCGGATCCCCTTGCGCAGTACTGCGTACCGGGTGAGCAGCAGTACAACGTGTTCCGTGAAGGTTTTGCCGGTCTGAAGTTCGAGGAATCCACTCAGTACACCGCCGGCTTCGTGTTCACGCCGGGCGGAGGTTTCGATGCAACGGTCGACTACTGGGTCATCGAAATGGAGAACCTGATCGAGCGCCTGACCGAAGAGCAGATCTTTGGCGACCCGGTCACCTATCGCGACTTGTTCACCACCAAGACCAACACGGCTACCGGGCTCGAAGAGCTGGCCATCATCCAGGCCGCCGTAAACGTGGGCACCAAGGACAGCGAGGGTATCGACTACAGACTGCACTACAACTGGCAGCCCTCGTGGGCCGTGGTTGACTTCAACCTGCTCGGCACGCACATGCTGGAGTCGGACAGCTCGCTGACCGGCAGCAGCCTGGGCAAATTCGGCAACGACCAGGCCGTGGTGTTCGAGGACAAGTTCCAGTTCATCACCACCGTGACCTTCGATAACTGGACCCACAACCTGATCTGGGACTACAAGAGCAGCTACCTCGACCAGGCTCAGACAGTGGAACTGACCGGCCAGGGCTTCCCGCTGGGTCAGGGCCCGGATGTCGATGTCCAGTTGACGGTCCCCTCGTACGATCTGTGGAACTACAGCGTCCGCTGGGATACGTTCGACGATCGCCTGGGCGTGACCTTCGGTGTCAACAACCTGCTGGACGAAGAGCCGTCGCTCTCGTTGCGCACCGGCGGTGCCGGCCACCAGGTGGGTTGGGACCCGCGTTACACCGACGCCTATGGTCGTACCTACTGGCTGCGGGGCGAGTTCAGCTTCTGAGCAGCGATACGAAACGGGCTTTTGTTCAAGCCTGAAGAAAATAAAACCCGGCTCTCGAGCCGGGTTTTATTTTGCCCGCAGTCCGTAGCGTTTCCGATCAAGTCAATCGGTACTGCCGGCGCTGCCCCAATAGTTGAAACAGGCCGGCCGCCAGCCCGGGATATACATGGTCTGCAGGTCGGGAGTGCGGAAGCCGGCCTGTGTCAGCAGTTGGTCGATCGGCCGATTCAGATTGCAGCCGCCGGCCAGGGCCCGCCAGACCGGGTTCAATCGCTCCTGCCAGCGCCGCACGCTTGCGTCCGGCGCCCTGCCATGTTCGCAGAACAGCAGCTTTCCTCCCGGTTTCAGCACGCGGCGGATTTCGGCCAAGGCCGGCGCAATCTCCGGAATCGTGCACAGGGTGTAGGTCATAACCACCGTATCGGCCGAATGGCTGTCCAGTGGAATGGCGTCCGCACCCGACTGGATGAACTCCGCATCGAGGTGGTGAGCCGCCGCATTCTTTTGCGCGATGGCCCACATTTCGGAAGACGGGTCCAGGCCCCACAGGTGTTCCACGCGGCTCGGGTCGTACAAAGGAATATTCAGACCCGAACCGATGCCGATTTCCAGCACATGGCCGCGCGCCAGAGGCACGACCTTCGCGCGCTGTTTCATGGCCGGCTTCAGGCCGCAGGTGAAGTGAACCACGCGCGGGAGGAGGAAATAGTCGTAGAAACCCATCCGCCAATTCTAAACAGACATCGCACATCGTTGTTAGTCCCTTATAAAAAGAGCCGATTCCGACCGGTTCAATGGTCGGGTCAGGTTGAAGCCGCGCTGCCCGGTATTCGGGATAAAATGGATGACATACCCCAAGTGAACTAAAGGTGGCTGCCAATGATCGCCCGATGGGCAAGAGGAATCCCTTTGATCATCACCGCGACGATATTTTGTGGTTGTGCGGTTCCTTCTAGACCGCCGGCCCAGCTTGGCGCTGATGTCCCAAGTGCGGAAATGCTGCTGAAGTCCAGCCCCCTGGGGAGTGCCAGTACAGCGAGGCAGCCAGCTGAAATCGACATTCTGCAGCTGTCGCCGGAAATGAAGGCCTTCCTCAATGATCATGTGCGCGGTCGGCACGGCGACGACGAGAAACTGCGGCTTCTGATTTACGCGGTGATGGGTGAGGGCACTTTCAAACTCGTTTACGATGAAGTCACCCGCACCGCCGGGGAGACCTTCCACGACCGACGGGGCAACTGCCTGTCTTTTACCAATATGTTCATCGCGATGGCTCGCTACCTGGGGCTCGAAGCGCGCTATCAGGAAGTGGAAGTGCCGCCTGACTGGTCGATCGCAGGGCAGGCGTTCCTGCTGAACAAACACGTAAACGTGTTTTTGAACCTGGGTTACGAAACGCGCATCGTCGATTTCAATCTCTACGATTTGAAGATGAGATTCGACAAGAAAGTCGTCTCGGACCGTCGCGGGCGTGCACACTACCATAACAATCTTGGTGTCGAGCACATGCTGGCGGGAGACAACCTGCAGGCCCTGGCGCATTTTCAGCAGAGCCTGCGGGAAGATGATTCATTTGCCCCGGCCTGGATCAACCTGGGAATCCTGCACCGTCGCGAGGGGTATCCGGAATACGCCGAGGCGGCCTATCTTCAGGCACTGACAATCGACCGCGAGAACCTGGTTGCAATGAGCAACCTCGCCAATCTGTACGAGGCGGAGGGGCTGATTGAACAGGCGGAGACCTACCGGGCCAGGGTCCAGCAGCACCGCATGGAAAACCCGTATTACCGCTACATGCTGGCCAACGAAGCGTTCACCGGCGGCGACTACCGGGCAGCGATCGGGGAACTCGAATACGCGATCAAGGAGCGGCCCCAGGAAGATCTGTTCTATTCGCTGATGAGCATGAGCTACCTGATGATCGGCGACCGGGAGGCGGCCCAGGACTGGATGAAAAAAGCGGCTCAGGTAGCGGGAGAAGACGCCAGCAAACGACGCTACGAACACAAGCTGGGCTTGCTGATGAGCCAGGGTTCCGAGCCCTGAAAATCGTCACGCGTTTTCGGCGCCGGTCAACAGGAGGATGGCGTTGTTGCTGTCGCAGACGTTCCGGACGGCTTGTGCCTGTTTCAGCGTATACGTTTCACGCTGACCAACCGGCCCGTGGCAATATGTCTCATCTGATAATAGCCCATGCTGTTCTGGCTGATAGCGACCGCAGAATCGTCGCCTGAGTAACGAAAACGCCCGGACGTTCGCTGTTTCCATATCTGGCCATTATCGAGGCGGAAGACCGTGTTGCCGGTCCAGCCTGCAAACTCCAGCACCTTGGCTTCGATGACGATCTGGCGTTCTTCGGCACGTTCTTCGGCAGTCTTTGGCGGCGGGGGGCCTTCCAGCATGCCCTTGCGATATCGGGCGACCCATTCACTGAGATGAGCGCGCTCAGCTTCAGTCAGTTTGTCCAGCCCGGAGGCGGAAAAATCTTCGGGCGTCATCAGCAGGCGAACGTCGGGCGACTGCTCGCCGGCAACCGCAGATAAACCAACCGTTGCAGCCAGGAAGCTGATTATGATCAACAGCGGGTAACGTGTGAGTTTTGGGCACATTTGGCATGATCCAAAAAAAGACGGGGTGCCAGGCACCCCGTCTTTCTCGTTGCGTTGAACGAATGGCTCTTGCTTACCACTCCCAGGAAGCGCTGACGAAAGCCCGGCGACCGATGACGTCGTACAATCCCGGCTCCGTGTTTGCGTTGAAGGCGCTGTGGAAGTACGGTGGATCTTCGTCAAACACGTTGTTGATACCAGCGGTGAGCCGGAGCTGGTTCCAGTTCAGGCTGCCCACCAGATCGGTGTAGAGAATATCCTCTGCAACCGCGTCGGCAGTCGTCGACGGGCCTCTCCAGAGGTCTCTAGACTTGTCGAACCAGCGGAAGATCACGTCCGCGGTCCAGATCGAGCCGCTGAGACCGAAATCGATCGTGGCCCGCCACTCGGGGAAGACCGCAAAGCCGTCTGCGGTTCCGACCTGTTCAAGCTGGTCACCGAGGTTACTGCCGGACTTGTAGCTGTTGACCCATGTGGCGGTCGCATTGGTCTTGAAACCAAGGTTGCCAATCATGAGGTTGTACGTGACATCCATGTCGATACCGTCGGTTTCCAACGTGCCCAAGTTACCAAAGAAGTTGAAGATGTCACCCGGGACGTTGTCCGACCCGTAGTATATCGGATCCATCACAGCGCAGGAGGGTGCCGACAGGTTTTCCGACGTCATGCAGGTGTTGAAGACCGCATTGCCGCCCGGCGCGCCGATCACGTCCTCAACCTGGATGTTCCAGTAGTCGGCGGCGATCGTCAGGCCGTCAGACAAGCCGAGGTCCCATACGAAACCGACCGTGTAGGTGTCGGAATTCTCGGGTTCCAGATCGCCCGTCGAACCGTATTCCTGGTAGGACTGCCAAGCAAAACCCAGTTCGCCTGCGTCGCTTGTGTCCGCACCAAGGGCCTGGCAGTTATCCCACGTGGTCTGTGTGATTTCGCCGGCCGCCAGCGCGCGATCGCCGAACTCGCAGGGATTGTTCATCAGCGGGAAGGTACCGACAGCTGAGGTATTGAGTTCGGAAATGTTCGGCGCACGGAAGCCGGTTCCGAGGGTGCCTCTCAGGCGGAAGCCGTCGAAAATCTCCCAGTCCGCACCGAGTTTCCAGGTCACCTTGGAACTGTCCACCGAGTCGTAGTCAGACCAGCGGAACGATGCGTCCACGACTAACGAGTTGGTGATCGGCAACAGCGTCTCACCGTAGACCTCGTCTACCGCAAACTGACCGTACAGTGGATCACCGGCGCCGCCGGTCGTCAGTCCTGCCGCCTTGAACTCGTCAGGCGAATAGGAGCCGGTCTCGCGGCGATGCGCGTAGCCGGCCGCCCACCCGATGGCACCGCCAGGCAGGTTGAATATGTCGCCGGCCAGGTTGAACTCAAACATCTGCAGGGTGGAGTTGTAGAGGTCCTTCAGCGATCCGGTCGACAGGTATGCCATCTGTTCCGGCGTGATGGTGCCGTAGTCCCAGAATGGATTCAGCACACCCGGGCAGTTGGCGTCAGCAGCGCAGGCATCCGGGTCGACGGCGATAGCCCAGCGGTCGAAACGGCCGTAATTCTTGGTTTCGTCAGCCGTTTGCGTTTCGGCATAGGTATAGGCAACGTCCCAGGTGAACCAATCCACCATCTCACCCCGGAAGCCCAGCACCATGCGGTACTGGTCGGCTTTCTGGGCAAACAGACGGCCACCGGATTCAACGAATCGACGATTGACGCGCACGCCGATGTCGCACAGCCCGAGCTCATTGGCGCAGGCAACGCTGCCGAACGGGTTGTACGGGTTGCTGGCGGGAACGTAGTCGTTAAACTGCGGTCCGTTGTTGGGCGTTTCGAAGTCGGATACCACGGCGAACGATGCATCGGGCGCCAGTCTCTGCTGGGACGTTCTGCGCGTATACATGCCTTCAAAAAATGCCTGGGTGTTGTCCGTAATGTTGACCTTGCCGTTTGCAGCGAACTGGTAGCGTTCGTACGGCTGGGTCAAGGCATTGACGGGAGCGTAGTTGTATACGTCACCCGCTGTGAATCGCCGCGCCTGCCCAAGCGCGCTATCGTAAATCCAGTTGCCTTCGTCGGGGACGCGAATGCGGCGGCTGTTCGAAGAACCGGAACCGACGGCCTTGAACGTACCGTCGTCCTGCAGCAGCGGATAGAGTGCGTCAAAGGCCCAGTCGCGCTCACCCTGCAGCAACTCGTTCTGCTTGTCCCAGGCCATCGAGTAAACGATGTTTCCGCGGTCACCGGCTACGCCGCCCAGCATTGAGAAACCGAAGTCCTCGGCATCCCAGTCCTCGGTGCCGGCGCCGTAATTGGCCGTCAGGCGGAGGCCCTCGAACTCGTCATGCAGCATGAAGTTGATTACGCCTGCGATGGCATCCGATCCGTAGACACTGGAGGCGCCATCCGTGAGCACATCGATCCGCTTGATCATGGCTTCCGGAATAGTACCGATATCAACGGCGCCGTCACCGGTCGCGTCACCAATGGTCCGGCGGCCGTTGACCAGCACCAGCGTCCGGTTGAAGCCCAGACCGCGGATGTCAAGTTTCGTTTGACCGACGGCGCTGCCATTGTTGGTCGACTTACCCATCTGGTAGCCGGTAAATTGCGGTTGATATTTCAGAAACTCGTCGACACTGGAATTGCCGGCGAGAGTGATATCCTGCTCATCGAATACAGCCAGGGGGCTTGATGATGCGAAATTGTCTCTTTGGATGCGAGAACCAGTGACAACGACCTCCTCAAGAAGCAGATCTTCGTCATCAGAATCTGCGTCCTGTGCCAATGCGGGAAGCGAGACGACTGCCATGCAGGCCGCCATTGCAGCGACTAGCGCTCGTCTGCGCGACACCACGCTTTCAGACATTCGGTTGCAATTCATTTTGCATTTCTCCTACAGATCTTTCGTATACGGTGTGATTAAAACACCACCTCGAAGTGAATTATGCTATGCAACTGTTTGTTTGCATTTCCCCAACTTACTTGCGGATCTTAGCACGACGCCAAAATTAGTTAAAGCAATGTTAAGAACATGTTTATAAAGCGCTTAGACCGCTCAATTTGCCCATGCTTCGAGCAGGACCTGGATACTCGGTCGTGCAGTGCGGGGTTTTCGAAGTAAATTATTGTTTTTAAGAAACAAAATATGGCGGAGGTTTCATCGTCGACTGGCCCCTGGATCCCCATTTTCGAACGCTTGAACCGCGTTTTGTCAGAGCATGTATCGATTCAGGTCCTCGCTGCCGGCCGCTTCGTCCAGGTGGGCGTCCACGTAAGCCGTGTCGATCTCGAAAGCTTAGCCTGAACGGTAGGGTGCTTCATAGGGGAGCCGTAGGCGACCCGCCGCCCCCGGTTGGGTAAGTCGAGGGCGGGCGAGAGCGAGGTTACGGTTTTGGCGCAACCGAAGAAGCAGCCGAGCGAAGCCGTCGCCCGTGAAGCGAGCGGTACCAGAGGGGGCGTGCGCTGATGGCATGCCGTCGAGCGCAGCCGGTTTTCGCCGAAGGCGAAAGAAGGGAAGCGAGACTCCTTATATTGACATCGAGCAGGCGTTCCATGACGGTGTGAAGTCTGCGGGCGCCTGCCGCAGCAAAACCTCTTGCGGCAACAATGGATCGTCGAAGGTTCCCGGGATAAGCGGTTGTTTCTGCAAATGCCGGCAAAGGCCCTATAATTGAGTGCATCGGACACGACCCGAATCCCCAGGCGCGACACACCATCCAGCGAGCACCATGAAGAAATCCGCCGATACCCCAGCAAGCATCGTCCGGGCCAGCAGGCTGTATTTGCTCTGGATTGCGACGATCCTGCTGCTTCCCGGAGTGTCGAATGCGGAGGAGGAGCGCCTCGACAGTCCGGATTCCGCGAAGCTCTTCGAAGCCGGGGATACGATGTCGGTCACGATCAAGGCGCCCTGGAAGACTATTCTGAAGGAAACAGAAAATCGCGATCCCTGGCCGGGTGTGCTCGAGTACACCGACCAGCGCGGTAACCGGGTTGAGCTTCCGTTGACCGTTGCCCGACGCGGGGCAAAACGCGAGGAGTATTGCCGCTTTCCACCGATCAAACTCCGTTTCAGGAAAGAGGACGTCAAGGGAACGACCTTTCGCGGCCAGAAATCCCTGAAACTGGTGACGCATTGCGAAAACCGGAACACATACGAGCAGTACTACGTCGTGGAGATGCTCATCTACCGGATGTACCAGGAACTGACCGACTACAGTTTCCGCGTGCGCCCGCTCGAGGTGGTCTACTACGATTCGGAGCGGGCCAAGGCTGACAAGCCACGGTTTGCCTTTCTGATCGAGGACGACAGCGAACTCGCAAAGCGCTACGACCTGAAGACGCTGGACATTCCCAGCATCCATTACAAGCGCATGGAGCCGCACCTGACGAGCGTTTTCTCACTCTTTCAATACATGATTGGCAACGTCGACTGGGCAGCGCTGAAGGGACCCGACCCGGATCACTGCTGCCACAACGTCAAGCTGATCGCGCCGGACCCACTGGCCGCTGACGACTGGATATACCTGATACCCTACGACTTCGATTCTTCAGGGCTGGTCGATGCGGAATACGCCCTGCCTCCGAGAGGGCTCCCGATCAACGATGTCACTAAACGCCTCTACCGCGGGTTCTGTTGGCACGACGAAACGCTGGACGAAGCCCGTGCGCTTTTTATCGACAAAGAGTCGGCAATCATGGCGGTGATCGACAACGAAGAGCGATTGAACGTCAAGACCCGAAGACAGGTCGAGCAATACATCGAGGAGTTCTACGAGATCATCCGGAGCCCCAAACAGTTCGAATCTGCAATCAGGTCGAAGTGTCGCGGCAAGTCAAAATCGCCGTAGCGGGCCTTGTGACATCGTTCGGCCTGCCGGAGGCGCCGGGTCAAGGAGCCGAAGGCGAAAGAAGGGAAGCGAGACTCCTCAATGACCGCCCTGGCTGGCCTTAAAGGATGTAGCGGCTGAGGTCCTCGTTGCCGGCCAGTTCGTCGAGGTGCGCTTCGACGTAGGCTGCATCGATTTCGAACGCTTCGCCGGAGCGGTCGGGCGCTTCGTAGGAAATTACATCGAGCAGCCGCTCGATCACCGTGTGCAAGCGGCGCGCACCGATGTTCTCGGTCGACTCGTTGACCTTCCAGGCGATTTCGGCGATTCGACGCACACCGTCGCCGGTGAATGTCAGCTGCACGCCCTCGGTGTTCATCAGGGCCGAGTACTGCTCGGTCAGCGAGGCCTGCGGTTCGGTCAGGATGCGGGTGAAGTCTTCGACCTCCAGGGCGCGCAGCTCGACCCGGATCGGCAGGCGGCCCTGCAGCTCGGGGATCAGGTCCGAGGGCCGCGAAACGTGGAATGCGCCCGAGGCGATGAACAGCACGTGGTCGGTCTTGATCATGCCGTAACGCGTCGACACCGTGCAGCCCTCGACCAGCGGCAGCAGGTCACGCTGCACGCCCTCGCGTGATACGTCGGCGCCGGCGTACTCGGAGCGGCGGGCTACCTTGTCGAGTTCGTCAATGAAAACGATGCCGTTTTGCTCGGCGTTCTCCAGGGCCTGCTGCTTCACCTCCTCGTCGTTGACCATTTTCGCTGCCTCTTCCTCGACCAGCAGCGGCAGGGCGTCGCGGATTTTCATCTTGCGCTTCTGCTTCTTGGCGCCGCCGAGGTTCTGGAACATGCCCTGCAGCTGGCTGGCCATTTCCTCCATGCCGGGGGGTGTCATGATCTCGACGCCGACCTGGGCGGCGATGTCGAACTCGATCTCACGCTCGTCCAGCTCGCCGTGCACCAGTTGATAGCGCAGCTTCTGCCGGGTGCGGCT
>Ga0209536_100012172_pt1 | contig 12532 bp, 11 predicted proteins | sample DeeMarSeWOR28_12_FD_187461 | JGI IMG/M metagenome (GOLD analysis project Ga0209536, IMG submission 187461) | Marine sediment microbial communities from White Oak River estuary, North Carolina - WOR-2-8_12 (SPAdes) (version 2) | ecosystem: Environmental > Aquatic > Marine > Intertidal zone >...
TGCGGGGAGCTTTGGATATCCTATCCGCATGAACTGACTGAATTTAACGGCTCCCTGGTCTTCATTGCCGAAGATTGTCAGACCGGGGATGGGACCCTCTACCGGACCGAGGGACTGAACGGTTCGGTGAGTCAGGTTGGGGGACAGCTGGTCGGGGGTTTAATGGCTGCAGGGGATCATCTGTATTTTCACTCCCACTTCGAAGATTATGGCAGCGAGCTGTCGGCCAGCGTGGGAGGATCCTTCGATGTGGCCCGGGCCAGCGACATCTATCCCGGGAAATGGGGAGCGGACATCTATCACATCACCCAGGTGGATGACCTGCTCTTTTTCAGGGCCACTGAACCGGATCACGGGGCGGAACTCTGGTCCTACAGCCTTGTTTCATCCACCGTTGCATTTGTAAAGGACATCAATCCCGGTGCGAACAACAGTTCTTTTCCCGCTGAGCTGATCGCCTTCCAGGGCAGGCTCTTTTTCAGGGCCAATGACGGAGTCCACGGCGAAGAGCTCTGGGTGTCCGACGGTACCGAGGAGGGAACCTACATGCTGAAAAATATCAATGAGGAACCCGGGGAGGTCGCCTATCACTCTTATCCCACCAGATTCTTCGTTACCGATGACCTGCTTTACTTCAAAGCCGATGACGGGATCCACGGTCCGGAACTCTGGCAGACCGACGGAACAGCCGAGGGGACCGTGATGACCGCCGATATCTGGCCTTCCGGGTACGAAGGATCCGATCCGGGAGGTTTTGCAGAGGTGGGGGATTACCTGGTGTTTAATGCATGGTACGGAAAACGAACCCTGTTCCGCTTAAAGATTCACAACACCTCCACCGTACACGCAGAATTCTCCGAATCTTCTTTGTTCAAGATTTATCCCAATCCGGCAAGTACAGTTCTGAACCTCGAACCCTGCCTGTATACACCCTTTCTCTACAGGGTCCTTGATCTGTCAGGCCGCGAAATCATGAATGGTTCTGTAAGGGAAGCAAACAGAATCATGCTCGATATATCCGATCTGCAGCCAGGTTTCTATATCCTGGAGGCCAGAACAGCAGGTATCCGGCAGACAATCAAGTTCGGAGTTCAATGAGACCCCGAGCGGTTTCAGGGTTTCGAAGGTAAACCAGCCTATGCCATCCAGTTTTCCAGGCATCAGCAGCCTAATATTCAAAGCAATTGTTCTTCTTTTTATCTGCTGGTTCAAAATGTCCCTGGATATTTATGCAGCGAACTTATTACATTTGTATTGGTTTAAAAGATATTTTAACTGCCTTTGAGAAAACACTTCCTCACCAATCTGGCTTTGCTGATCTTTCTGAACCTGCTGATCAAACCAATCTGGTTCTTTGGTATTGAGGTGGGAGTGCAGAATCAGGTGGGTGAAGAAAGCTATGGTTTTTATTTCTCCCTTTTCAACTTTGCCTTCATCCTTAACATGTTGCTGGATGTGGGTATCAACAATTATAACAACCGTGCCATTGCAAGGGATCCATCGCTGCTGAAGGAACATCTGGCTGCGATAATTCCAACAAAAATATTTCTTTCTGTCCTGTACGCAGTCGTGGTCCTGATTTCAGGAAAGATCCTGGGATATACCCACGAGCAGTTTCAAATGCTGTGGGTTCTGGTCCTGAATCAATTTCTGGTCTCTTTCATCCTCTATTTCAGGACAAACATCAGTGGCCTGCACTTATTCCGGACCGACAGCCTGCTCTCGGTGATGGATCGGAGCCTCATGATTCTTTTTACCGGACTGCTCCTCTGGGGAAATGTAATCCAGAAGCCATTTCAGATAGAGTGGTTTGTATATGCTCAAACGGCCTCTTACCTTTTAACCCTGATCACCGTCGCAGCCATTGTCAGATACAGGTCAGGTTCATTCTATAATTACCTGAGTTTATCCGGCTCCCTGAAAGTGCTTCGCTCCAGTTACCCCTTCGCACTACTGATACTTCTGATGGCTCTTTTCAACCGGGCGGATTCAGTTATGCTGGAGCGTATGCTCGAAAACGGAAGGGAAGAAGCAGGCATTTATGCCCAGTCATTCCGGATCTTCGAAGCTGCAACTCAATTCTCCCTGCTTTTTGCCATGCTTCTGCTTCCCATGTTCTCGAAAATGATCAAGCAGAAAGAAGATGTAAATGAACTTATCCGGACAGCACTACCCCTGTTGATGGTTACCGGTCTGTCCGTCGCCTGCGTTGCCTTTTACTATAACTTCGAGATAATCGACCTGCTTTACAAGGCCCATGCCCCTTACAGTTCCGGAATTTTCAGTATCCTGATGGTGAGTTTTGTATTCGTTTCCGTCAGTTATCTTTACGGCACCCTGCTCACCGCCAATCACAGCCTGAGGCAGCTTAACCTGGTGGCTGCCCTGACAGTGAGTATTAATATCGGGATGAACCTCTTGCTAATACCACGTTACCAGGCCCTGGGAGCTGCCATAGCCAGCCTGGTGTCCCAGGGTTTTTATGCCCTTACACAGATGTTGCTTTCCATCCGCCTTTTAAATCTTCCTGCCAACAGGGACATCCTGTTCAGGCTGGCCGGCTTTCTGGCCTTCAACCTGCTTGCCGGTTACTTTTCGCTTATGATCCCGGGATGGATTCCGGGATTCAGTGTACTGGCAATCTCCTGTGCAGCCAGCGCAGTGCTGCTGGGCCTATTAAGGCCATCCGCCCTAAGGCGGATTTTAAGTTCATAGGGAGCCGGGCAATACCACGGTGCATCATCTCCCATACTTTCAGCGTAGCCATTGCGGCCCTCACATGAACATAACATCACGGGTAAAGATGGAATTTACATACATATTTTCATACATTTATATATTATATATAATTATAATTAAGCAAATTATATTTTTATAAATGGTGTATTTTACTGTCGTTTATTCTTGATGAATGTATAATGTTAGGAAGTTGTTGATTGTAATTCTGACCTGCCGGGTGCTTTACGTCAGTCTTTGGTTATTTTTAGCCATTCAAAATCGATAAAGCGTGGATCAAAACAACAATGAGAAACTCAGGAGGACCCACAGGACCTCTATTCTTTTTAACCAGAGGGAACAGGAAGCAATTAAGCTCTATTGTGACAAGTATAAGATCAGGAATAAATCCAAGTTTATGCGGGAGGTCATTATGACCGAGATCCTCAAGAAATTTGATGAGGATTATCCCACGCTTTTCGAATTTGAGAAGCCCAATTTGTTTGTAAATGAATAAGCCGGAGCTGCAGCTCTTTCAGTCCATCCGCGTGAAGGTTCTGGCTTTCAGATTATCTCCATGGAATAAATAATCGCCTCCAGCTGCTTGACCTTAACACGTTTCTTCTGGTTAGGGTGGTAGACATAACCGTCTACGGTAACGATACGTCCGCGACCGGCATCATATACCGAATGACTTACAAAGGGGCCGCCCATGAACCCGTTTTCCAGTTCCCACAGACCCCTGAGTTCAACCACATCGTTATTGTTATTCTTCAGGTCATAGGCAATGGGCCTAAACATACTTGCTATGACCATGTATGAGCCTTCACGCGGTCCTTTCACATATTTTTGTGTAAAGCTGTTCCGCTTTTCGATGATATTGTTAATATTCAGGTCATCCGGACCACTGGCAGGATAGTCATAAACCTGTATTACCTGCGAGAGATCGGACGATTCAATGGATACGGAGGTGTATTCCTCGTTGCTGAAATCCATATTGTATCCCCTGGGGATGGCAAGCCTTACCTGGTGATGGCTTGCTATGTCCTTTTGAATGGCCGGGTCCTTTGAATCCTTATAAACATCCATCAACCTGTTCCTGTCATACTGGACCAGGAATGATCTGATCTGCTTCTCATTTTCACTGATCAGTTCTTTAAGTGCCGCTCCACTGGGCGCCTCCAGCTGGACCATGATCTGAGGTTTGGCCCAGACGTTCTCCCTGTACCTGATATTCGGCTCCAATCCGGATGCCACTGTGGTCAGGACAATGGTACGATGAAACTGATAGAACCCATCAAAGGAAGCTGCTGTCACCTGAATCACATCAAAGAGCGGTTCCGATTGTGGGAGGCCGGGGAATTCTTCCTTCAGTATATCCTGTAATAGTTCCCCGGCAGAATTTTCCCAGTTAAACTGGTCCATTACCACAAGCACCTCACCGGCACCGCCTGTAATATTGGGCATGATCTTGCCTGCCATTCCTCCCTGTTTCTGCATCGTGTCGCAGGAATACGCAAACAGTAGGAACCATGCAAAGACAAAAAAGCCTGTCCGTTTAAACAGACAGGCCTTATTATTCAGAAGGGTTTTACTTTTTGCCATCTTTGATCTTCTTAGTGTCCTCTTCATCGTCCACTATAATTTCATCATCGGCATCATCAGCCGTAGCTTTCTTGAATTCCTTCATTCCCTGTCCAACACCACGCATTAACTCAGGGATCTTACGTCCGCCAAAAAGCAGGAGGACAAGCAATACAATCACTACAATCTGCCAAACTCCTATTGCAAGGGTTATAAAAGCTTCCATTTAAATCTTATGTTTTATTAGGTTTGTTATACAAAAATAGCAATATAATCAATCTAATTCCTAAATAATCCAAGGATGTCGTTCAGATTTGCATAAAGCAGCAGACTCAAGAGCAGAATCATGCCCACAATCTGGGCATATTCCATAAACTTATCGCCGGGCTTCCTCCCTGTGATCATCTCAAATAATAGAAACATTACATGCCCTCCATCAAGTGCCGGAATGGGCAATATGTTCATAATGGCCAGGATAATGGAGAGAAAGGCGGTCATGTTCCAGAAGCGCTCCCAATCCCATGTGGAAGGAAATATACTCCCGATCTTGATAAAGCCTCCAAGTTCTTCGTAGGCTTTGGTTTCCGGCCTGAATAACATCTTCAGTTGCTTCAGGTAACTTTCGGTAATATCGAATCCCCTGCTGATCCCTGCAGGTATTGACTGCCATAAGGAATAACGGACCACTACCGTTCCAAAGAAATCGTAGTACATTTTCCGGGCAAATCCAAACATGCCCTTTTCATCTGTGGAAGATTGAACAAGCAGGGTATCGTTTCCGCGCTTCAGGGTCAGATCAAAGGAAGTGCTGACCTCCCTCCTGGTCAGATCCACAAATTCGTCATAAAACTGAATGGGTGTGCCATTTACCGCGATGATCCGGTCACCTGCTCTCACCCCGGCCTTTTCCAACCTGTCATCTGTAAACCCGGTTATCTCGCAGGGAACCCTGGGTTCCATGGTATATTGCAGTTTCAATAATTTGGAGGTCATACCTTCGGGCACAGGGATATCCATAATTTCACCGTTGCGTTCCACCCGGATGACCTTGGTCTCATTCACCACAATATCGTGATGTATGGTTAACCAGCGGTCCACCTCTTCCCCATCCAGGGCCAGGATCTTGTCCCCATTCTCCAATCCAAGGTCCTGAAACTCCTGCACGAAGCTGTATCCGTAGATCATTCGATCCACTGGCGTATACTCTTCTCCCCATTTAAAGAACACCAGAATATAGATCAACAGGGCCAGCACAAAATTTACCATCACTCCGCCAAGCATGATCAGCAGCCTTTGCCAGGCTTTCTTTGACCTGAACTCCCAGGGCTGGGCAGGCTGTTTCATCTGTTCGCGGTCCAGGGACTCATCGATCATTCCGCTGATCTTTACATAGCCGCCCAGGGGCAGCCAGCCAATTCCGTATTCCGTATCCCCGATTTTTTTCCGGAAGAGGGAAAATCCTGCATCAAAAAACAGGTAAAACTTTTCCACCCTTACTTTGAAGATCCTGGCCAGGGTATAGTGTCCCAGTTCATGTAACACGATCAGGATAGACAGGCTTACTATCAGCTGGGCTATTTTTACTAAAACATCCATTCGTAATCAAATTAGTTCTTTTGCGACCTGTCTCGCCTCCAGGTCGGAATTAAAAAAATCCTCCAGTTGAGGCGCTTTGATATATGCTGACCTTCCTAGCGTACGTTCAATCACATCGGGGATCTGCAGAAATCCGATCTTCTCCTTCAGGAAAGCCTCCACCGCCACTTCGTTGGCCGCATTCAAAACACAGGGCCAGTTTCCCCCTTTTCTGAGCGCCTCATAAGAGAGTGCAAGATTACGAAAAATTTTCGTATCGGGCCTTTCAAAAGTCAGATTGGGATACTTCAGAAAATCAAATCTTTCAAAATCCGATGCAAAGCGCTGCGGATAACTGAAGGCGTACTGAATGGGAAGCCTCATATCAGGCAGGCCCATCTGTGCCTTAATGGAACCATCGCTGAATTGCACCATGGAATGAATAATGGACTGGGGGTGCACCACCACCTCGATATCCTGCGGGCCCACACCGAATAACCACCTTGCCTCAATCACTTCCAGTCCCTTGTTCATTAGCGTGGCCGAATCGATGGTTATTTTGGGTCCCATGCACCAGTTGGGGTGACGAAGTGCCTGATCGGGGCTCACCCTTTCCAGATCCTTCAATGACCAATCCCGAAAAGGACCGCCGGATGCAGTAAGTATGATCTTTTCTATCGGGTTGTCCCCCTCCCCTGCCAGACACTGATAAACAGCCGAGTGCTCAGAATCCACGGGTATAATAGCCACTCTGTTTGCTGAGGCTTCCTGCATGATCAGCTCTCCCGCCACAACCAGTGTTTCTTTATTGGCCAAGGCAATACGCTTTCCGGCCCGGATGGCTTCAATGGTGGGTTTAAGCCCGCTGAAACCAACCATGGCAGTGAGCACCAGATCAACCGACTCAAAGGCGGTCACCTGTGCTATGGCCTCCGGTCCGCAGAAGACTTTGACTGGATAAGCTTCCAGTGCAGATCTGATCCGTTCATACAGGCTCTCGTTCCCTATGACCGCCACATTGGGCTTATGCCTGATGCTCTGTTCGATTAGCAACTCCACGTTGTTCTGGGCGGTCAGAACTTCAACCTCGAATTTATCGGGGTGACTTGATATCACTTCCAGTGCCTGAGTACCAATGGATCCTGTGGAGCCAAGTATGGCAATTCTCTTCTGCATGGATTAGAATACGATATATTCAACCGGATCCAGCGGAACACGATCATGCCACAGTTCAAAGTGAAGATGCGGTCCTGTGGTAAGCTCCCCCGAATTGCCCACAATGGCAATGGCATCACCTGCAGCTACTTTTTCACCAACAGTCTTGAAAAGGGTGGCATTGTGTTTATAAACCGTAATAATTTCGTAGTCATGTTGGATCTGGATCACATAACCGGTTTCCAGGGTCCAGTTGGACATGGTCACCGTACCATCCAGTGCTGCTTTCACCACCGCATTGGGTTCCGCCACCAGGTCCACGCCAAAATGGTCATCCGCAGGATTAAAGGATGCGGTGATGATCCCATTGACCGGTGTAAAGAAATACAGATCATGTATTTGCTTTTTGTCCTGTGCGTCGTCCAGGACGCTTAACCTGAATTGTTCTTCAGCTTCAACCTGCTGCCTCAACAAAGAATCGTTGGTGGAGCGTACAAAATTAATATCCCTTGGATCAGCCATAAGCGAAGTATCATTCATATACAGTTCGGGCTGGTCACCTGAGATGATCCTGTTCAGGTTATCGAAATATTGATCCCTAATGGACTGTTCATACTCCAGCGAATCAAGTTTCATGGCATTGGTCCGGATATGCTGACGCATGGATGCATCCGGATATCCCGGGATCAATTCGCGAATACTGGTAAAAGCAATCAGGATGTACGTAATGGTCACCAGAAGAATCAGGATAATACCAACCAGGGCTATCAGATTCAACCGGGTCAGTCTCAAATTGCCAACCTCTTCGAATGTGTCCTCATTCAACAGGACCATACGGTATTTATGGGTAAGCTTTCGAAACAGCTTCCTTGGTGTTTTTTCCGACATGGCACAAAGATAGCACCTTTAGTGGAAATCGAACATGGGTAGGATCTCTCTTCTGATATATGCCTCTCCAATTTCCTTTTTCAGGAATCCTTCGCGCACCAAGGCTTCATCCTCTGTAATGAAAAGCTCCATGTGCACCAGGGTCCATGGTCTGAATTCATAGAGTGGATTATCGGACTCCATCACATTCATCGTAATCATATAATCAGTCAGGCTGGTGGTGTAACCAACAAAGATTTTGTCGTTCGGAAAAGAATAGAGTACAAATACTTTATAAGTCATATGTTCACCAGATCATAATCGAATACTTCAAAATACGTGAAAAACAAAAAAAGGTTCCCTCCCACTTTAGATATTCTGCCACCAGATGTGTAACAGTCACCTAATCAGGTTGATGTACCTAATATTTTATCTGGATCCGCTGGAGGGAGCGTATATATGCCACCAGGTCCTGCCGTTCCTTACCGTTCAACACCGGGTGCTCCTGGTCTCCGTAACCCCATGAAGGCATGGCAGTTCCGGATCTCCCCAGTGTAATGGTGGCCAGCAGGTATCCATTTGATGCGGCACTGAGGAATTCCTGGTTATTCAATGCAGGGGCCTTAAGGCCTTCTCCTGATTCACCATGACATTCCGTACAGTATTTTTCAAACAGGATCGCTCCTTCCCTATTGCTGCCCGGATTACTGCCCGGGTAAACATAACTCAGTTCCTGTTTTGCGGATTTTCTCATATAGCCTATGATATTGCTGATATCCGGCCGTTCCAGTTTCTCCTGGTTATACAGATCGGTGGACCATCCAAACATGGCCGTATGGCTTCGGCCCAGGGCAATGGTTGCGAAAAGAAAGCGGTCATCTGCTGCATCCAGGAAATCCCTGTTCATGATGGCCGGACCGGTTTCCCCTTCTCCAAATTCGCCGTGACAACGGGAACACATGTAATGATAACTCAGGGCTCCCTTTTCCAGGTCAGCTTCAGGAAGTTCTATGGTCCTGTTCATCCCGCGGTTCATCCCCCAGGAGTTAAAATGTGCCAGCAGATCACGCAGCTCTTCATCTTCCAGCGTGTACCAGGCGGGCATGCCCGCATTCCTTCTTCCATTCAACAGGGTAGTCAGTATGAACTGCTCATCGGCGTAATTCAGCAGCCCTTCCTGGTTCAGGGCCACGGCCACCTCTCCCTTACCATCAATTCCGTGACAGGTCCTGCAATGCTGATCATAAAGGGCAGCCCCCTGTGTGCTGTTCCCATGAATTCCGGTAAGTTCCCTGTCAACCGGCGGTCTGCCCTGACGGGATAAATACCCGGCAATCTCATCCAGCTCAGTGGGCCTCAGGCCGGATATATCCTGGGACCAGCTTGCCATCTGTCTTAGGCTGCGTCCTTTTGCCATGGTGAAGCGGATATAGTCCCGGGAGACCACCCTGAGGAAATCAGGGTTCCCGATGGAGGGGATCCCGGTTTTGAATTCCCCGTAAGCCTTTCCTTCACCCTGCTTGCCATGACAGGCGGAACACAGATAAGAAAAGCCTTCCTCTCCTTCCAGGTTTTCCCTCTCACCTTTAAATTCATGGATGGCAGGCAGGGAAAAATACTCAAAGGGTATGTCCGGTCTGGCCAGACCCATGACAAAAGTAGCCAGTGCCTCCAGATCTCCTTCGTCCAGGTTGATTTTGAGCATCTGCGATCCCGGAGACACCATCTCCGGATCTTTAAAGTGCTCCTTGAGCCAGTTGGAAATGCTCTGCTCTCCCTCGATATTCTGAAAACTGTATTCGTGCTTTGTTTTTTCCCCCTGCTGGGTGAGATCGGGACCCAGGATACCTCCCAGCCCCCTGGCCTGGTGACATCCCAGGCACCCTTCAGTGGAAAATAAATTCTTTCCCCTCAGAAATACCTCCATTCCCTCCGCGGGAAGCGATTCTGGATTTGCCTGCCCTTCCGGGACCCGGTCATTGAATATGGCCAGGTGGCACTTGCCGCATGAAGCCTGGATATAGGGTTGTTCCAGCAGCGGATAGGGCCAGTATGTCTCAGGCAGCCTGCCGAAGGCTTCCTCCCTTGACAAAGCACCGGGCTGCCCCCCGTGACAAATGGTACAGCCATAGCGTTGAACCGGATGATCCTCTAAAAAATCCCCGGGGTGACTGGCATGGGGCTGCTTTGCCTGCATCATTGTCGTATCTTCCAGGCCATGGTGACAGGAAACGCAGCGATCGGCGCGGTTGAAATCAGGCAGATCCACCTGGAAGATCCCCCTTTCAAAGGCATCATAACCCGGTTTTGCATTCCCCTTCAGAATGCCTGCATATTCTTTTTGGACTTTCCTCCATTCCTTGTTCATTCCCTCATTGATCCATGCCCCGAACACCAAAAGCAACAGAACTGCTGATCCAATCAGCACCATCAGCTGCGCCCTGTATGTATACTTCTGTTCGTTCATTCTCATATCTAAATTGCAGGCCAGTCCTTTACCGACCAGAAAAACTCCCAGTTGGGTCCCCTGAACCAGATCCCTACCACCGTGAAAATAACCAGGGCCACGAAGGAAGAGGTGAAGAGGTTCAGTGCTGCCAGCCGTGAAGATCTCCTCCTGCGCCTTATGACCTCGGCCACCAGGATGAACAGTCCGCCCGTTATGGTCGCCGGATTTATCAGCATTATAAACCACTGGGAAATGTCGGGAAACCAGTTGCGGAGCCAGCCCCACCTGATCATCACGAATAACTGCAGGGCCACGAGCAGGAAAGCAAAAACAGCCGAACGTCCTATCACTTTCAAACCGCTTTTTCCGGAGAACCATTCCCCCACATGCTGGTCCTCCCTGTCGCGGTACGGAATGGAAAAAAGGAAGACCAGGTATAGCACCGGAATGAGCAGGCCACCGGCAAAGGCAGAGTAGGAGACCATTTCCTGTATGCCAAGAAAATACCACGGCGATTTGGCCGGATTCTCAGGGAAAGCCGGATTGGCCTGTTCCAGAAGCGGGGCATCGGCCAGCAGCGCAATGAAAAGTACAACGATAACCACCAGCAGCAGCAGTCCCAGCTCGGTCCACATCAGCACCGGCCAGGCATACCATTTGTTGGTATTTCCTTTGTCATCTGCATATTTCATGGGCCTGCTCAGTCCCCCGTCTTTACGGATCCGCCAGAAATGGATTCCCATCAGAACGAGCATGGAAAGGGGCAGGAAAATCACATGCAGGGTGAAAAAGCGTGAGAGCGCGGCCTGACCCACACTTTCACCACCGATCAAAAGCTTCTTAAAAAATCCCCCCGGATCAAATACATTGGTAATGCCCAGCAGGTCGGTAAGTTCCCTGGATGATGCAGCAATATTGGATCCGATGGTTACTGCCCAGTAGGCCAGCTGGTCCCATGGCAGCAGGTAGCCGCTGAAATTACTCAGCAGGGTTATGATTAACAGTACCACGCCGATGACCCAGTTCAGGGAGCGATTCCCAAGGTAGGAACCGGTAAAGAAGACCCGAAGCATATGAAGGAACACCACGATGATCATTCCCTGGGATGCCCAGCGGTGCATGTTCCGGATTATCCGTCCCCCGGGCACCACATTGACAATATCCTTAACGGAATGGTAAGCCGTCTCCACCGATGGCGTATAATAAACCATCAGGATAAGTCCGGTTAACACCATGATCAGGAACAGACAGCCCAGGATAATTCCCAGTCCAAAGCTGTAGGTGGGCTTCATGGAATGCACATGCACGCGGTTGGCATGAATATGCAGAAAGAAATTTCGATTAATTATGCCGGCTTGTTTCTTTGCGCTTTCCATGGACGATCAGGAGGTTAGGAATTTATCATCGGGGGAAACGCTCCTTCCCGGATTGATAACGATTTTTCCGTCTGCTGCCCGGTCCACACTGTACCAGGTCAGGTTCCGGGGCGCAGGACCCGAAAGCACCTCTCCTTTGTCGCTGTAACAGGACCCGTGACAGGGACACTCAAATCCATCCATGCTCTTCTCCAGAATGCAGCCCAGGTGTGTACATATGGCCGATACCGCCTTGACCCCTTCATGATCGCGATAAACAAAAAGCTTATGCTCTTCCAGGTAACTGAAGGTATCCACGGGGAATCTCCGGGGATCCCCAAGCGGGATTCGACGCTTTTCACCGGCAAGACGGGGAAAGAATTGCCTGAAATAGGACACGGCTGCAATGGCACCGGCAAGGCTTGCCAGGCCAAGGGCCATCCTCCCTAGGAAACTCCTTCTTTTCATAGATACATTAAAACACTAAAATTATATAGATTCTTTTTGAATAGAACGGAGCCGGGATCCGATTTCTCTAATTTATATACATTTGAAATTACATCAAAGCGACCTGTTTAGCCATGAAAAAGGCCTCTTTGCTCCCACTATGGGGAGGTGCTGTCCTGCTGTTTGTCCTTCTGGTACTGTCAGTCCGTTGTAATCGTTCCGATCTGCCCGGAGCCCCTTCCGGCGGGATAGCTGTGGCCCAACAAACTGCTGAATATGTGGGCCGTGAGCGCTGCAGGGAATGCCATGAAAAAGAATACATGCTCTTCCAGGGATCGGATCATGACCTGGCCATGGATACAGCCACCGGGGAAACGGTACTGGG
>Ga0209536_100012173_pt1 | contig 12531 bp, 11 predicted proteins | sample DeeMarSeWOR28_12_FD_187461 | JGI IMG/M metagenome (GOLD analysis project Ga0209536, IMG submission 187461) | Marine sediment microbial communities from White Oak River estuary, North Carolina - WOR-2-8_12 (SPAdes) (version 2) | ecosystem: Environmental > Aquatic > Marine > Intertidal zone >...
GTCATTACCGACGTGCAGATAACCGCAGTTACGGCAGCGCCACACACTTTCTTCCGTCCGGGTAAAGGCCCTGTCGGCCGCCAGGTTGGCCGCCAGCTCACGGTAACGCTTTTCGTGCTGCTTCTCCGATACACTGATCGCCTCCCAGGTGTCGGCCGCACGCTGAAAGCCCTCATCACGGGCGATTTGTGCAAAACCCGGATACATTTCCGTGTGCTCGTACCGCTCACCATCGGCCGCAGCAACCAGATTTTCAAAAGTGGTCTTTACCACACCGGTCGGAAAGCTAAAGGTGATCTCCATTTCACCGCCGTTGAAAAATTTGAAAAAGCGCAAGGCGTGCTCGCACTCCTGGTCGGCGGTTTCTTCGAAGATGTCGGCGATTTGAATAAAGCCGTCCTCGCGAGCCCGACGTGCAAAGTAGGTGTAACGGTTGCGGGCCTGGGATTCGCCGGCAAAGGCTGTCAGCAAATTTTTTGCGGTTTGACTTTCTCTGAATTTACCCAATGCAGACCTCCTTTCTGTCCAATTGAGGACTAATTGTTCGTGGCGCTAATTGCCGACACCTAGCGGTTGCAGCTCCGGAAGCACGAGACAGAGCCACAAACAACGAATCAGTCATTTTCGTAGACTTCGATGGCATCTGCTCCACATTCCTCAGCCGCCTGCCGGACGACGTCCTTCAGATGTTCAGGAATTTCGTCCATCTTGACGATCGACAGCAGTTGATCTTCGTCGTACTCGAAGATTTCCGGACAAAGCTTGTTGCAGTTTCGGTCGCCCATGCACTGTTCGGTGATTCTTACTTTCATATTAGTCTCCTTTAAGTTGGCGTTAAATAATTGACCGGTAAATGATTGAATAGTTCAATCGTTTATTGATTTTTAGCTGACCGTTCATAGCTCATAGGGCGGGCAGAGTAAACAAAAATAGTGACATAGACTTTCAATTGAACTATAAATTAGAAATTCATATTTTCATGATCGTTATGCCTTCTGTCGTATTCACAATTTAGCAACTGCCCAGCCTGTAAAACAACAATGTCAACAATGTGCCAGAGTTTTCTAATGGGGAGGTGCAGAAGTGGTGTAAGGACCCGCATCCCGGAATTGTGTACGATAGAGACTCGCATACAGCCCTTTCTGGTCCAGGAGCTGCTCGTGAGCGGAATGGCTTCTAGACCGGTGAGCATGCTCGACGATACGGCCTTGATCTAATACCAGAATTACATCCGCATCCAGAATAGTGCTGAGCCGGTGGGCAATGACCAGACTGGTGCGTCCCTTCATAATCCTTTCCAAGGCCTCCTGTATTAGCATCTCGCTTTGGCTGTCTAGACTGCTGGTGGCCTCGTCCAGCACCAGGATGCGTGGGTTTTTGAGAATTACTCTGGCAATGGCGATCCGCTGCTTTTCGCCCCCACTTAAACGATAGCCCCTCGCTCCCACCACCGTATCGTACCCATCCGGCAGGCTGGCGATGAAATGATGAATATTGGCCGTCCGGCATGCTGCCTCAAGCTCGGCCTGGGAGGCGTTAGGTGCGGCATAGAGGAGATTCGTCTTCAGCGTGTCGTTGAAAAGATAGGTTTCTTGAGTGACCATCCCGATGGCCTTGGCCAAAGAGACCTGAGAGATGTCTCGCAGGTCATGTCCATCCAAACAGATCTTGCCACCGGTAGGATCGTAGAGACGTGGCAATAAATAAGTGACGGTGGTTTTTCCGGCACCGCTTGGTCCTACCAAGGCCGCTAGTTCACCGGGTTTGATTTCAAAGCTCACGGTCTCTAACGCCAATTGGCGGCTCGGTTTTTGGGCGACGATCGAGACCGCCGAGGCACTCTCTCGCGTCTGTAACTCATCCCTCAACCCGAATAGACTAGAACCGCCATTTCCGCCTTCTGTGTAGCTAAAGCTAACGTCATGAAAGGAGACTTCACCGGTGACGTCCGACAGCATGATCGCATCAGACTTATCCTGGATTTCGACCGGGAGATCCAGCACCTCAAATACTCGCTCAAAGCTGACCATACTGGTGGCGAACTCGATATGGGCATTGCTGATGGAACTCAGCGGGCCATAGAGCTGGGTTAGATAGGCACCGAAGGCGACAATCGTCCCCACGGTGAAAACACCCCGTAGAATCATATGCCCACCAATCCAAAACACCACGGCGGTTCCGACTGCGCCGATCAGACCCAAACCCATAAAAAACCAACGCCCCACCATGGCCGAACGAACACCAATGTCCGCCACTGCTGCACTGCGCTGCCGAAACCTTTCTCTCTCATCGGATTGTCGTCCAAACAGTTTGACCAGCAAGGCCCCGTCTATGTTGAGGGTCTCCTGCATTAGGACATTCATCTTGGCATTCAAATTCAGACTCTGACGGCGGATTTTGCGCAACTTTCGTCCTACCCGCCTCGTCGGCGCCAAAAATAAGGGCACGATGGCAATGCTCAAGAGGGTCAGGCGCCATTCCAAAGAGAACATAATCGTCACAGTGGCGACAACGGTTACAAGATTAGTAACAATGTTGATGAAGGTCCGCGTTAAGGCGTTCTGGGCGCCAACAACATCGTTGTTGAGCCGGCTCATCAACGCACCTGTTTTGGTGTGGGTAAAAAAGCGCAGACTCATCCGCTGCATGTGATTGAAAAGGGCATTACGCAGATCAGCGATCAGGCCCTCGCCGATGGTCGCACTGAGGTAACGTTGCCCAAAGCCTATGGCCGCGCTAAGAAGTGGGATCCCGATCATGCCCAGGGCCAGCCAGTTGAGTCGGGTCTTGTCTCCGTTCGCGATGGCGTTGTCGATAAGATCGCGATAGAGCAGAGGAGGGATCAAGCTTAAACCGGTAATAGCAAAGATAGTCGTTAATAACCCCAAAACCTTTAGTTGATAGGGCTTAGCGTACCCCCACACGCGACGAAACAGGTCCCAACTAATCTTGGGACGATCACGCTCTTGGTCGTATCTTACATACGTCCACCAACCGGTGCCGAGATCGGGTTGCATTATCTTACCTCATTTTGCAAAATCAGTAATTCTGCAGTTTGAATTTTTTTATAAGTCTTCCACATTTCCATCAGAAGGCACTTTTTATGGTGCCACCATCTACCCTCAAAGCAGCGCCTGTTGTCGCCGATGCCAGCGGACTTGCAATATAAGCCACCAATGTTTAAAAAACATGATAACCACGGATAGGGATATGACAACTCATCCGACTTTTAATTTTGTCGCGTAAAACAGATGATAACTTTTTCTAAAATTGCGAGCAGATGCTATCGCCCTGATATTTGTATTTTCCCATATAGAACGTGTGGAATAGAATTTTCAAATCTGTTGATGGAGGATAGTACATTGCTAAAACATCAAAACTATAAAACTATGAAATGGCCCCTATCTTATTTTAGCGATTAAAGCTTTGAGCCCTTATTGCCTCTTTACGAACCAAAAATCCAATGGACGTCATTGAGGTCCTACGAATCGGTCTTACCTTTCCCGCCGGCAATTGCGCCAATCTTGCATCTTTTTATTTCGTGCTAATTTTGAAGGATAGGCATTCGGTCATAGGCCCTCTTCAGGATTAATCAGACCCGGGGTTTTTGATATCGGCCTGGAATACAAGAGACCGCAGACGCAATTCACATGAATACCAAATTAGATAAACTCGGCAATGAATTAGAAGCGGATTTGGCGGCCATCCGATTGGCGGTCGGGAAGCTGACCGGTGCACGGCTGCCCTGGGGTGCAGAAAGTCCGGTTGATTTGGTCGATCAGGGCGATCGCATGGTGCGTTGCTATGAGAACTGGTTGCTGGATGACGAGCAACAGCAAATGCTTAGTGTGCAGCCGAGGGATAAGTTCATCCTTTATGCATCGTCTTATTTGTGTGACATCGGCCTGACCGACGTCCAGGGGATTCCGCCGCTCCCGAAGAATTTTAAAGACGACCGCGCGCGAGCATTTTTCAATCAGTCCCTGTCGATACGATCCTGCCAGCTGATCCGCGACAGCTGGCAAGACCTGGGCGTCCCTGACCGGGTGTTCGTCGACATCATCGCCCGGGTATGCCTGCAGGCGGTAGCGGCTGATAACGATAATTTCACGTCTGCCAAATCAGAAACGGCGGTCATAGATGATGCGCCCGTGAACGTCCCGCTGCTGGCCGCATGCCTTCAACTTTGCCGGGTATTTGATCTAAAATCCCCGGTGACTATTCTGCAGATAATCCCCTATATATCGGAAGACAACCGCTTTGCGCCTGACAGATTGAAAACATATTTCCGTGTTGCCGATGCCGGGGCTCACCCGTATCTGAGCGGCACGATTCGCTTGAAAATCCAATGCACCCATCCTGAAGTCCACAGAGCGTTGAAACATCATGAACGGTACGCTCAGCAGTTGCTCGAGAAACTGAACCAGCGGGTGCGTCCGCGATTTCTGTATTCAGACGTGCTTTATGAAATCGAACCGGATGGCTACACACCGATCGATCTGAAGTTTACTGTCGATTCGTCCGCCGGCCTGCAGCTGTTCATGGGCAACCGGTTGTACTCCGACAAGCGCGTGTTCCTGCGCGAGCTGATTCAAAACGCGGTCGATGCCTGCAACTACCGCAAGCTGGTAGATAACCATTATTCACCGGCTATTGCGATCGAGTTTAACAACGATATCAGCACCATTAAGGTGCGTGACAACGGCATCGGCATGACGCGACAGTGGATCGAGAAGTATTTTCTCGCTATTGGCATCTCTTTTTACCAATCGGACGAGATCCGAAATGTTAACCGGGACCCGCGAATTGACTTCGGCTTTATCAGCCAGTTCGGCATCGGATTTCTATCGAGTTTTCAGGTGGCGGACAAGATTATCATCAAAACACGAAAAGCATCCCTTCCGGGGCTGATGATCACGATCAGCGGTCTGCAGGATTATTTTGATGTCAAGGTCCTGGAAGAAGATTACCCGGTTGGCACCGAAGTGACCTTAAATCTTAAAGAATCGAAAATTAAATATTGCCGGAGTATGGAATATCCCGGTTACTTGAAGACCAACATCCGTTATCTGAAGGTACCGGTAGAACTCACAGACAGGGACGGCAACACGATAACCATCGGCCAGGAAAAACTGGCCTACGATACAGATAAAAAAGCAGGCACGGTTTTTGTTGCATCCCTGAAATTCCCGGAATCGGAGGGGTATGTGCGGCTTGGCGCGCAGAAGAACGGAACGAACATCTTTGCCCTGGAAAGCGCCGATGGTGGGGTTTCGATGTTCCAGGACGGTATCTTTGTCACCCAGGTCACCTCTTTACTCCCCGAAGGTGCCAGGCAGTACGTCGTGGCCCGGATCAATCTCATGGGACAGGACAAATGCGAGTTAAGCATGGACCGCAACCGCATGTTCTGGACAACCGACCAGCTGCAAAACATCAAAAGAGTCATCCGCTATGGCCTAGTAGAGGTGGCAAACCAGCTGCTGTCAGCTGTTCAAGCCCAGGATGAGTCAGAAAATGCCCTAAATAGCATCGTCAATCACCTGGCGATCTTTTTTGATTTCAGTGATGTGGACGACGTCATGTATAATCATCTGTCTCTGCCGATTCGCAGAAAGGTCGAAAAGCGATTTCGGGATTTCGTGCGCATCAATTTTGCCCACACGCTGAAAAAGAACGGCATTGCCGAAGCAGATGGCTACCGCGAATCCTGGCAGCAGCAGATTTTAAGATCTTTTATAAAAAATTAAATCTTTGATTCCCATTCTTTTTTACAAGCCAATAATTCAATCGGCGTCCCTAAGGCTTCCAAACAACCGGAAGATGATCCATAAAATCAAAGATTGCATTGACCGTGTCGTCAGGACGATCCATCGGCACAAAGTGGCCGGTTTCTTCTAGTCGCACCATTTGCGCTGAAGGCACTTTGGCCTTGAGTCGTCGAGCGGCTGGTGCCAGGAATGTATCGGATTTTGCGCCGTAAATGACAAGTGTTGGAATTTTCAATGCTGGGATGCGACTCCACAAATCGTGCGGGCAAACGGCGAAACATCGAGATTCCCAGTCCGGTGCACAACAGAGCCTGATTTTGCCGTCTTTCCCTTCTTCAGTACCAGCCTCAATATATGCCTCCAGAAATTCCTTTTGCCAACTGCGAAATACAGCCTTGTTCCGATAGGAATTCATAATGGATTGGCGGTTCGGCCAGTGGTATCTCCTTTTTGCTGCAGTGGCAACAATGGGTACTAGCCTGGTAGCGCCGGTTTTTTTGGCCAGGTACCATCCCCACTTCCAGGACAAAGGAAGGATGGTTGGATCGATCATCACCAGGGCGCGGATCAATTCGGGTCGTCTGATAGCCAACATCATGCTTACTGTTGCGCCACGCGAATGCCCGATAGCAATTACAGGCTCGTCCAGATGTTCACAAAAACCTTCCAAATCATCCACGAAAACATCCCAGTTATAGAGATTTTTGGGATTCGCTGGAGCTATAGTTCTGCCATGACCGCGATCATCCATGCCGACCATTTTTAAACGTGACCGCAACTTTTTCGCCAAAGGCGTATACGTACCGGCACACAAACCGGTTGCATGAGAGAAATGTGCGGTTGGTCCGTTTCCATCCCAGTCAATGAAGTTAAATTCACCGTCCGGTCCTTTAAATGTTCGGTTCTGTCCAGGCATCTGTTTTATTCGCGTGTGATCCTCCGATTGTTAGATTAGCATGGATAACACAAAGGCTTCCAGATTCTGTCAAGCCCGCCTTTGATGCGGCCAACACGAGTAAAGAGTCAATTTCATTTGATCTCTCAGTTGCCTGTTAGTACCTTGCTAATCTATCTCTTATTGCATCGCTCTTCTTTATTTTTGATTGAGTATAACCGCTCTGAGTTGGACGACAAAAACAGATTCAGGTAAATTAGAAGATGAAAAGGACATCGACGAACCCTCAACCATGGAGGAACTCCTGCAAACGTGCGGCTTACCGACCAGACTGGCGGCTGCCGTTGATGATGAATTGCTGGATAAAGACATCCAGGCAGACATGGATCAAGCTATCGCCAAAGCCGGCACAGATGTCGGTGTGCCGCAGATCGTGCTCGATGGCGGCCGGGGCCCCGGTTTTTTCGGCCCTGTCATGAGCCCGGCACCGACCGGCGAAGATGTTGTTAAGTTCTGGGATGCGATCATTGCGGCCGGCAGTGTGCCTGGATCTATCGAGCTCAAACGCACCCGGGAAGACGAACCGATCTTTGGAGAACGTCCTGAAGTATAAGACTGATTAGTGACAACTGTCACACACATCAAAGGCTTTGAGTCCATTCTTTCTTTCTAAACCAATAATCCAATGGATGTCCCCAAACGGCGTCCTATGATGGAAAGCAAAGTGCCCACTCAACTCTCTTTGAAATTCTATAAAATTGTTAAGTATCGAATTGGGTGGCCGCCTTGAGAAAAGATACCTCACGCAAAGGCGCCAAGAACGCAAAGAATACAAAATGATAAAAATTTCTTAACATCTTTGTGCGAAACTTCTTTTCTTTTTTTCTCATCACGTCTGCAGGCCGGCCAGTAACGACTCCAGCGCCTGCTGCGCCTCGACCAGGCCACGATCGACATCGTCACATTTGGCGATCCACACTGCGGCCTCGTCCATGGCGCCGGAAAGCAGGTGGGCCAAAGCGTCCGTGGAGAGCGGTTTAATCAACTTGTGGTCGATCAACTCCTGTAGCCCTTCCCTTAAAAGCGAAAACCCGCTGCCGGGCATGGTCGCGTCCACCTCCCGATAGGCATTCCAGTCCAGCACCGCCGGTGCATCGATGACCACGATCTGCTGGAGGGCCGGTTCGGTGCAGGCCTCCAGGAATGCCCGGCAGCCTGACACCAATTGATCCCACGGATCTTCATTAGTGTTCGCCCGATCTTCGATCCGTTTTCCGATTTCGCGCTGGGCCTTACGAAATACGACATAAAAAAGATCCTTTTTGCCCTTGAAGTGATGGTAAAGAGCGCCGCGAGTGACACCGGCCTTGCGAACGATGGTTTCGGTGGCGGCATCGGCATAGCCCTTTTGGCTGAACTCTTCGAAGGCCGTATTGGTCAGCAATTCGATAGTGGCCTGGGATTGCTGGGCCTTGGTGGTTTTGGATGGTTGGGTCATTTTTTTTGCTCCGGAAAGGTTGACATACAGACAGTATGTATTTATTATACCAACATACAAACTGTCTGTATGTATATCACCAAAGGAACCCAAATCCAACAGAAAAAGGAGCTCCCATGAAACCAGAGAGCATTTATCCGGTCATCGGAACCGATAAAATTATGGAATCCCGTGATTTTTACACCCGCCATTTTGATTTTGATATCGTATTTGAAGCCGACTGGTACGTCAGCCTGAAATCCAGGCACAATCCCGCTTACGAAATGGCCCTGCTCGACTGCCAGCACGAGAGCCTGCCCGAGGCCTATCGCCATCCGGCCCGGGGTATTTTGATCAATTTTGAAGTGGCCAATGTGGATGAGGTTTATACGGAATTAAAAAAGGTAGGGTTGCCGATGCTGCTAGACCTGAAATCGGAGGAATGGGGCCAGCGGCATTTTATCACCCACGATCCCAACGGCATTCTGATCGATGTGATTCAGAACATTGAACCTAGTAAGGAATTCGCCGAAAAATATAGTTAATGTTCCATTAATAAATCGCCTTTTTTCCACTGGGCGGCGTTCTACGCGGGTTTACTTTCTCGACGTATGATCAGTAGGCCTCGTTGTAAACCCTTGTGCGGCGATGCTCAACGAAAGAATTGCTCATTTTCAAATTGGAAACTAATTCGTGCCCATTTTAATTTCCGGATGGGCACGAATTAGTGATTAAAAGCCGAATTTTTGTCACCGATCAAGATCTGAAACGCCGGATTTCTCGACGCACAAGAGGTGTGAGTTGATCTAAGTCAAAGAAAATAACATTCTGGACTAGTATATACTCCCACCACTGATCAGATAAAAATCGGGCGACATACCTATGGAATTGTGGGCCTTAAGCACGCTCTTGAGGCACTGAGTGAGACTCACGCAAAACAGTCTGATGAGGCAGTGGCGGAAGAATTATTACGGCGTTTGTCAAATAAAAACTATATTCCGGATAAAGCGCAAGAAAAGTTCGGCCGCGCTTTTGTCAGGGAGTTTAGAAAATATCTTGGGCATGCTTTTGCTGAAGAAAAATCAGAATTGCTGGAGATCAAGGTTTTGGGGGCAGGATGCTCTGTTTGTGACGGCCTTGAAAATCAAATTATGGCAGCCTTAACTGAAATTGGCCTGACGGCCGACCTGGAACATATTAGAGACGCCGACCGGATTGCAGAATACAAGGTAAAGAATACACCCGCTCTGATTATCAACGGCAATGCAATGGGCTCGGGTCGAATTCCGTCAAAAAGTGATATTTACAATTGGCTGAGAGAATTCAGCCATAAAGAGCAGGCAGGTGGTTTAATGGACAAGCAGGAATTTATAAAGAATATTGTTTTTCTGTGGCCCAGCGTTTAGTTGATCTGGTTGATTATGAAGAAGGGCGGGTCGTAAGCAGAACCTTTGAACAGAACCCGTCCATCAGTATAACCCTCTTTGCCTTTGACAATGGAGAAGGCGTCAGCACCCATACCGCACCTGGTGACACCTGCTGCAGGTTTTGGATGGCGAAGCCCTGTTTAATATTGACGGAAAGGAAATGACCGTCGGTGCCGGAGAGGTTGTGGTCATGCCGGCCAATATTCCTCATTCCGTCAACGCCGTCGAACGGTTTAAAATGCTTTTAACGGTAGTAAAATGATAATAATCTGGAGGTTTGGTTATGGGAAGTTGTGGTAGCTGCGGAGGCGGCGGTCATTTTTCGGTTGGGCGCGAACTTGTTGAGTTTGTCTATTATGCCCATGGTGGCGGGGTTAGAGATCAATTTATTCCCAATGGTGGATTGCACACCAAATGCCAGGGATGTGGCGCTGACTTTACGTTGACAACGTTTGTCGGCCAATGTCCTGAATGTGACGGGGTTCACGCTGTTGCGCCGCCGAATAGTCATGATGCCTCATGTATCCAATTTGCCGGCCAGGATTATAAGCTTACTTAATGGTCCGGCAGAGCAGTAAGAAGGGGGTAATAAGGGGCACGTCCTTTAAATATTGAAGATATAGGGACATCCTTAGTTCTCCAGTTTTGGTACAAATGTCGAAACCAAACGGCCAAAGTTCTATTCACCGCTGAGTGCGCAGAGAACGCTGAGTTAGGATTTTCAGAAATTAGCCATTGACCCACACCGACGCACACAGACCTACGGTTGGGAAGCCGGGAGGCCGGGATGTTATAGGGGCTGCTAGCTGGTTTTGGGGGTTTCCTGCCTCTTTTTGCAGTCAGCTTTTCCTGCTGCGTTTGCAATATTTGGCCTGGCTTTCTTTTAAATAGCCAATTTTCTTTTTTGGGTTTTCATCTATCTCCAGTAGCTGTGTAATCGCTTCGAATACGATCCGAAGCTGTTCATCGTTTGGATTCCGTTGAGGAAACAGAAACCAAAAAGAATCAAGCCTTCCTGCCGTTGCTTAGGCTACCTTTCTATAGTTCTGCCAATCCCTCCACCAACCGGCTGACCTCTTCCGCCGTATTGTAATGCACGAGACTTATCCGAACGATCCCGTCTGAGGTATCCTGAATACCCAAAGCCTCTAAACATCGGACGGCATAAAAATGACCGTTGCGAACCGCGATATCTTTTCCGACTAGCTTTTCAACTGCATCGCTCGAACTCATTTTGTCAATCGTAAAAGCAATGGTGGCAGCCCGGGTCCCTGGCGCGGCGTGGTCCTGACCGATGATTCTTGAGCCGGAAATGGCCTTGATGGCCTCTAAAATCCGGTTGGCCTGGATTGTTTCGTATTCAGCAAAAAGATCGAAAACCCTGGCGGCTTTGTTGTGAAAGTCGGGTTCCACAACGTTGAAATGGCGCTCATAAACTGTATCTATGTACTCCCCGATCCCTGCCAAGGCAGCAATCTCCGCGTGCAAGGGCCCGGCCGGGTTAAATTTGTAATGGGGAAGATCCCTGTTGAAATAATGCCCCTGAGGTTCGAGGGTGTCGAGGACCGATTGCTTACCCCACATGACCCCCACATGGGTCCCGAAGGTCTTGTACGTGCTGTAGAGGTAAAGGTCCAGACCGCAGGAGTTTATGTCCAACACCCGGTGCGGCGCAAATGAAACCCCGTCGCCAATGGCCAACGCTCCGACATCGTGAGCAATATCGCCAATGGTTTTAAAATCGTTCATGCTCCCCACAATGTTGGAGCAGAGAGAAAAACAGACCAGACGGGTCCGGTCGCTGATCAGGCCCTTGAGGTCATCGATAGAAAGCTCCCCGGTTTGCGGATCGATGCGCCACTCTTTTATGACCGCCCCGAACTCCGCCAGGCGCCGCCAGCAGCCGATATTGGCCTCGTGGTCCTGGTTTGTGACGATAATCTCGTCCCCGGGCTTTAGCGTGGGTCGAATCGCCTGTGCCAGCACGTAGAAATTCATGGTGGTGGACGGACCCAGCGTCAGCTCGTTTGGGTCACAGTTGAGCAGATCGGCCATGGCCTGGTAGCCCTCATCCATGGCCTCTCCGGCCGCGACGGAAGCCTCGAAGAGGCCATAGGGCTGGACCTTGGTGAATTGAAAAAAGTCTTGGAGGCGGTCAGTGACCTGGCGGGGAACATAGGAGCCGCCGGCGTTTTCGAACATGGCCCAACGAGCGGTTTCCGGATTCTTGAAAACCGGGTACTGGGAACGAATGAAGTCAAAATCTAATGTCATAAAAATTCCTTTTTTCTTGACGGTCAAACCTTGAATAGTGAATTATGATAATATAATCGATTCATCACTTCTTTAAAAGGTTATAAATCCACCAAAGTTTCCCTATTTCATTAAAACCCTTCCCCGTTTACTCCGGATCCGGCTGCTTCCATCTGTAAGGCAGCTCTTGAATTGTCCCCGGTGCGGTCATGGTCTGCAAGGCTCTAAGCGCATCCAGGATAATGCGCCGCTGGCGTTTGACATTGCCCGGTTCACCGAACATACTGCCGCGCGCAAACTTGACCAGCATGGCGCGGGGCGGCTTGATGTAAGCCATGCGGTCGGCAGCATTTCCCATAGAGATAGTGGGAATTCCCGCTTCCTCCACCAGGCGTTGAATCAGACCCACGGTCTGATGACATTTCGGTCAGACCGGCACCAGGAAGAGGATGTCGACCCCCGCGGCTTTGATCCGAGAAATGAATTTTGGAATCGTTTCGGTGACAAAAGATACCACGTCGTTGACATAGCTGAAGCTATAATGCGTATCGGTCAAATTGCCGATAATGCCTTCATTTTCCAGCTCGACCAAGCGCTGGATAGGAAAGACGATGTTGATGTCTTGCTCTGCCAGGCTGTGATCGTAATGGGCATGGGCAATGCCGATGTCTTGCTGGCGGACGGTTTTGGGGATTTCTCGAAAGGATG
>Ga0209536_100012174_pt1 | contig 12531 bp, 12 predicted proteins | sample DeeMarSeWOR28_12_FD_187461 | JGI IMG/M metagenome (GOLD analysis project Ga0209536, IMG submission 187461) | Marine sediment microbial communities from White Oak River estuary, North Carolina - WOR-2-8_12 (SPAdes) (version 2) | ecosystem: Environmental > Aquatic > Marine > Intertidal zone >...
GCGCGGCGGCCTTGCTCGGCCCGCAGACCAGCAGGCCGTGCCGGGTCAGGTCGTCCGTGATGCCGGCGGCCAGAGGCGCCTCGGGCCCCACGACCGTCAGGTCCACCCGCTGCTTCACGGCGAAATCGACGATCCGGGAGGTCTCCTCCACCGGCACGGGAACGAGCTCCGCGCTTCCGGCGATCCCCGGGTTCCCGGGCGCCGCGAAGATCTTCTCCACCAGAGGACTCTGCGCGATCTTCCAGACGAGGGCGTGCTCGCGGCCCCCGCTTCCCACGACGAGAATCTTCAGCCCCACCGGTCTCCTCCTTCCTGACCCACGCGTCTTCCGGATCAATGACGGAAGTGGCGCACCCCCGTGAACACCATCGCCATCCCGTGCCCGTCGGCTGCCGCGATCACCTCCGCGTCCCGCACCGATCCCCCGGGCTGGATCACGGCGGTCGCCCCCGCCGAGGCCGCCGCATCGAGGCCGTCGCGGAAGGGGAAGAAGGCGTCCGAGGCAACGACCGTCCCCGCGGTCGGGCGCTGGGCCTTCATCACCGCGATCTTCGCGGAGTCCACGCGGCTCATCTGTCCCGCGCCCACGCCGACGGTGCGGTCCCGGAGCGCGTAGACGATCGCGTTGGATTTGACGTGCTTGCACACCTTCCACGCGAAGAGCAGGGCTTCGAGCTCCTCCCCGGTGGGGGCGCGCTTCGTCACGACCTTGAGGGAGGCGGGCTCGAGGACGTGCCGGTCCCTCCCCTGCAGGAGGAGCCCCCCGCTCACCTTCTTCATCTCGTGTCCGGGGTCCCCGCCCCAACGGAAGACCCCGCCCGTCTCGAGAATGCGCAGGTTGGCCTTCGCGGAGAGGATCTTGCGGGCCTCCCTGTCGAACGACGGGGCGACGACGGCCTCGAAGAAGGTCGACGCGACCTCCCTCGCCGTCTCCCCGTTGACCGGCCGGTTGAAGCCGATGACCCCCCCGTAGGCCGAGACCGGGTCGCACTCCCTCGCCTTCTTGAAGGCGTCCACGAGCCGCCTCCGGGACAGCCCCACGCCGGAGGGGTTGGTGTGCTTGATGATCGCCGCCGCGGGCTCCCCGAACTCGAGGGCGAGCTGGAGCGCCGCGTCGAGGTCGACGATGTTGTTGTAGGAGAGCTCCTTGCCCTGGAGCTGCCTCGCCCCGCCGAGGGTGGGCTCGCCGGGCAGACGGGTGTCGGTGTAGAAGGCCGCGGTCTGGTGCGGGTTCTCCCCGTACCGCAGCGACTGGACCTTGCGCCACTGGGCGGTGAACGTGACCGGGTACTCCCCCCCTCCGCCCGCCACGCGACCGAGATAGTTGGAGACGGCGGCGTCGTACTGCGCCGTCAGGACGAAGGCCTTGCGGCCCAGCTCCGCGTGCGTTCCCGGATCGAGATTGCCGTTCCCCTTCTTGAGCCTCCCGAGGATGTCGGGATAGTCCGACGGGTCGGTGACCACCGCCACGTCCCGGAAGTTTTTCGCCGCGGACCGCAGCATCGCGGGACCGCCGATGTCGATGTTCTCGATCGCCTCCTCGAGCGTGCAGTCGGCCTTCGCGACCGTCGCCTCGAACGGGTACAGGTTGACCACGACCATGTCGAACGGGACGATGCCGTGGGACGCGATCGTCTTCATGTGGGAGGCGTTCTTCCGGACCGCCAGGATCCCGCCGTGGATTTTCGGGTTGAGCGTTTTCACCCGGCCGTCGAGCATCTCCGGGAATCCGGTGTACTCCTCGATCAGCCGCACGGGGACCCTCTTCTCCCGCAGCAGCCCCGCCGTCCCTCCCGAGGCGAACAGCTCCACCCCCAGGCGGGACAACCCCCGGGCGAACTCCGCAACCCCGGATTTGTCGGAAACGCTTACGATCGCCCTGCGGATCCTCGCCATGGCCCGGTTCCCATCCTTTTTTCTTCGAAGTGTGCGGCCCGCCTACGGCCGGATCGGGATGGTTCCCAGGACGGTCTTCAGGTCGTCGTCCCCGAACTTGATCCCGAACCCGAAAAAGAGAGTGCGGAAATCCTCATCGGAATTGAGGATATCGTCCACGCCGGCCGTGATGAAAAAGTTTTTCACGATATCATAGTCCCCGAACACTTTCAAATGCGCCTTCTTGTTGCTCCGGGTGAAGTCGAAGGCGTCCACGCCGATTTTCAGGCGGTCCCTCAGCAGGTAGTAGTCGAGCCCTAAGCCCCCCGTGGACTCCATGAGGCCGCCCCGGATCGTGACGTCCGAGAACCTCTTCGCGATCAGCGCGTTGAACTTCATGTCGTTGGAGTACGTCTCCTGCTTGGTGACCACCGACGCGCCGGGGGGCGTGATGGTGGTCGTCGTTTCGGAGGCGTCGTACTTCCCCCGCGGGTCGTCGACGATCCCGAGCAGGTAGTACTTGTCGGCCGTGGGCTGGATGCGCAGGGCCGCGTAGGTCTTCCACGCCGAAGGCTCCGTCTGGTATTCGAGACGGAAGTCCAGGAAGGTCTTGAGCGCCTCCCGTTTCTCGATGTAGCGGTTGATCGACTCGAGCGTGTCGTCGATCGTGGTGATGGTCGTGTTGTCGGACACGAGCTTGCCGAGCGTCCCCTCCCCCCGCTCGATCCGGGCCATCACCTTGCCCGCCGAGTCGAGCGTGTTGTCGAGCTTCGCCGAGGCGCTCCGGAGGTTCTCGAGGCTCTCCTTGATGTTCGACCGGTTCTCCGCGAGCACGCCGCTGACGTTCTCGCTCATCTCCTGGAGCCTGCTCGCCAGGCCGGGCGCCTCGTTCTTGAGCGTCTCCGAAAAGTCGCGCAGGTTCGCGATCATCACCCGGAGATCCTCCTTGTTGGCGGCGGAGATCTCCCTCAGGTCCGAGGAGAGGGTGTCGATGTTGGCCACGATCCGGTTCAGCCGCTGCTCGTTCCCCGCCACCACCGTCCGCAGGACCTCGGTCGTCTCCCGGACGTTTTGGATGATCTCGGTGAGCGCCTGTCTCCCCTCCTCCGTGCCCATCGTCTCGGAAAGGGTACGGGTGAAGTTCTGCAGATCCTCCGAGATCAGCGACACCTTGCGGATGATCTCGTCGAGGTTGGCGGGGGGGATCGTCTCCGCCACCCGGCCGCCGGGGGGAAGCATCTTTTCGGCCTCCTTCCCCGGCAGGATCTCCACGTACTTCTCCCCGAGCAGTCCCTGCGTCTGGATGGAGGCCACCGAGTCGATCGGGATCCGGACCCCGTCCCGGATCCTGAGCACCAGGCGGGCGTTATTCCCCACCAGCTCGATCGCCTCCACCTTCCCGATCGGAACGCCCGCCATCTTCACGTTCGCCTTCGGTTCGAGGCCGGCCGCCGTCTCGAAATCGACGGTCAGCCTGTACCCCTTCGCCCCGATGCCGCCCATCCGGCTGACGCGGAACGTGAAGAAGGTGAGGACCACGATCCCCAGCAGCACGAAGATCCCCACCTTCGCCTCTCTCGACATCAACGCCCCTCCTGCATCCCGCTTTCGCCCGAGCGGCGGACGAAGCGGAGGAAATCCTCGTGCTCCGCGGTGATCGGTCCCTCCGCTTTTCCCTCGACGAACTGGGAGACGACGGCGTTGCGCGTGTTCCGGATCTCCTCCGACGTCCCCGCCTCGATGATCTTTCCTTTATACAACATGGCGATCTGGTCCGCGATCTTGTATGCCGACGCCATGTCGTGCGTGATGGAGATCGACGTCACCCCGAGCGACTCCCGGAGGGAGATGACCAGGTCGTTGATCACGTCGGCCATGATCGGGTCGAGCCCCGTGGTCGGCTCGTCGTACAGAAGGATCTCCGGCTCCGAGGCGATGGCCCGGGCCAGACCGACCCGCTTCTTCATCCCCCCCGAGAGCTCCGCCGGCATCAGGTGCTGGATGTCCCGCAGCCCCACCATGGCGAGCTTCTCCTCCACCACGTCGCGGATCTGGCGCTCCGGGTAGAGACGGAGCCTCCGAAGGGCGAACGCGACGTTCTCCCCCACGTTCATCGAGTCGAACAGGGCGGAGCCCTGGAACAGCATCCCGAACTTCCGCCGGACGCGGACGAGCTCGCGCTCGTTCATCTTCGTCACGTCTTCCCCGTCGATCAGGATCTCCCCCGCGTCCGCGCGGAGGAGCCCCACCACGCACTTGATGAGGACCGACTTCCCCGTCCCGCTCCCCCCGATGACCACGGTGTTCTTCCCCCGGGGGACGTCCAGGTCCAGACCGTCGAGGACGACCTTCTTCCCGAACCGCTTGTGCAGCCCCCGGATCCCGATCATTGCGCGCTACCCGCTCCCTCGCCCCCCGGCGACCGCTCTTCCCGGGGCGCCTCAGAACATGAACGACGTCATGAAGTAGTCCGACACGAGCACCGTCATCGACGAAGCCACCACCGCCCGCGTGGTGGCGCGGCCCACTCCCTCCGCGCCCCCCTCGGCGATGAACCCGTTATAGCAGGAGATGAGCGCGATGAGAAACCCGAAGACGGCGGCCTTGATGAGGCCCGTGTAGATGTCCCGGAACTCCAGATACTGGTACGTCTTGTCCGTGTAGACGTACGGGTTGGCGCCGAGGAGGTAGACGGACACGAAGTATCCCCCCAGGATGCCGACCAGGTCCGCGAAGATGACCAGCACGGGAAGAACGAGGGTGGAGGCGACGACCCGCGGGACGACGAGATACTTCACCGGGTTCGTCGCCAGCGTCACCAGCGCGTCGATCTGCTCCGTCACCTTCATCGTGCCGAGCTCGGCCGCGATGGAGGCCCCCACCCGCCCCGAGACGATGAGGCCGGCGAAGACCGGGCCCAGCTCCCGCGTGATGGAGAGCGCGACCACCGAGCCGACGAAGCTCGTCGCCTGGAACCGCTGGAATCCCGACCAGCTCTGGAGGGCCAGCACCATCCCCGTGAAGGTCGCCGTGACCATCACCACCGGCAGGGAGTTGATCCCCACCTCCTCCATCTGCTTGACGATGTTCTTGATCTCCGAGGGCGGCCGGAAGAGCCAGGTGACGCACTGCAGCAGGAGGACGAAGATGTTCCCCAGGTCCTCGATCATCCGGAACACGCGGGTGCCGAAGGAATCGAGGAAGACGGCGAGGCCGTTCCTTGTCCGGGTGTCAGCCAACGACACGCCTCGGGATCCGTCGCCCGACCTGCGTGAGGATCTCGTAGGGGATCGTCCCCGAGAGGAGGGCGAGCTCGTCGGCGGTCGGCCCCCCTTCCCCCATCACGACGACGTCCGTCCCGATCGACACGCCGGGAACGCCGGTGACGTCGAGCATCGTGTGGTCCATGCAGACCCTTCCCGCCACCGGGACCCTGTGCCCGTTCACCCCCATCCAGGCGGCGTTGGAGAAGGCGCGCCGGTAGCCGTCGGCGTACCCCAGCGGGACCGCGGCGATCCTGCGCGTCCCCGCGCAGCGGAAGTGCCGCCCGTAGCTCACCGGGTGCCCGTCGGGAAGATCCTTGAGCGAGACGATCCGGGTCACCAGCCGCATCACCGGCTTGAGTCCCAGGCCGGCGCCCACCCCCTCCGCCGGCAGGGACCCGTAGAGGGCGATCCCCGGGCGCACCATGTCGTGGACGTGCTCCCGGTACCTCAGGATCCCCGCGCTGTTGAGCGCATGGGCCCGCACGGCCCCGCCGAACGCTTTCCGGACCAGGGGGAGGACCTCCCCGCCGAACGACGCAAGCTGCATCCGGGTGTACTCCTCGTCCGACCGGTCGTTCCCGTCGGCCGAGGAGAGATGGGTCATGACCCCCTCGGCGAGGAGGAACTTCGCGGAACCGATCGCCTCGACCGCCGCCTTCGTCGCCCCGCGGAGGAGACCGAGGCGCCCCATCCCCGTGTCGATCTTGATGTGCACGGGAAAGGGGGTCCCGCTCCGTTCGCCCGCGCGGTCCAGGAAGGGGATCTGCCTCAGGTCGAACACGGCGGCGGAAAGACCGGATTCGCGGGCCTCCCCGGCCTGCGGCTCGTCCACCCCCCCCAGCACCACCACCGGCCCGGCAACCCCGCCCCGGCGCAGTTCGACCCCCTCCTCCACCGTGGCCACCCCGAACATGTCCGCACCTTCCTCCGCGAGCGCCCTGGCGACGGGGACCGACCCGTGCCCGTAGGCGTCGGCCTTGACGACCGCCAGGATCTTTGTGGGGGCGGGAAGAAGGGAGCGGATCGTCCTGACGTTGTGGCGCAGTGCAGGGAGGTGGATTTCCGCCACGGTGGGTCTTGCCAAACGGGCGCTCCTTCAAACGGCCGGGATGGGCACGATCTACCCGGAAAGTCTACTTGAACCCCCCCGTCAAGTAAAGACGGGCGGCCGCTTTCGCCCTGCCGCAGACCCAGCGATTGACAATGACGGGGGTCGGAGATATCATCTTTCTACAGACGCCAGGGGTGCTCTTCGCTGAGAGTCCGCGCATCGCGCGGGCAACCCGTCGAACCTGATCCGGATAATACCGGCGCAGGGAGCGTGGTTCTCTCCGGACCGTACCTTTCCTTGGTGCGGTTTTTGTTTTTTTTATAAGGGGGAATGAAGACGATGCTTCCACAGAACAAACCGATGAACGGCGACCTCCTCCCCGTCTCCGCGGAGGAGATCTCCCGGCTTCTCGAGGGGGCCGCGCCCTTTAGGCGGCGCGAGGCGCTTTCCCTGCTCGGGTCCCTGACCCCGCGGCGCAGGCTCACCCTTCCGGAAGCCGCCCGCCTGCTGGCCACACCCGACCCGATGGTGTGGGAGAAGGCCGCGGCGATGGCCCGGGCCGTGCGCGAAGAGGTCTTCGGGCGGCGGGTCGTGCTGTTCGCCCCTCTCTACCTCTCCAACGATTGCGTAAACAACTGCCTGTACTGCGGGTTCCGCCACGTCAACCGGGAAGCCCGGAGGGTCACCCTCTCCCCCGCGCAGGCGGTCCGGGAGGCCCGCTTCCTGGAGAAGAAGGGGTACCACCGCCTCCTGCTGGTCAGCGGGGAAAACCCGGGGAAGACCGACGCCGCGTACCTCGCGCAGGTCCTGCGGGCGATCTACCGCGAAACGGGGATGCGCATCCTGCACGTCAACGCCGCCCCGATGCCCGAGGAGGAGCTCAAGCTCCTCAAGGAGGCCGGCGCGGGAGTCTACCAGGTCTTCCAGGAGACGTACCACCCGCAGACCTACCGGGAGATGCACCCCTCCGGTCCGAAGGCGGACTACGCCTGGCGCCTCACGAGCATGGACCGGGCGCTGCGGGCGGGATTCCGGGACGTCGGGATCGGCGCGCTGCTCGGGCTGTACGACTACCGGTTCGAGGTCCTGTCGGTCATCCGGCACGCGGAGTCTCTCCTGGAGACGCACGGGACCTTCCCGCACACGATCTCGGTCCCCCGGTTCAAGAGGGCGTTCGGCGCCCCCCTGACCAGGCCGCCCCGCCCGGTCTCCGACGGAGAGTTCGAGAAGATCGTGATCGTCTACCGGCTCGCCGTCCCGCCGGCGGGCGTCGTCGTCTCCACGCGGGAACCGGCGGCGCTGCGGGAGAGGGTGCTCGACATCGGCGCCTCGCAGATCAGCGCGGGGTCGAAGACCGACCCGGGCGGATATACGCAGGAGGTGCGGCACGCCGACTCGGAGCAGTTCGAGCTCGACGATACCCGCCCGATCGAGGAGATCGTCCGGATGATCCTCAAACGCGGGTACCTCCCCTCCCTGTGCACCAGCTGCTACCGGATCGACCGCACGGGAGAGACCTTCACGGAGATGGCGACCGACGGCCACATCCGGGGGTACTGCCTCCCCAACGCGCTGTTGACGCTGGCCGAGTACGCCGTGGCCGCGGAGGACCCCCGGCTGCGCGACGAGTGCCTCGCCGCGGTCGAGGAGGGAAAGAAGGAGATGGAGGGGTCCCCCCTCGCAGGGGCGTTCGCGCAGAAGCTGGCGCGTGTGATCGCGGGGGAGAAGGACCTGTTCTTCTGATGCGATGGAGGAGCGCATGGAAATTTTCGTGAACGGGGAGACGCGGCAGATCGGGGAGGGGGCGACGGTCCTTCTCCTCCTCCGCGAGCTCTCCCTGCCGGAGACGCGCGTGGCGGTGGAGCGGAACCGGTCCCTCGTCCGGAAGGCGGAGTTCGCCGACACGGTTTTGGGCGAGGGGGACCGGATCGAGATCGTGACATTCGTGGGAGGGGGGTAGCGCATGGATACTCCGTTTGCCTTGGGAGGAAAGACGTTCCGGTCCCGGCTCCTGGTGGGAACGGGGAAGTACCCGGATTACCCGTCCATGGTTAGGGCGCTGGAGGCCTCGGGGGCCGAGATCGTGACGGTGGCGGTCCGGAGGGTGAACCTGGACAGGAGCAAGGAGTCCCTCCTGGACCACGTCGACCCGAAAAAGTACACCCTCCTTCCCAACACGGCCGCATGCTACACGGTGGACGACGCGGTGCGCACCTGTTTCCTCGCCCGGGAGGCGGGGATGTCGAACATGGTCAAGCTCGAGGTGATCGGGGACGAAAAGACCCTCTTCCCCGACACGGAGGGGCTTCTGGTGGCGGCGAGGCAGCTGGTCAAGGAGGGGTTCATCGTCCTGCCGTACACCAACGACGACCCGATCATGGCGAAGAAGCTCGAGGACGCGGGGTGCGCTGCGGTGATGCCGCTGGCGGCACCGATCGGGTCCGGGCTGGGAATCCGCAACCCGTTCAACATCCGGATCATCCTGGAGACCGTAAAGGTCCCGGTGATCGTGGACGCGGGGGTGGGAACGGCGTCCGACGCGGCAGTGGCGATGGAGCTCGGGTGCGACGGCGTCCTGATGAACACGGGGATCGCGGGCGCGAAGGACCCGGTGCTGATGGCCGAGGCGATGCGGGAGGCGATCTCGGCGGGGAGGAAGGCGTTCCTCGCCGGCAGGATCGCGAAGAAGCTCTACGCCACGGCGTCCTCGCCGCTGGACGGGACGTTCTTTTAGGAAAGGGAAAGGCGCCGGTGAAGGTCGACTTCCGCGTCTACCTGATCACCGACCGCAGGCAGGCGCCGGGGGGCGACATCGTCGGGGCCGTCGCGGATGCCTTGGACGGAGGGATCCGCGCCGTCCAGCTCCGGGAGAAGGACCTTCCGGGGGGCGAGCTCTTCCGGCTCGCCGGGCGGATGCGCGATCTGACGGCGAGGCACGGGGCCAGGCTTCTCGTGAACGACCGCGTCGACGTCGCCCTGGCCGTCGGGGCCGACGGCGTCCACCTCGGGGGGGGCTCGATCCCCGCGTCGGTCGCCCGGGGGCTCCTCGGGAAGGAGGCGCTCATCGGCTGCTCCACGCACGGCGCGCGCGAACTGCGGGAGGCGGTCGCCCAGGGGGCGGACTTCGTGACGTTCGGCCCGGTCTACCCGACGCCGTCGAAGGCCGCGTACGGGCCGCCGGTGGGGCTTTCCGCCCTCGCTGCGGCGTGCCGGGAGGCGGCCGTCCCCGTCTTCGCCCTGGGCGGGGTCAAGGCGGAAAACGCCGGGGAAGTGATCGGGGCAGGCGCATTCGGCATCGCGCTGATTTCCGGGATCGTGGCCGCGGCGGACCCCCGGGGGGCCGCGGCGGAACTTGTCGCCCGTTACGAAAAACCAGTCGCCGCCGGAAAGGCGGGAGACGAGGAAGCCAAGGAAGGTGAGCCATGACGCTGCTGCATAACGCAAGGAACGGAATCCTCTCGCCGCAGGTGGCCCTTGCCGCCGCGGAGGAAGGGATACCCCCGGAGAAGCTCCGGGGCCTCATCGCATCGGGGAGGGCCGTCCTTCCCCGGAACCGCAAGCGCAGGGAGATCCGGCCGGTCGCCATCGGGGAGGGGCTGCGCGTCAAGGTCAACGCCAACGTGGGCTCCTCGCGCGACCGGGCCGACGTGTCGCTCGAACTGGAGAAGACGCGGGTCGCCGTCGCGGCGGGCGCCGACGCCGTGATGGACCTGTCCACGGGGGGGCCGATCGACGAGATCCGCAAGGCGATCCTCGCGGAGTGCCCCGTGCCCGTGGGGACCGTCCCCGTCTACCAGGCCGCCGCCGACGCGGTCGGCAGGGGGAAGTCCTGGGTCGAGCTCACCCCCGACGACTTCTTCGCGGGGATCGTGAAGCAGGCCGAGGACGGGGTCGATTTCATGACGGTCCACTGCGGGGTGACGCGGGAGGCCCTCGAGCGGCTGGTCCGGGAGGGTCGCCGCCTGGACATCGTCAGCCGGGGAGGGTCCCTGCTGGCGGAGTGGATGGATTACAACGACCGGGAGAACCCGTTCTACGAGCAGTACGACCGGCTGGTCGACATCTGCCGGGAGTACGACATCACCATCTCGCTGGGGGACGGCCTGCGGCCGGGATGCCTCTCCGACGCGACCGACCGCGCGCAGGTCCACGAGCTGATGATGCTCGGCGAGCTCACCGAGCGCGCCTGGGAAAAAGACGTGCAGGTCATGATCGAGGGGCCGGGGCACGTGCCGATGGACCAGATCGCGGCCAACGTGGTGCTCCAGAAGCGCCTGTGCCACGGGGCGCCGTTCTACGTCCTCGGTCCCCTCGTCACCGACATCGCGCCGGGATACGACCACATCACCTCCGCGATCGGGGGGGCGATCGCCGCGTGGAGCGGGGCGGATTTCCTGTGCTACGTGACGCCGTCCGAGCACCTCAGGCTCCCGTCGGTCGGGGACGTGAAGGAAGGGGTGATCACATCCCGCATCGCCGCCCACGCCGCCGATATCGCGCGGAAAATCCCGGGCGCGATGGACCGGGACAACCGGATGGCCGACGCCAGGCGGAACCTCGACTGGAAGACCCAGATCGAGCTGTCGCTCGACCCGGAGCGGGCGCGCGAGCTGCGCGGGGGAAGCCTGCCGACGGCAGACGAGTCCGCCTGCACGATGTGCGCGGATCTCTGTGCCATCAAGACATCGCAGAAGGCGATCCGGCGACGGTAGCAGCCGGGGGGGAACCGCTCCGGAACCGGAGCCCGGATCCCCGCCGGTCGTCCGGGCGCTGCGCCAGCGCGGCATCCCCGCATCCGACTGCGCCGGGGAGAGCCGGACACTGCTGCCCTACCTCTCCTCCCCGGAGGACCGCGAGTCCCTCTACGGGCTTCTCCACTCCTACGCCTTCCGCCTCTTCCTGCGCGACATCCTCGCGCTGCGGGACCGCTACCAGCCGGAGCGCCTCGGCCCCTTCTTCTCCCCGGACTCCGTGGAGCGGATGGCCCGGCAGGTCGAGCGCCTCGGGCTCATCCGGCGCATGCGGGGCGGGAAGATCCGCCTCCTGGCCGAGGCGGTCACCGATTTCGGGGACACCTTCGAGTGGTTCGTCGCCGAGACGCTCCGCCGGGAGTTTGCCGCCGACGTCCTCTGGGGGGTCACGATCCCCGGCCTGCCGTGCGGGGGGGATTTCGACATCCTCGCGCTGGTCGCCGGGAAGCTCCTCTACCTGGAGACGAAGACCTCCCCGCCCAAGCATATCGAGCAGAAGGAGGTGTCGGCGTTCCTCAGCCGGGTGAAGACGCTGTCGCCGGACTTCGCCGTCATCCTCGTGGACACGCACCTGCGGATGAAGGACAAGCTCGTGCCGCTTCTCTCGGAGGGGCTCCGCGCGGAGGGGATGACCGACGGGGAGATGGCGAGAGTGGAGAAGGAGACCTTCTCCTGGGAGCGGCGGATCTACCTCACCAACGCCAAGCGGGACATCGCGTCGAACCTGTCCGTCTGCCTGCGGGACTACTTTTTGGACCGGTTCTTCTCCTGAAGGGGGATGGCCTCCAGGTCCTTGACGGCGGGCAAGGAGGGAATCTCGCGGATCTTCTCGCGAAAGCCTTCCCGGATCTTCTCCGGAAAGAGCTTCTCCATCCACCGCGCGGCCTCCATCGCGGTGGGGGCGAGCTTCGACTCCCGCAGGAACGCGGTATCCTTCGGGAGGAGGATGACCAGCACGAAGACGAGGAGCACCGAGAGGAGGGCGCCCTTCACGAACCCTGCCAGCATCCCGGCGGCCCGGTCGGTCCCCGAGAGCTCCGAGCTGCGCACCAGCCGTTCGACGATGAGGCCCGCCAGGCGAACGATCACGTAGACGCCCAGAAAAGTCAGCAGGTACGCCACGACCTCCCCGTGGGGGAAGTCCAGATGCAGGTTCTCCTGCACGGTCGCGTAGTACCGCACGCCGCCGATGTGTCCCAGGATGAGGCCCCCCCAGGAGAAGATCTGGCGGATCACCCCCTGGAAGATCCCGTAAACGGCGAACCCGAGGCAAAGGGCGACGATGATGACGTCGAGGAGACTCACGCCCCTACTCTACCCCAAATCCCCCCGCGCGACCAACCGCCTGCGCCGGGGGAACGCCTGGATTTTCCCCCCTTCTACGTGTATAAAATAACTTCCCCATTAGGGGACGTTCCTTTACTTTCTCTGTAGGGGACGTTGCTGCACTTTCCCTAAGGCCGGAGTGGCGGAACTGGCAGACGCGCGGGACTCAAAATCCCGTGGCCGCAAGGTCGTGAGGGTTCGACCCCCTCCTCCGGCACCAGTTATTTTCGGATCGTTGATCTCACTTGACCATTTGGATATC
>Ga0209536_100012175_pt1 | contig 12531 bp, 11 predicted proteins | sample DeeMarSeWOR28_12_FD_187461 | JGI IMG/M metagenome (GOLD analysis project Ga0209536, IMG submission 187461) | Marine sediment microbial communities from White Oak River estuary, North Carolina - WOR-2-8_12 (SPAdes) (version 2) | ecosystem: Environmental > Aquatic > Marine > Intertidal zone >...
GGTCACCACTTCGGAACCAATCCTCCCAAAAGACAGTTTTCGTCTCTTCGGGCTGGTTTAGATACCCCTTCATGATGTTGCGGCCGCGGATGCAAATCTCTCCCTCTTCGTTTGCCGCCAGCACGTTGCCCTCCAAATCCCTGATCTGGACCTCCACGTTAGTGACCGGCGTACCTACAGAGCCAATCACGTGACGATAATAGTGGTTGTAGGTAACCATCGAGGCGCTCTCCGTCATGCCATAGGCCTCATAGATGTTCAAATCCATACGGCGCTTCCATTCTCGAACCAACTCCGCCGCCATACTTGCTGCCGCCGAGAAGGTATATCTCAGGGATCCCAATTTCTCTTTCAAGTCTTTCAGGGCGAGGAGCCGGATATAAATAGTTGGCACCGCAAAGAACTTGGTCACGTTATGCCGTTCAATGGTCTCTATAATCTTCTCCAGGTCAAAGGACGAATGAAGGACCAGAGATCCCCCGCTGTATAGGGTGGCATTCATAATGTGAACCTGTCCAAACACATGGTTAAGGGGAAGAAAGCATAGGGCACGATCTTTATGGGTTGAGCGCTCATAATGTGAGACGTTGTGGATGGATGTGTTCAGGTTTTCGTGTGTCAGCATGACCCCTTTTGGGATACCCGTTGTGCCCCCTGTGTAAAGGATGGCCGCCGTATCGCGGCGATCCAGATCAATCGCATCGAAAGAATCTGAACCCATCTCCACCAAGTCTTCATAGGAAATTTCGCCTCCCTTACTTACAACCCTCTTCAAGTAGGGATAGTCTTTGCGATCCCCCAATTCAGCCCACTGCTCCTCTCCCGAAAAAAGGACTTTTGGCTGGGCATTATCCATGATCCGTCTCAGTTCATCCCTCTTCAAGAGGCTTGAGAGGGTCACCACCACGGCCCCCGATTTGAGGGTGCCAAAATAGAATGCAAGCCATTCATAGGTGTTTGGTGTATAGAGGGCAACATGATCGCCAGGGTGAACCCCCACGCTCTGTAGTGCTGTGGCGATCCGATTCGAGACCCTGTTGAATTCAAGAAAGCTGATCTCTCGGTCATTTTCGATGACAGCCGTCTGCTGAGGAAAATACAAGGCCGCATTTTCAAGGTTTCTCGCAACGTTCATTCCAAAACCCTTTCACCATTAGACCTAGGATTTCCCGTGTTTTTCTCTTAACTTCGGCTTTTCTATCTTTCCCGTGGGGCTCCGTGGCACGCTGGCAAAGATAATACGCCGGGGCCGCTTGTATCGGGGAAGGTGCTCCTCACAAAAGGCCTGAACTTCCGATTCCGTCAAGTTCTCACCGGATACGGGCTGAATGATGGCTGCCACGATCTCTCCCAGCCTCCTATCAGGCGTTCCGATCACCGCCACGTCGTGGACCTTGGGATGCCGCTGAATCACCTCTTCCACCTCTAAGGGATAAATATTTTCGCCCCCACAGATCACCAGGTCCTTCTTTCTGTCCACAAGGTAAATGAACCCCTCTTCATCCATTTTGGCCAGATCGCCCGTATACAGCCAGCCGTCCTTAATGGTCTGCGCCGTCAATTCCGGATTCTTATAGTACTCCAGCATGACGCCATTGCCTTTGGCAACGAGCTCCCCAACCTCACCTCGCTTAACGTCTACACCCCGTTCATCCACAATACGGACGTCCCAAAGTATGCCAGGCTTTCCAATGGCCCCCACTTTTCGTTCGTTTTCGATGCCCAGATCGGTGACTCCCGGACCCGCGCTTTCACTCAGTCCATACGTGGTATCATACTGCATATTTGGGAAATGGCCCTTGATTCGCTGAATGACGCTCGGGGGAATGGCCTGGGCCCCCATGTGCGTGAGACGCCAGGCATTCAAATCATAGTCTTCCTTTCGCACTTCCCCTTTGTCCAATGCATCAAGAATATCCAAGGCCCACGGTACCAGGAGAAACACGTCTGATATATGCTCATTGGATATGGTTTCCAGGACAAATTGGGGACTGATCTTTTCCGTGAGCAGCACGGTCCGCCCCCCCACGATAAGAACTCCCACCAGATGTCCGATGGCAAGGTGATACATGGGAGGCATCATTAAAAAACCGTCCGTTTGCTTAATGTAATGGTGGGCCACTTCCATGAGAGCTGCACACATGAGGTTGGTGTGGGAGAGTAGGACCGCTTTGGGAGTACCGGTCGTGCCCGAGGTGAAATAGAGGGCACAGGCATCGTCGTCTATAAGCGTTACCTGTGGAGATCCAGGTGAAGCCCCTTCAATGAGTTCCTCCACGGGGTCAAAGTCTTTAAAAAGCCCTTTACCCATTGAGATGTATTCCCGTACCGTTGCCAAGTTATCGCGGATCTGGGCCGTTCTCTCCACATATTCATCATCTAGAATAAAGGCGCTTGGTTCGGCAATCCCGGCACAATTCTGAACATCCTCATTGGTAAACCTGAAATTCAGAGGAACGACCCACGCACCCGCCTTTATCACGGCAAAATAGGCCTCAAGCCACCGGATTGAATTTCGTCCCCACAAGAAAACCTTGTCCTCCTTCTTGATGCCTTTCGTCATGAGCGCGTTGGCCAGTCTGTTGGTCCTCTCATTAAACCGGGCCCAATCAATATCGCGCCTTGCCTTTGTTAATGGTCTTACTTCAACGAAGGCGATAGCCTCTGGATACAGCCGCGCATTCTTCTCTAAGAAATCGACAAGGTTCATGATAATCCCTCCTTATCGGCTTTTGTTCAAACCAGCAGGAGCGGAATAAGCGTCCGCACATCATCCAGCTCTTCGAACCTGGAACCCTGATAGACAATCTCTTCGGCTCTCTCCCTTGGGAGTAAGCCGCCGGAAAATTCCATACAGTCCCAAAAATGCTGTTCATGCTCTTTGCGTGTCAGGGGATTTCCGGGGAATCCAGGGGCAATGTCCATCTGCTTGAAATGCGCTTCCCCGTTACGGGTCAAAATCCGCATGTCCAGGGCCGTATGACCCCGCTCATCCAGCTTGGGATCGGATATGACCTGGATCTTTCTGGACAGGGCCATGACATTCGGATCTATGACCGAGGACTCCTCAAAATGATCCAGCTTGGAATCGCCCCTCACCAATGCGCTGGCAACACAGTACTGGATGCTGAACTGGGCATTTACTCTGGGATTATCTCCTATTTCGAAGGGATGCCCCACAAGTTTGTACGCATAGGGGGGTACTGTAACCTCCACCCGGTCAATATCTCCTGCCCGGAGGTCCTGTTCTTCCATGATACCCAGAATGACCTCCGTGCTTCCCAGGGTGAGTCCGCAACTGGGGTATTTTTTGAACAGGATTTTCTCCAACTCGAAACGCCTTCCCAATCCTTCGAGGATCGACGCAGGATCAATCTGGTCTTTTCCATACAGATGAAAGTACCCGTAGACACCTTCGAGAAAATTCTTCGGGCCGGTGATCCCGACTTTGGCAAACTGGGAACACATGATCCCGCTCTGCGAAACCCAACCCTGGATCACCCTCACCGCCAGAGAACCGTCGATATTGCTCTGAAAGCTTCCCCCGCTTCTATTGAAAGCCAAGGCAAGGGCGTTCCATGTCTCAGATTCGCTCAGCCTGAGGATCCTGCTTGCAACCACCGTGGAGGCGAATACCGTACATACGCCAGTGGGATCAAAACCATCGTAGGTAGATTCGGTCAGATTCAGCCGGGCTGCAGTCTCAACCCCCAGCACAAGGGCAGTCAAGAAATCCTTTCCGCTGCATCCCCCTGCCAGCTCAGCGGCTGCAAAAGCGGTGGGCACCGCCGATGCACCGATGTGGATTCCCGGTGCCATGGCATCATCAAAATCGAGGGCCCTCGCCATGACACTGTTGACCAATACCGCGTTCTGAGCCGGTATCCTCCCTCCATGGATGAAAATCGTGGCCTCTTGGCTTCCCCCCACCTCTCTGTAGAACCTGATCAGGGGCTCACATCCCTCGGCCCTGGAACCCGCAACGATCGTCCCGAGAACCGTCAACACCATGTTTCGGATCGTGTCCTGGGGCTCTTTAGGTATGCCTTCAAGGTCGGCGTGGACAATGTAATCTACCAATGCTTTTTCCACGTCCATCCCTTTTTTCCTCCTTACTTGTCCCTCTTCCCTGATGGACGTTCCATCAGAAGGTGATCGATCCGCTCGAGGATCTCGGCCCGCATCGTCCCCGGCGTAAATACTGCATCCACACCCACTTTTCTCAGGGATTCCACATCCTCAGGGGAAATCACGCCTCCAAGAAGGGTTCGCACATGGGCCATATCCTGTTTCCTCAAAAGCCTGACCAATTCACCGGCGTAAAAGAGATGTTCACCACCTAGAAAGCTGACCCCAATGGCGTCAGCGTCCTCTTCAATGGCCATTTGCACCATACGTTCAGTCGTGTTGTATAGTCCAGCATAAATGACTTCATATCCTGTATCCATGAGCCACTTGGCTATGATTCGAATGCCGTTGTCATGGGAGTCCAACCCCATTTTTCCCACGACAATTCTCTTTCCCTTGGAAGACATCCTCACAAATCTCCTTTCATTTCTCATCTTGGAATGGAGAAACTGACGGCCTCCCGCATCGCATCGATGATTTCCTGAAGGGTAGCCCTGGCCTCAACCGCCTGCATAATCGGCTCGAATAGATTTGCTTCTGGTTTCTTCCTGACCAAGTCATTCAATTGCTGTAAAGATCTTTGAACAGGTTCTTGATCCCGGTTTTTCCTGTAATCCTGAATATACTCAATTCTTCTGCGCTGCATGTCTGATTCAGGCCTGAAGAGGTTGATCTTCACCTCCTCATCTTCTTCTCTGAAAAGATTGACGCCCACCATCGGCTGTTCTCCATTTTCAATGGCTTCAGCCATTTTGTAGCGGGCTTCATTGATTTGCTCTTCAACCCACCCTTCTTTAAAGCATTGGATAAACCCCCCCTTTTCTTCAATGACCTTCATCAACTCCCAGATCTTCTCTTCCATCTGATCCGTCAGGGACTCCACCAGGTAGGAACCGCCCAGAGGATCCACGGAATTTATCACCTTGGTCTCATAGGCGATGATCTGCTGCGTGCGAATGGAGAGCTTGTGACTCTCTTCCGTAGGCAGTGAATAGGCCTCGTCATAGCCCGTGGTGTGAATAGACTGGGTACCGGCCAAGACAGCAGCCAGTGTCTGAAGCGTTGCGCGCACGATATTGTTCAGTGGTTGTTGCGCGGTAAGAGGAAGCGCGGAGGTCTGAATGGCGGTTCGAAACCAGAGCGTTTTATCGTTTTTTGCGCTGAACTTCTCTTTAAGCATCCGCGCCCATATGCGCCGCATGGCCCTCAACTTGGCCACCTCTTCGAACAGGTCCATGTGCGCGGCAGAGAAGAACGCCATCCGGCGGGCAAAATTGTCCACATCCAAACCTCTTTGTGTGAGTGCTTTGATATAATCCACTGCCAGAGATAGGGCAAACGCCGCCTCTTGAACCGCATTCACCCCTGTTTCACGGATGTTGTAAGCATTGATGTTGACGATATTCCATCTGGGCATTCTTGGGACGATGAATTCCATGAGGTCCAGTCCGACCTTTACGGTCAGATCAATCGGGAAGAAGGTGGTAATAGCCTGATAAGTGGGTCCCACAAACTGGGTGAGCGCGCAATTCATGATGGTGCCTATCAGTTTCTCCCATTCAATACCGCGCTCCTTGGCCATGAGAAGATATTGAGACATGATAACGGCAGAATATGGGGGCTGAACGATCAGGGTGGAGCTTACCTGATCCAGCGGGATATCCGCGTATAACGCCTTCATGTCTTCGTATGTGCACAAAGAGGTTCCCTGTAGACCCACATCCGCCTTGGCCAAAGGATAATCGGGATCGAGCCCCAATTTGGTTCCGATGTCCGTGTCCATGTTGATCCCGGTTTGGCCAACCCCCAGGAGATACTTGAATCTCTCATTGCTCTCTTCGGGGGTACCGAAGCCACTTTGCTGGCGACGCGTCCACAATCTGCCTCTGTACATATCCTTGTGAATTCCCCTCGTAAAAGGATACTCCCCGGGCTCAGGCAATTCTTTCCGCCAATCTGATGGCCCATACACCTCTTTGTATTCAATCTCTGACAGCGATCTAAAATGGGGAACCCTCTCCCCCTCCAGATAGCTAGACACTTTATCCCGCTTCTGATTCATCTTGTTCCTCCTCAAGAAAATTCGAAGCAACGCACCAGATGGGCTGTTGGCGTATTGAAGCAATGAAGGATTGGGGTGAAGGCTCCGCGTGATTCGAAGGGCGTTTGCAACATCTCAGCTCTTGAACATACGGGGGAAAAATGCCATATATAAGATCTCTAAGCCCAACACTCCAATACTCCAAGTGTGACCTGCCTGCCATCGCGAGCCCCGCCCGGCATCGCGAGGCTTCAGCCGATGCGGACGGGCGCTCAGGCGAGGCGGGCGGGCGAAGTGAACTGTAGTTATGCATTTCTGTGATCTAAACTGCCGCTATGCCAACTGGCCCCAAGACGAAGGGACTGACGGCTCTGGTAGCTGTCGCACCTTTCAGGCCATCTTCTGCGAGAAAAAAGGCCGTCTCGTGCACAAAAATGCCCCCTGCCCGGATAAACAAATCACTCACCACAAGGACACAGAGGACACAGAGAGAGTTTGATTTTAGCCTTTCGGCAAAAGCGCGAAAAGCTAAAATCAAACAGATCTCCCAGTGCCCTTCGAGTCTCCCAGGTCAGCCATTTTTCCTTTCCACTCAGCGGAATCGGCATTACAATTCAACCTTTTCAAGATACTTGCTGATGGCGCCGTCATATTTGTGTGTGAGTTGAAAGACCTTCTTAGCCAGTCGAAACCGGGTCTGAACGGAAGTCGCCCCTCCCAGCTCCTCCATCTCTTCTAGGACCACTTCGTAATCCGACGGGTCTACAATCACGGTCACATCCCTGAAGTTCTTGGCCGAGGACCGAAGCATGGCTGGCCCGCCGATGTCAATATTCTCAATGGCTTCTTCCAGGGTTACCCCTTCCCTTGCCACTGTCTTCTCAAACTGATAGAGGTTCACCACCAAAAGATCTATGTTTTCTATATTGTGCTCTTTCATCATACGCACATGCTCTGGATTATCTCTGAGGCCGAGTAATCCGCCGTGCACTTTTGGATGAAGGGTCTTCACGCGACCGTCCAGCATCTCGGGAAATCCTGTGTACTCAGAGATGTCTGATACAGAAAGGCCTCCCTCCCGAAGCACCCCTGCCGTACCCCCTGTGGACAATATCTGAACCCCAAATTTGGAGAGTGATTTGCCAAACTCCACCACACCAGCTTTATCCGTCACACTGATAATCGCCCTCTCGATCTTTTTCATCTCACGCCCTCCCAAATCAATTTCTATTGGTTTATCCTCGAGAACAACCTATAATCCAAGCATCCCCGTTTATCAAGACAAGAGTTGAGCGCTGGCTATGATCACTAGGGATAACTACGAGCTCGTTTATGAGGAGCTTTTGAGAAAACTGGCAGATGTTGACTTGTCCAAGGTGTCTGCAGACCTGGGCGGAGCCTATCAAGGGGATCACCTGGAGATACATTTCCTTGGGGAGTCATATGGAATAAGTAATCAGGGGATATGGAAGGTCGATGCAAAAGAACCAAACGTCTCTGTCAGGATCGTCTTGTGTCACTACCTGCTTCACGCAAGTCAAGGTCAGCTCACGGGGGAGTGGATGTCATATAGAGACTTCAAAGATTCTGCCTTTTTCATCTCTAATTTTCAAGTGAACGTGGAAGATCGAATTGCCCATTACTTTTCCGGTCGGACCAGCGACCTGGAGGAAGTGGCTCAGGCCCTGGATGGAGAACCTTATGGGGATTTCCAGACGGGCGATGTCTGTTATTATTTTCAAGCCCTACCGAAGGTTCCCCTCCTTCTCGTATTTTACGATAAGGACGCGGACTTTCCGGCAAGCTGCAAGGTCCTTTTTGACAGATCTGCACCCACGTGGCTGGACATGGAATGCCTGGCCGTGCTGGGCTGGATCCTGGCCGACCTTCTCATTAGAAATTCGCCGCAGACCCACGCGGACTGAGACAGACTTTTTGTTCGGCCAAACCGCCCTCCTCGCCTGACAGAGCGATGGCGGGCAAGCTTGGCCGAACAAGAAATTGAGTGTGCCTTCGGCAAAGTAAAATCTCTAAATTCTACAAATTCAAGGAACTCACCCCTAAGTTAATTTTGACAGATGACCATTTTAACGATAGAAAATATTCTATCTATGACAATGAATCCTCTATACACAGCATACACCATTCTGACATCAGGCATATTCATGTCCTGTTTCCCCTCCTTCTGGTTATATACGCGGCTGAGTGGGCGTTATAGAAAGGGTCTAAAGGAACGTCTTGGATTTGTTCCTCGTATGCGGGTTCAAGATCTTCCAGAATCGCCTCGTATCTGGCTGCACGCCGTATCTTTGGGAGAAGTGAAGGTGGCAGCTCCCCTGGTGAGATCTCTCAAAAGGCTCATGCCCGACTGTTCAGTCATCCTTTCCGCAGCCACTGACCATGGTATTAAGCTTGCCAGAGAAACTTTTGGAGAAGATATGCCTATTGTGTATGCGCCGATAGATACGATCTTCTCTGTAAGGATGGCCCTATCGAGGCTACGACCTGATGTTCTGGCTTTTTTGGAAACGGAGATCTGGCCAGCATGGATTGTTGAAGCCCGGCGATTGGGGATCAAGACCGCCTTAATCAATGGCAGAATCTCTGTGAGATCGATCGGGGGCTACCTGAAGTTAAAACCTTTCTTTCGTGAGATCTTAAGACATGTGGACGCCTTCAGTATGATTTTGAAAGAAGACGCTGACCGCATTAGAGCAATGGGGGCCGAGCCGCAAAAAATCACGGTCAATGGTAACGCCAAATACGATCTCCTTGCCGCTCAGACAAATCCTGTCATGGAGACAGAAATGCGACAAACCCTGAATCTTGACCCCTCCAATCCTGTCTTTGTTGCAGGCAGCACCCGCGAAGGTGAAGAGAGCATGGTCCTGGATGTTTATGAAAAAATCCTGAAGCAATTCCCCCATATGATCTTGGTCATAGCCCCCAGGCATATTGAAAGAACGGCTGAAATTGAATCCCTCCTTGAAAGACGTGGATTTGAATATCAACTCCGGAGCAAAGTGGACGGCCATGGGACCCAGCGCACAAAGCCCGTAATCATTATGAACACCTTTGGAGAACTTTTTAAGCTTTACAGTGTGGGGACCATTGTTTTTTGCGGAGCCAGCCTCGTGCCCCTTGGTGGGCAGAATCCCCTTGAAGCAGCCGTTTGGGGCAAGGTGGTCTTTTATGGCCCCTCCATGGAAGACTTCTTGGACGCCAAAGCATTGCTGGAGGAGGTGGGGGGGGGTATCCCTGTTTCAAGTCCTGAAATGTTGACGGAAAAGGCCCTATGGTTTCTCAACCATCCCGATGCCTTAAAGACTTCTGGAGAGCGGGCCCGCGAAGGTGTCTTGAGGAACCAAAACGCCGCAGAAAACCACGCGAGAGTTATTGCCGAACTCATATAGCGCCCGTTGCCTGTTGTCCGTGGTCCGTTGTTTCACGGCCTACTGACAACAAACAACTGACTACTGACGTTTACAAAGGAGCGTATCCATGTCAATCGATAGGACAGCTATTGAACATACCTATAGGGGCCTCGGTTCGAAAGTGAAGAGCAGGTTAAAACTTGCTGTGGAGTGGATTGTTCAGGCCAGGGAAAGAGGGGGCAAGGTGGTCGCTGTGGTGGGAAGCGGTCCTAATCTGCATGAGGGGGTGACCACGCTCATCGCGGAATTGATCCATAAGGGCATTGTAGATGGAGTCTTGACCAGTTCTGCGGTAATCAACCATGAGATGGGGGGAACTCTGGAAGAGGTGAAACGCATTGATGGTGTAGCCTCTGGATTTGAAAGAAACAAACTCCCCGTGGATGGCTTCTTTGAGGTGAGCATGATTTCTAAGGCTAGACTGGAGGAGTTTCAGCGCGAATTCCCCCTCGATATACCCTTGTACCGCAGGCTGCGCAGAGCCCGAGGACCCACGATAATCAAAGTTGCCGGAAACGTTGCCTACCCCACGGGACTTCGAACAGAAAAGTTGGCACGCGACATCCTTGCCCTGGCAAAGCGGTGTGGGGTCCCTTTTGAACAGATGGCCGGCTATGGTGCCGATCGTCTCACCATGATTGGGGCTGGTGCAGAGCGTAATATTCCTGTATTGGTGACAGTCCCTCAACTGGTAGGAGGCGGGGAAGTGGGTCTAGCCATCGGAGACTCCATACCCATTTCAGAGCGCTGCTTCCGAATCGCCAAGCTCCTCGATAGCGCTGAAGTGATTGTGGAATCTGCCCTTGCCCTTTCTCAGGAGATCCATGATGGCCCCTTTGAAAGATTCACGGGCCACGGGATATGGGCAGACTGGGAGGGGGGCTGGACGTATTCCCTTGCAGAGAAAAAGATCGTTCGTATTGATCTGGACCCCAATTTGGAAAAGGCATGGAATCAGGAACGTAAATCCAAGACGGTAAGCGACGCCGTCCACAAGGGACTTCCCAAGACCAAGCTGATGCAAATCCCTTTCAGGATGGAGATGTCGGGATTTGCAAGAATTCCTGGCAGTCTTCCTATCGTAGGAGACATTGGCGAAGTCTGGCCGATACTCGCCACAAGAGTCGCAGATGCCCTTGATTTGCAGCTTGAATTTATGAGCTATAAGCAGTCCGAACAGGCAGGACAAAAAGTTCGTGAATGGATCGCAAAAAATGTGCAGCCTGTAAACAGGGAAAAAGTTTTCGCCGCGGCCAGTGAATTGGCGTCATAGGGTCACTTCAAGGCGGCCTTGATTTCTGAGGCTATTTCTTTCAAGTTATTGGCCCAGTCCAATGCGAGAGGATTCGCAAGGACCACCTTTCCACCGATGGCTTTGGCGATTGCTTCAGCACTTTTTGTTGAGAATTCTGGTTGCACAAAAATCACCTTGATGCCACGTTCCCTGGCATGACGAATCAGATGCTTAAGGTCAGCGGGCTTTGGTTCTTTTCCCTCCATCTCCACAGCGATCTGTTCCAGACCATAGGTTCGGGCAAAGTACCCCCAGGCTGGATGGAAGACCATAAACGCCATGCCCTCTCCTATGCCGGCGAAAATCCCCCGAATGTGGGCGTCCAGAGCGTCCAATTCTACGATGAATTTTCTATGGTTGGTTTCGTAGATGGCGCCGTTTCGGGGGTCAACTAAGAGCAGGGCATCTAGGATGTTCTGCGCCTGTTTTTTGACCAGGGGCGGAGAAAGCCAGATGTGCGGATCCTTGATCCCTTGGTGGTCATCAGCGGGTCCCTGTCTTCCTTTTTTGGGGATTTTCTGATCTTTTTCCCGGTGATAATGCGCTTTCATGGGCCTTTTTTCGATGCCTTTCTCCGTGTGCACAAGAAGCATCTTGGGGTTTGCGGCACTGATTTTTTTCAGCCAAACCTTTTCAAATGGGACCCCTATCGCGCAATAAATCTTGGCCCTGGAGAGGGCGACCATCTGATCGGGCTTTGGCTCGTAGGTTGCCGGACTGGTACCCGGTTTTACCATGATCGAGACCTGGATCAACTCTCCCCCGATCTTCTCCACAAAGTACTTTTGGGGAACGATGCTCACGAATACAGGAACAGATTCAGCCCCATTTCCAAATCTGGGCCAAACCATTCCCAGAAAGGCGAAAGCCAATCCTATCTTCAAGCAGAGACCACGCATAAATTAGAACCTTCTATACGCCTGAATTCGGCAGGCATATATACAAGTGGGCGGTTATACTTAACTTAATGGCTCGCATGGCAAAGTTGCAACCAGTCCATGAAATATACGCGATTCCTTTGGGTTGCACAACCCGAAAGCCCTCCATTTAGAGCCTTGCCATCCTATATTGCGAGGATTATACTTTAACGTATGATAGGAAACGCTCCTAAAGGAGGCTTTTAGCCCATGGAAAAGGTAACCATAGATGGGGTTGAGCTCCATCTCACCCAGCCTGACCAGGTCCCTATGGTCTGGGTAGGCCAGGAAGAACTGGTGACCCAGGTTATTGCCGCCTGGTTGGTGATTGGTGATGAAGATCTCCCCCTGAATCCGAGGCTTGTGGGTAAGCCGGGGGTGGGAAAGACCACTTTAGCCTACCATGCCGGCCGCACTCTGGACAGACCCGTCTATCTTTTCCAGGCCACCATGGATACAAGACCAGAAGATCTGATAGTCACCCCGGTCATCTCTGAGGGGGGAAAGGTGAAATACATGGCGAGTCCTGTGGTTTCTGCCATGATCAAGGGTGGTGTCGCGGTGATTGACGAGGGAAACAGAATGAGTGAAAAGAGTTGGGCCTCGTTGGCGCCCCTCATGGACAACCGACGTTACGTGGAGTCCATTGTGGCGGGCATCAAGATCAAGGCCCACCCGGACTTTCGTCTCTGCACCACCATGAATGACGATGCGAGC
>Ga0209536_100012176_pt1 | contig 12531 bp, 13 predicted proteins | sample DeeMarSeWOR28_12_FD_187461 | JGI IMG/M metagenome (GOLD analysis project Ga0209536, IMG submission 187461) | Marine sediment microbial communities from White Oak River estuary, North Carolina - WOR-2-8_12 (SPAdes) (version 2) | ecosystem: Environmental > Aquatic > Marine > Intertidal zone >...
GGCGCTGTGTCAGATACGGGCCTGATGTTCAATGTAGACCAGACCCAGAGCTCTCATCATTGTCTGGAGAGCCCAGCACTCTTCGTTGTCCAGGGCAGCACTGCCCACGTGGGCGATACCGTCGGTCCGGTTCACCACCTGGCCCTTGGCATTTTTTTGCGTGAAGCTAGAGTCGCGGCTCTGCTTCACCCGCAAGGCAATCTGCGTCAGGGCCCAATCCCAGGATTTTTCCTCCCATACGTCACTGTAAGCGGCACGATAGAGAGGAGTCTTGATCCGGTTCTCAGTTGTGACCAACTGGTACAGGGCTGCACCTTTGGCGCACAGTGAACCCTGGTTGATGGGGTGGTCCGGATCGCCTTCGGTGTTGATGATCTTGCCCGACCCATCTCTGGAGGTGTGGACAATTATTCCACAACCAACCGCGCAGTAGGGGCAAATGGTGGTGCTTTCTTTGGCCCAGCGAATTTTGAGCATCTGGGCCTGCGCTCTGACCGGCGCCAGGTTAAAACCTAACCCACCGAGAGCAAGGCCACCTACTGCAGCACCAGAGATTTTCATGAAATCTCTTCTTGTTATCTGCATGGGTTTAATTAGCCCTCCTTTCATGAATTATCGGTGCACTTCAACCACTTTCCTAACCGGCTTTTAACACCCCCCTTCCCGTCTTCGAGGTCAAAAAACCTCGGGCTATCTTATTAGATTTACTCCTATTCCACTACCTGTTTACTTAGATTTGATCAGCCGAAATATGCTTTTCCAGAAATCTTAAGACGGTCCTCTGTAGTTTCACTGGCTCAAGATAAAAACTATCACCCATGACGAACCACTGACTCTTGAAAACTTATTGTTTGTTACAAAAAATCATCCAGAAAGGTAATGGAACACTATTGGAGTAGATTGAGATCCTGTCTAGTAAAAGAAGACACCGCGTGAGCATTATGCAACTGTGAAATGATGCACAAAAGTACTAATAGTAGAAAAGCTTTAGAATATTTAAGTCAAAATAGCACATTCGCCCACCCTGTCAAGAATAAACAGTTATGTCAAATGTGACATAAAGTAGTAAGTAAACTGCATAGTTAAATAACTACTTAGCAGAGGAAACATTAAGAGCAACTATTGGACAGATCTTTGCTGAATTGTGAGGCTCCTTTTCGCGCCTATACTATTATTTCAATAATGACATATAAAATAAATGTTTAGGATACGGACTAAGAACTATTTAATAAGTATGATTTTGCACCTCACCACTGCAGTTTTATCAGGTGGCAATATGTAGTAACAAAATAGTATAGTGCATGAAATTGCCATGGTGGGTGTGGCTGCGGAGATTCGTGCAGGTGGGGCTCGACAAGTGCGAATACAGTCTTAAATTATTAGCAAACAACCACGATCCACCCAAGAGTCATTTTGGAGGCAACGATGAAGATCATCCACGGCTTTGAGCGGCTTACCGAGAAGCATATTCCTGAACTGGAGACCAGAGCTGAGTTTTATCGTCATGTTGAAACAGGTGCGGAATTACTGTCTCTTATAAGAAATGACGAAAACAAGGTCTTTGGAATTACCTTTCGGACACCACCCACCGATTCAACTGGTGTGGCTCACATCCTGGAACACTCTGTACTGTGCGGTTCGCGCAAGTACCCTATAAAGGAGCCTTTTGTGGAGCTCATGAAAGGTTCTCTTCAAACTTTTCTCAACGCCTTCACCTACCCAGACAAGACCTGCTACCCGGTGGCCAGCCAGAACCTGCAGGACTTTTATAATCTTATAGATGTTTATTTGGATTCCGTTTTTTATCCTCGTTTCACCCCATTCACCTTACAGCAGGAAGGATGGCACTTTGAACTGGAAGAACCGGATGAACCTCTTACCTTTAAAGGAGTAGTCTTCAATGAGATGAAGGGCGCCTACTCTTCTCCCGATAGGATGCTGGCTGAGTACAGCCAACAGTCACTCTTTCCGAACCATACTTACGGATACGATTCAGGGGGTGAACCCAACTGCATCCCCAGCCTCACCTTCGAGCAGTTCGAATCATTTCACCAAAGGTACTACCATCCTTCCAATGCCCGTATCTTCTTCTTCGGCGATGATGACCCGGAAGAGAGACTTCGATTGGTGAATGATTACCTCAAGGACTTTGAAAAACAGGCAATAGATTCATCCATACCTCTGCAGCCCCAGTTCGATCACCCCAAGCGTATTGTTCGACCCTTCGCCGCCGGATCCGAAGACAAAAGCGAATCTAAAGGTATGCTCACAATCAACTGGGTGCTAGCTGAGACTGCCGACACAGAGACAAATTTCGCCCTGAAAATATTGAACTACGTACTTCTCGGGATGCCTGCCTCGCCCCTGCGTAAAGCACTGATAGATTCGGGGCTGGGTGAAGACCTTGCCGGGGTCGGTCTAGAGAATGAGCTACGTCAGATGTATTTTTCCACCGGGCTAAAAGGAATTGACATAGAAAATGGAGACCGCATTGAGAACCTCATCCTCCAGACCTTAGATGGTCTGGTCAAGGAAGGTATTGATTCCTTAACAGTAGAGGCAGCGCTCAATACCATAGAATTCCGTCTCCGGGAAAACAACTCCAGAAACTACCCTCAAGGGCTACTCCTCATGTTACGCGCCCTAACCACCTGGCTTTATGACGCTGACCCCCTGGCCTTGCTTGCTTTTGAAGCTCCCCTTTCCAAGGTGAAATCACAACTGGCCGCCGATCCCTCGTATTTTGAGAACATGATCCAGCGTTTCTTTCTTGACAATCCGCACCGTGCCACTCTCATTCTTCAGCCTGATCCCACTCTCGCTGAAAAGGAAGAGGCCGAAGAGCGTGAGCGGCTCGCTTCGGCTCGCTCGGCCATGAGCCAAAAAGAACTCCTTAGAGTCATTGACCAGACCCGTGAGCTGAAACGACTTCAGCAAACTCCCGACCCGCCCGAAGCCCTGGCCACTATTCCCACTTTGAAACTCAGCGATCTGGACAAAAAGAACAAGACGATTCCCTTGGCAGTCAGCGAAAAGAGTGAACCGCAGATTCTCTTTCATGATCTGGCCACCAACTCCATTCTCTATCTGGACGTGGGCTTCGACTTGCGGTCGATGGAGCAGGACTACTTGCCATATGTGCCCCTTTTTGGCCGGGCTCTCCTCGAACTGGGCACAGAAAAGGAGGATTTTGTTGCGCTCACTCAGAGAATCAGCCGCAAGACGGGGGGAATCCACCCTCAATCCTTTACCTCCGCTGTCAGTGGGGAGAAGCAAGGTACGAGCTGGCTTTTTCTGCGCGGCAAGGCTGTGCACTCCCAGAGTTATGAACTCATGGCCATTTTACAGGATGTGCTTTTTATGGTTCAGCTCGACAACCATGAGCGCTTCCGCCAGATGGTAATGGAGGAGAAAGCCAGGCAGGAGCAAAGGTTGGTACCTGAGGGGCACCTGATGGTTAACTCTAGACTGCGAGCCCATTTCAACGAGGCTGACTGGGCCGCTGAACAGATGAAAGGTGTTAGTTACCTTTTCTTCTTGCGGGAACTTTCTCGAAAAGTAGATGAGGACTGGCCCGCTGTACTCGCCAGCCTGGAACATTTACGTGAAAGATTGGTTAACAGACGAAACATGCTGATAAACGTTACCTGCGATGGGGAAGGTTGGTCGAATTTCGAACCCCACCTGGATGACTTTCTGAAGCAGCTCCCTTCCGCGCCTGTCCAGAAGTTTGATTGGACTCCTGTGGAAACGCCCGGTTTCGAAGGTATGATCATCCCGGCCCAGGTCAACTACGTGGGCAAGGGGGCAAATCTCTATCAACAGGGATACCGTCCACACGGGTCAGCGCAGGTGATCTCCCGCTATCTGCGAACAGCTTGGCTGTGGGAACGTGTTCGCGTTCAGGGCGGGGCTTATGGTGCGTTTAGTATCTTCAATCATCTGTCCGGTACCTTTACCTTCGTGTCTTATCGAGACCCCAATCTCCTCAAAACAGTAGAAACCTTCGATGAAACAGTCGATTTTTTGAGGTCAACTGAACTTAGAGACGAAGAGCTGATCAAGAGTATCATCGGAACCGTAGGCGACATGGACAAGTATCTCCTGCCTGACGCCAAGGGATATACTTCCATGGTTCGTTATCTAACCGACGACACTGATGAGAAGCGACAGCGGATACGCGAGGAGGTGCGCCACACCTCAGTAGAGGACTTTAGGAATTTCGCCGATGTTCTGGAGGGGTTGAAAGAGAGCGGCCTGGTAAAGGTAGTGGGCTCGGCCAGCTCTATCGAGAACGTTAACGCAGAGCGAAAAGGTTGGTTGGAAGTATTCAAGTTATTATAACTGGAGTACTGGAGTGTTGGAGTACTGGAGAATTGGATTCAAGTGGGAATCACAAATGTTGGGTCGTTTTTCCATCACTCCATTACTCCACTACTCCAAGCTTTCGTCACAGAACATGCCCCGAGCCTTTCTTAATAAGAATATGGTACGCTTTCAGTCGGTCCTCAGGTGGGAGGTTGCGTAAGTCATCGAGCACCAGGAGAATCCCTCCGTCCCGCAACAAATCCTCATTGTTCAGCATTTTGAGTGTGTACTCCCGGATCATACCGAAATAGGGTTCCTTTAGATCAGCGAATTCGATACCCGCCATATGGACATTTTCAACTTGGTCCTGTTCTTCTTCATGAGTGCGGGCATATATTACTTCTCCAACCAACTGGATTGAATTGAGGGTGCCCGGCAAAAGAAACTCCATACTTAATCGATCTCCTGGGCTGAGTGGATCGGCTGATTTAATGAAAACCCCCTCCGTGCCAAGATTGACGATCTTGGCCTTCAGGCTGGACCCGTCAGTCAGATCGCAACGTACATCCAAGTTGACTGGCACCCGTAGACCCTTTCTCTTGCTCCTAACTTCTTCCATAAGTTTCTGACCTACCCTGCGGCAAGTTCAACCACTTTGTTCACCAACTTCTCAATGCCAACTGCCACCTCTTTTATACCGGGCCCGAGCATGTAGGCTGGGGTACTTACGATATTATTTCCTGCATCAACGTGAATCATATCCACCGTGCAAGATTTGTGCTGACCACCCATATTCTCTATGGCCTCTGCCGTGCCCTGATCATTGCCAATTGTCACCTCTGGCTTTTTATCTGCAAGAGCCTTGGCCAAGGGAGCGGGGGAAATGCAGATTGCACCGATGGGTTTGTTCGCCGCTGACATTTCTTCGAGAATTCGTTTAACCTCCGGCTGAACCGTAGAATCCGAACCTTTGAAGGCAAAGTCGCTCAGGTTCTTGGCAGCTCCGAACCCCCCGGGTAATATCAGGCCATCCAGATCTGCTCCTTTAACCTCCTTGATATCTTTTATCTCACCGCGGGCGATCCTGGCAGACTCCACCAGCACATTCCGCTTCTCAGCCATTTCTTCCTGAGTAAGGTGATTGATTACGTGATGCTGCTCTACGTTGGGAGCCATGCAAATAATCTCAGCACCAGCCCGATCCAGTGCCAGCAGGGTCAACACCGACTCATGGATCTCGGCACCATCAAATACCCCACACCCCGAAAGAAGTACTCCAATCCTGGCCATTATTACCTCCTGGTTTTTCTGGTTACCTTAACCCAAATATTCCATGAATCACTTGCTGCGACCACGGATATGGCCTTCCTTCCTGGCGTCCTCGGGTGTCGGGTCCTGCGGCGTACCGTTCAGGTACGGAAACCAATCCCGCGGTACCGCGGGACGGTTGCCCGGTGGCACGCCCATCTTCTTCGCGCTCGCTGCGCTCCGCTCAGTCCCGCAAGCGGGTTCCCAGTTTCGTGGTCTCGCGACAGGAATTCATGAAATATCAGGGTTAGTTCACACTTTCTTTCTCCAGTCTTCAATCTCTGCCGCCTCGTATTCCTCCTGCCTGAGGGCAAGATCCAGCTCCAGCAAAAGACCCGAATGCTTTTGAGTCTCACTTTCCCCTTGGAGCTTCAGGTGTTCCTCACGAGCTCCTCGCACATCCTCAAGGCCCTTCTTGAGCGCCATGCCAACTGAAGCGCTCAGGTCGATCTTGCCGACTTCAAACCGCGGCTGGATACCGTTTTCAGCCACCTCTTCCGCCAGGTGGGCGAGCTGTTTCATCTTGGTCATGGAGAAATCCATGAGCTGCCAGCCGACAATGGATTCTTGTTGGAACACCCAAGAGGAGCGAATGTGCTGCAACATCTCGGTGTACTTGCTGGCCACCAACCCCTGAAGTCGCTCAACAAATTCCTCAGGCAGTTCATTTTCTTCACCCGGGAGTCCCTCAGCTTCGTCAGGCGTCAGTTTACCCAGAATCCGCTGAAATTTTTTGGCATGATATTCAGATTCCCAGCCCTCCCTTTGGAGAACCCGCTTGATGTGCGGGTCATCAACTTTGTCCGCTTGGCCCATATAATGGGGTACGAGTTTCAGCTCATAATCAACATAGGACTGGAAGATGGTCGCACGGTTGGTGGGGTCATAGGGATAAGGGGCTGGTGTCATGTTGGGCTCCCCCCCTAAATTACCAACAACCATACCCAGCCAGTGCATGTGCCACATCTCTTCCCTGGCGCGAGACAGCACGCTTGCCCCCAGCGGCGTATCCTCCCCTTCCAGATAGCTGTGAACCAGATAACGCAGTATGGCCGCATGCTCATCAGCCATGTCCTTATTCAACATTTCTATCAGTTCCTCTTTTTTCATTCTCAACCTCCAGTAGTTATTTGATCATGTTGTCAGTATGTTTCGATAATAGTTTTTCCTGCCCAATTTCGTCAAGATCAATCAGCATGGCAGTTTTTAAACTTTTGGGGCCTGTTGATCACTTATAGAGAAATATTGGAAACAAAGTCTTGTCCATTCCTTGTGTTTCTTCTTAAGTGACTGGCTGAAGGTCTCTGTCACTTCCGCAGCTGTGGGCGGGGGAGCCCCTGGCCCCGTTCCACAAGAACGGGGAACAGGGAGGGGGCGCCTTCCCCCTCAGCGCAGCTGAGTTAGAAGTGACCAGACCGAGAGACTCGGAACGCAAGAAGTGCACAAGGAATGGCTCTGGCCAACATAATTGGTTGTCTAGGTCGTAACCCAAAGAAAAAGCCAATCTCACAAAGAGACTGGCTCATTAATCTTACTTTCCATCGCCACTCGTTGATACCAAGAGAAGCACTCGTCGCTCAGATCCTCACATCCATTTCAGCTCAAGGCCAGCTTGTTCCGAAACCAGTTCTTGACCTCTTCGCTGATCCCGTAGGTACCTCTCCTGCCACCCCACGACTCCAGTTCCCTTTTCATCAGCGCAGCGGGAATCTCCACCTCACCAACGATTTCTGTCTCCGCCGTGCTCTGCCGCACAAGAAGTAGCTGCGCCGGGGACTTCCAGGCATCAATGGTGAAGTAGCAGCTCACATCGCTGTCTGACCTCACGAAGTCAGTACCGTGGGCCCAGGACGACCCCCACTCTAGATAGAGAGCCACCGCCTTTTCAGGAGTCATCTCCAGATTCAGGCAATCCATGATTTCCTGGTTTTCCTTTATATCTTCTACGCTCAGCATCTGCTCACTCCCTGTCTTAACTATTGGCAATGAATCGTGGCGGCAAGGGGTTTTGGGAATATTGATTCTCTAAGACCCAAAAAGTCGATCCAGCTGTTGGATGACTCCTTGCGTATGCACCGTTAGGGTTTATTAATCCACCTTGAAAAACGCACTCGCTGGTGCTCCGCACACCGGGCAGTTATCCGGCGCCTCATTCTCAACGGTCATGCCGCACACACTGCAGACTTGGTAGTCCACTTCTTCCAGACTGTCCAGGTTGTCTATAGCATTCTGATAGAGCTTGGCATGGACCTGCTCCACCTCGTTGGCATAAACGAAGCTCCGCTCCGCCGTCTTGTTGCCTTCCTCTTTGGCGTCTGCGATCATCTCAGGATACATGTGCTTGAACTCGTGGGTCTCGCCCTCTACTGCCACCTTAAGATTATCCGCAGTTTTTCCAACTTCTCCCAGTGCACGCAGATGAGCGTGGGCGTGAACGGTTTCAGCCGCCCCCGCAGCCCTAAAGAGCTTGGCAACCTGTGGATAACCCTCTTTATCAGCCTTCGCAGCGAAGGCGAGATATTTACGGTTGGCCTGGGACTCCCCAGCAAACGCATCCCTCAAATGTTGTTCTGACTTAGACATTAAGTTTCTCCTTTCCAATGGATGTTAGTTTATCGGCCAGTTTCTCGGCCACAAAAGTTAAACCTTCAAGATCCAGATAATCAAGGGCAGTTGTATCGAAAAGAACCTTTGCCTGGGCCTCAAATCCTTCTTCCTGGTCCTCATCCCAAAATAGCAGTAAAAGCGGCATTCTGGGAAGCGGTTGAAACTTGAACGCCAGATCTCCATTATGGCCGGCCAATACCGGGGTCCCTCCCAGTTTCCGGCATGCGGCCTGCAGCACAGGTATTGCTCCAGCAAAAAGCTGATGTACGCGTTTATGGCAACCCTCTTCCAGGGCGACGCGCTTGGGCAGGGAGTTGGGAAAGCTCTCCAGCCCTACCCACTCTCCGCTCAGGGGCTTCGAACCGGAGAAGTAGATGTAATTATAGAGAAGCACTTCATCCCAAGGATCGAACTCCTCGGCTTTCCCAGCCACAATACCAGTCCGACTCATAATGACAGTACGTTCGAAGTAAGGAATCTCCAGAAGCTCCTTGCCATTGTCTGCGGAATATGCAAGCCCCAAACCCGGAGCGATCGCCTTGAAGTCATGATTGCCAATCTTCTCTCTGAGGTGCTCACGAGTTATCTTGTAGTTATCTTTCTTAACAAAGATACCTTTATTCCGCTGTTCCTCAATTGTCCTGGATAAATCCTCAAGCGTGGCATCGTCCAGGTGAGGGCAGTCCCTCAGTTCCTGCCCAAAGCCCACCACCTGCGTGGCGAAGGCCAGGCAAGACGATAGGCCGCAGTCACCACAATTGGTCTTTGGCAGTTTCTTGTATAACTCTATGGGCCCGAATCGCATGAGGTCTCCCCGTCGGTACTATTCCTTCTTTTCAAAGGTCTTCTTGCCGTCGCACTCAGGGCACTTCTGAGGTTTGCATCTTCCCTCTTTCTCATGACCGCAGCTCGTGCACTTAAAAGTAGCCATAGCTTCACCTCCTCCTATTGCTCTCCCCACCAGCCTTTCTTGCTATGAGCTTCCCGCTCAGCCTCGGCTAGCTTCTTGATCTTATAGGCCGAATCACGTAGTACAGCGTAAAGAATGCCGCACCCCACATCCTCGCGCACAGCATCGCCCTGGTCTGCGAGTTCGAGCATGGTTTCGACCATATCAAGCGTCTTCTTAATGGATTCGCTACAAGGTCTCAACACGGTTAACTTCCCAGTAAAAGTATTGACCAAAGATTCCAGGCTCATTCTTCAACCATTGAGCCCGGACCTCTAAGCGGCTTGAACATCTTCTTTCCAGCACCACAGACCGGACACTTCCACTCCTCTGGAATCTCATCGAACTGGGTTCCTTTGGGGATCTTGCCCCTTCTGTCTCCACGGTCCGGATCGTAAAAACAGCCGCAGTTTACAGTCTGACACTGGTACATGTCTTCCGGCTTCGCCATTCTATCTCCTTTCCAAACCCGACCACCTTCTATTAAAGGTGACACTCATCGGCATAGTCAGGGCAAACTGACCTGATATTGGCCCTGTGCACTTCCATGCACTCGGGACAATTGATTTCCAGGTTGTCGCCATCAATGGTCCTGGATTTTATCTCTTCCGCACTCATGTCCGAGACCGTTCCACAGGCGCAGTTGGGGCATTCTGCCCGAACCTGATATCTCTTCTTGCTCATTTTCTCCTCCTCCCGGTTACTTGGTGGAATCGCTAATCTTGCACTCCCTCATGGTCCGCCATGAGAAGCCGCCACAGGCACTGCATTGGGGTAACTTAGCTTTATCCTCTTGCAGATCTAGTTGTTTGGCGCAGGCGTTACACCTGTAGACACCACACGGTACTTCATTGCCAGTTGTGAATTTTTCAGGTGACATTCATGTTTTCCTTTCAGGTTTCGTCTGTTAAAGGTACTACCCTGTACCATCAAAGCTCTCTGAGTGTTTGCCTACTGTATGTGTTTGTCTGACGAGGAACTCTTGCATTTTTCGCGGTAGTATAAGACCAAGTTTCGTGCCAACAAGACACACCAAAATAATAAGCCAGTTTAATCCTTTGATATCAACCAGTTAAACTGATAAAGGAGCTTGAACCACTGAGACCTGCATCGAAGTTAGTTGAGACATCTATGAGACACTTTTTTGGTTGGCCGAAATCGATAGTCCTAAGCGTTTATAATCCTTGACAATAATGACACGGCGATAGTGGGGCCTTAGGAGAGTGTATCAAATTTACTTTTGAGACACAAGTGTCTCATGAGACATCAGGATACTCCTGGAGAAATCGATAAAGAGTGGCGCGACCAACGCCTAGGTGCCTTGCTGCCTTGGCCTTGTTACCGCCGGTCAGGTCCAGGGCAGCCCGCACCATTTCCGGATTGAGTTTCCGCGTCGGCCCACGACGAGACTTCGCATCTCTTAACTCCAGCGGCAGATCTTCAGCCCGGATAAGTCTACCTTTACATTTCACCAGAGCATAATGGAGGGCGTTCTGGAGTTCTCGCACATTCCCAGGCCAGAGATAGTCCATCATAATGGAGAGACCCTTTTTGGAAAGACCAGCCGTTTTCTGCCCTTGTTCTCCCGCCTGCTTCAAAAACTCCTCAGCCAGCAAGGGAATGTCATTTTTGCGTTCGCGAAGTGGCGGCAATTCAATAGGTACCACGTTGAGTCGATAGTAGAGATCTTCGCGGAAATTCTTCCTCTCCACCTCTCGCTTCAAGTCGCGGTTGGCGGCACTGATAACCCTTACGTCCGTGGAGACTGTCCTCTCTCCGCCCACACGCTCGAAGGTTCCTTCCTGCAGAACCCGGAGAAGTTTACCCTGCATACTCTTTGTTAGGTCCACTACTTCATCCAAGAAGATGGTGCCGCCGTCTGCCAACTCAAAGCGTCCTTTCTTGTCGCGGATCGCACCGGAAAATGCGCCTTTAACGTGTCCAAAAAGCTCGCTTTCAAGCACACCCTCCGGCAAAGCACCGCAATTGATGGGAACAAATGGTCCCCCACCCCTCTGGCTTTCATTGTGGACAGCGGCCGCCACCAATTCTTTGCCGGTACCGGTCTCGCCCATAATATGCACCGGGTAGTCGTTGGTAGCCAATTCCCTGATCTGCTCGAAGATCTGGAGCATCTTGTGATCCTGGCCAATAATCCCTGCAAAACTGTTAATCTGGCCTAACCTGATTTGCAGCCCCACCAGATCGGTTACGTCTCGGAAGGCAGCAAGTACGCCCGTGAAACAACCGCTTGCATCGGTCATCCCGGTGACAGACATTTCAATTCGCCGGGAATTGCCGTCTTTGGTAGCGATGTTGACAGGGTAGTCAACATTGGTCCAGGAATCGGGCGGTTCTCCACAAAAAGAGCAGCGGCCGCCACAAAACGGTGATCCAAAGGCGTCGTGGCAGTCCCTGCCCAATATCTCCGCCCGGTCGTATCCGGTTATCTTTTCGGCGGCCCGGTTGAAGAAGAGGATTCGCCTTTCCTTATCGTGGGCGATGATGCCTTCCATGAGGCTATCTAGAATCCGTTCCAAATTCTCTTTATCAGCCAGCAGATCTTCCAATCTCGAGTCCATCAGACGTTTCCCTGTCCTCCTGTAATTCGGTTCCTGTAATCACCAGTATCCCAGTGGACCGCCCGAGCATGAATTCCTTCCGGGCTGTGGCTCAAAACCAGTCTTGATCAGTTTCGCGACGTTTTATGTTAACCACAAAGGCCACGAAGAACATAAAGACTTTAATATCTTTGTGTGAATCTCTCCGACCAAAGGTCGGAGCTTCAAAAATCTTTCAAAAAATACCTCCTCCCCCTTGAGAGATTGTGTCAGAATTACGGTTTACGCCTTATTTGTCATTTCGAGTGAAACGAGAAATCTTTTATTATTAAACACTTGTAGATTCAAGATTCCTCGGCTCTCGGAAATGACATTACGACACAGTGTCTGAGGGGGAGGGAATTTAGGATGCCATTCATCCCCGTGCAAAGCACGGGGCATTCTGGCAATCTTCGTAAATTTCCTTTGTGACCTTTGTGCACTTTGTGGTGAAAAACTACCCGTATAGGGGATGCGTCCTGTTTGGGAAACAGCCTGTTTATTTATCACTGTGGCCGAAATAAAGGATTTCAAACTCCTTCAACAGTGACCTCAAGGTGCTGACGTGGGCAACATCGGTGGTCTGTTTGCACTTCATGGCGTAGATTAGCATTTTATGCAAGACAGCCAGTTTCTCCGAGTACTTTTTTGCGTCTGGCTTGATCCGCTGGGTCATAAAGTACTGAGTGACAATGTGCTGGATCTCGTTGGCGTGTTTTTCCTTATTAGAAACCCAGCGAACGAGCTGATTGTAGTTCA
>Ga0209536_100012177_pt1 | contig 12531 bp, 10 predicted proteins | sample DeeMarSeWOR28_12_FD_187461 | JGI IMG/M metagenome (GOLD analysis project Ga0209536, IMG submission 187461) | Marine sediment microbial communities from White Oak River estuary, North Carolina - WOR-2-8_12 (SPAdes) (version 2) | ecosystem: Environmental > Aquatic > Marine > Intertidal zone >...
GGTCGCGTCGCCCGCTTCGGTGAACCGGTGCTGCGACTTCCGTCGATGCGAACGCTCGCCGCCGCAGCGGACCCTGCGTTGACCCGGGACGCGGCCACCGTGCTCGGCCGACAGTTGAGGGCGATTGGCGTCAACTTGAACTTCGCGCCGGTCCTCGACATCGACACGAATCCGCTCAACCCCGTGATCGGAGATCGCGCGTTCGGGAGCACCGCGGACTCCGTGATCGAGCACGCGCTCGCATTCGCGCACGGGCTCCACCAAGGCGGCGTCCTGTCTTGCGGCAAGCACTTTCCCGGTCACGGCGATACCGAGCTCGACAGTCACCTCGCCCTGCCGCGACTATGCCACGACCGAGCGAGGCTCGATGCGGTGGAGCTGCGACCGTTCCGCGCGGCGGTGGGACTGCTGCCTTCCTTGATGACGGCCCATGTGGTCTTCGATCACCTCGACCCGGACATGCCCGCGACGATGTCCCATCAGGCGATTACCGACCTGCTTCGTGCGGAGATCGGTTTCGATGGTGCCGTGTTCTCGGACGACCTGGAAATGAAGGCGGTCAGCGAACGGTACTCGATCGAAGAAGCCGGTGTCCTCGCGATCGAGGCGGGGTGCGACCTGCTCTTGGTCTGTTCGGAGGTCGATGCGGCGGCGCGGCTGCGAGACACACTCGTCATGGAAGCGACGAGGAGTGCAGCATTCGGAGACCGGCTGAACGAGGCTTGCCGCCGTGCCGAGACGCTCCGGCGCCGCATCACGCAGCTGCCGCCTGCCGTCCCCCTGAAAAACGCGCTAGAGGGTCCGGAAACCAGAGCCGTGGAAGCACGCCTCCGGCAGCTCGCATGAATGCAACCCGCCCACTCGAAGACGCCCCCGCCTCGTTCTTCGTCCGCGACCGATGGCAAACCGGCGTGTACCGCACGCCCTTCGAATTCGCAGACATGAGCAAGAACGGCTGGAAGCGCTTCCGCCTCAAAGAATGGCACTATCTCTCGTTCACGACGAACGACTGGTTCGTTGCCGTGGGCTTGGTCCAACTCGGCTACGTGGCCAACCTTTTTGCGTATGCCGTCGACCGCATGCAGAGCACGCGGGTCTGGGAACACGGATCGCTCTCTCCGCTCGGCGCCGCGCTTTCGTTCGCGCCGAGCTCGGTTCGGGGACAGACCTCCTGGCGGAGCCGCTCCGCCTCGGTCTACATCGAGGCAAACGAGGGTTGGGACGTCACTCTCGACGTCCCGCTAGGACCGAATCGCCTCCGGGGCCGCGCCCGTGTCGAGGCGCGCGACTCGCTCGCGATGCTGCACCGACTCGGTCCACGTCGCGTCGCGTATACGCACAAAGCCGCCGGTTGGCCTGTGTCGGGAGCGCTCGATCTCGGCGGGCGCACCGTTCGGCTCGATGGCGGGCTCGGCGTGAGTGATTGGACCCGATCGCAAGCGAGCCGGATCACCGAATGGAAGTGGGCGTCGCTGAGCGCATTTCTCCCAGACGGGACTCCCATCGGGCTCAACCTGTCGGCGCAGGTCTACGACGACGAACGTGGACACTCAGTCGAGAACGCGTTCTGGGTCGATGGTCAGGTCCGGCGATTGTCCGGCGTCGCCTTCGAGGTGCCGACGCGTCCGCAGACGCAGCGCTGGCGGATCCGCAGCATCGACAGCGACGAAGTCGACCTCGATTTCGAGCCGCTCGGCGCGCGCGAGGAGCACACCAACTTCGGCATCGTGCGTACGGATTTCGTTCAGCCCTACGGCAAGTTCGCCGGACGCGTCTGTGGGCACCAGATCGATGGCGCTTTCGGAGTCGTCGAGACACACCTTTCGGTGTGGTGAATCGAGGTAGCCTTGGAGATCTACGGCGACACCAGCGGACTCAGCCCCTCGGATACGAAGGCACTGCAACGAATCTATCGCAGACGTGTACCGCTAGACACACTGACGACGCCGGATCTGACTCGCGCGCTCGTGGGCGTCTCCCATGCGACGGGTCGACAAGTAGGCGTCTTGGTCGATCGTGGTGGTCGCGTGCACCACGTGATCGTCGGAGATGCGTCGAAGCTGATGCTCCCCGACGTGGGTCGCCTGCGCGCTGGTGCGGGCCGTCTGCGAGGCCTTCGATTGATTCACACGCACCTCCGGAACGAGCCGCTCAGCAGGGACGATCTCGTCGACCTGACCCGCCTCCGGCTCGATATGGTGGTCGCAATCTGCCTCGCGCCAGGCGAAGAACGGCCGCTGTGCGTCTACTACGGCCACAATTTCCCTTCGCTCGAAGAGACCGACGAACCCCCGTTTCGAACGTTCGGGCCGATTCCATATGCGAAGGCGAAAGACAATCCTGCCGAGATCATCGAGACACTCGAGCAGGAGTTCGCACGCGCGGCCCGAGCAAGAGGCGTCACGGCCAAGGACGGCCGCGCAATTCTCGTACACGTCTGCGACAAGCGTAGCGCCGGCCAGGCAGAAGATTCTCTCCGGGAGCTCGAGGAGCTGGCGCGTACCGCGGGTGTCGAGGTCGTCGACCGAGTTCTCCAAGTACGCGACCGCGTGGACCCTCGGTACGCGCTCGGCCGCGGCAAGCTCGAGGACGTCGTAATCCGGGCGATGCAGCTCGATGCCGAGACGCTGATCTTCGACCGCAATCTGCGGCCCGCGCAAGCAAGCAACATCGCTGCCATGACCGACCTCAAAGTCATCGACCGAACTCAGCTGATCTTGGACATTTTCGCCCAGCACGCGGAGAGCAGCGACGGCAAGCTACAAGTCGAGCTCGCGCAGATGCGGTATCTGTTGCCCCGCCTCGGGCAACGTGATGACGCCTTGTCGCGGCTGACTGGTGGGATCGGAGGACGGGGCCCGGGCGAGACCAAGCTCGAGGTTGGCCGGCGCCGGGCTCGGGAGCGCATCACTCGGCTGCAATCTCAACTCAAACAACTGGCCAAGCAACGCGAGCAGCGCCGATCGAGACGCAAGCGCAGCGGTACTCCCACAGTCGCCATCGTCGGTTACACCAATGCCGGCAAGAGCACGCTGCTGAACGCGCTCACGGGAAGCGACGTTCTCGCAGAGGACAAACTGTTCGCGACCCTCGACACCCGCTCCCGCTCGCTGCGATTGCCATCTGGTCGCGACGTGATCGTGACCGACACCGTAGGCTTCATTCGCGACCTGCCGAAAGACTTGTTTGCCGCCTTTCGGGCCACCTTCGACGAGACGCAAGACGCCGACCTGCTGCTACACGTGATCGACGCGTCCGACCCGTGTCGCGCGGAGCACGTCGAAACCACCGAGAAGCTCCTAGTCGACCTCGGACTCGAACGGATTCCGCGCATCCTGGTTTTCAACAAGTGCGATCGCCTCGAAGTTCCCCAGGCCACGCTGGCAAGCCGTGGCGTTCCGGTGAGCGCGTTGCGGCCGGAGTCCCTTGCGCCGCTGAAACGAGAGATCGAAGATCGTTTGGACGTCAGTCACCCGCTGCTACGCAGCGACGAGCCTACTTCTTCACGACGGGCTTGATGCCGACCTTGCCGTCCTTGACGATCACCTTGAAGTCGATGCGCTTACCCTTGTGTTTGCGGTCGAGCTTCGGCACCATCTTTTTCAGGCTTTTGGCCACGGTCTCGTAATCGATCCTGTCCGTGCGCTCGTTGTTCCGGCGCTTCGCCTCGACGTAGCTCTCGTAGATTTGGCGCATTCGCGCGTCTCCGGGGCCCCTGGCACGCCCGGCGATCGGAGGCGCTGGTTTTCGCGCAGGCGTGATCGCAGGATTCGAGCGCGCACGAGAGGGTTGCGGGCGTCTGGACGTCGGCTTGCCGAAGGTGGCGGCCGGCGCATCGACGGCGGGATTCAAGTTTGCCGGGCGTGGTGTTTGCGCGGCGTTGGATTCGTCAAGGTCGAGTGACTTTGTGTGGGGACCGGGCTTCGGCGCCTGCAAAAGCTCATCGAGGCGCCCGCTCGCCTGCGCGATCAGCTGCTCGACATCGACATCTTGGTTGGGGTCGAGCTCGAGGGGGCTGCTGCTCCGCCCGCGGCGCTCGGCCTCACGCTCCGCACGTGCGGCCTCGCGGCGCTGCCGGGCCCGCAGCAGGTCGCGGCGATAGGTTCCCTCCTCGATCTGGCGGCCGATGCGACGCCAGTAGGTCTGCAGCGTGGTATAGCGCTGGATGAGCGTCTGAAACCGAAATCGGAGCGCTGTGTTGCGAGGCTGCTCCTTGCGCAAGAGATGAATCGTTCGCTCGAGCTGCTTACGCGGGATCTGCGGCTCGATACGCTCGATGCCCTGAAACCACTGCTCGTAGAGGTGCTTCAGGCGTGAAAGCTGCACCTCGGCATCGGCTAGCGTGATTTCGAATTCCTTCGGCGTCATGAATCGACCGTCACAACGGTGTCACCTTCAAATTGTCGAACCAGAGGTCGGATTGCCAGTTATTGAACCCGAAATGGTCGTGTCCGCGCCCGCCGAGAGGCTCCGGATCGCTCATTTCCAGCAACACCTCGTCATCCACCCACACTCGAAGAGTGCCACCAACTCGCTCGATTCGGAAATGATAGGTCCGCCCGGGCTCGACTTTCCGGGCGGGGCCGACGATGCGATCGCTGCCATGTTCGTCGAGCCGAGCCAGCACGTTTTTCGAATTGTTCCAGCCTCCGAAGATGATTACGTAGCTGGTCGCCTCGTAGCGACTGCTCGTCGCGTGGGACGCGCCATCGCCGAATACCTCGACCTTGATGTCACCTTCGGGGCTGTCACTTCGAACGTCGAGCTCGATGCGAACGTCCCACGGAAGGGTACGCAGAAGCCACAACGGATGGTTCTTCGCGCCGTCGACTCGGAGTTGTCCATTCTCGATCCGCCAGTTGCCGCCGGTCTTTTCGTAATCCTTGCCGAGCTCGGGCCTCTCGAAGTCGTCGAAGTAGCCCGAGCCGATGCCGGGGTCGCCCTGCGGGGTGCAGGACAGCGTCAGGGCCAGCGCCAGCGGCAGGGACAGCGCCGGCGGCAGCGAGCGCGCACGCGAGGCACTACTCCGGGTCGGTGCACCCGTCTTCATCTAGATCCCTTCCCTCGATGGCCTCTTCGTTGGGGCATTTGTCGTCCACGTCGGGAATGAAGTCGTTGTCGTTGTCCGGGTCCATGCACCCGTCTTCGTCCTCGAACCCGTCGATGTCCTCTGGGAGACGCGGACACTCGTCGCGCGAATCGGGGATTCCATCGCCGTCCATGTCGTTGCTCGCCGGCGACCATGCGACACCGACGATGGCTCGAAAGCGAGCTTGGCCGAGCCCCCGGACGAAGCCCATGCCGAGCGCCGCGGTCAGGGTCACGTGATTCTTGGTCCAACGGACGCCGATGTCGCCTTCGAGGGTGTTGGTGCTGCGTCCGCGAAACGAAGTCGTGCCTCGGAGCTCGAGCAATCCGACGAGCTCCTTGGCGGGAGGTATCGGGGGCTTGAGCGCGAAGCCATACTGCAGCTCCTGGCCAAGCGTGTCTGCGCCGAGCTCTCGCTCGCTGACCCGATAGCGCCAACCGATCATGGTCCCGGCACCGATGCCGATCAGATGGAAGTCGCCGAGGAGCTGCGCGTCGAAGGAAAACTGACCTTCACTCGCGTACAGGCTCGAGCTTCCGATGGGAACTGGGAACGTGAGGAGCAGACCGAGGCCCGGGCCGTCGGGCCGGTCTTGGGCCTGCTCCGTCTTCTTGCCGAAAACGCGAATCTTGGTGGTGAACCGAGGGTCCTCCACCGCGAAGCCAGTGAACGACGTATTGCCGTCGACCGGCCGGTCGGTGGTCCCAGTTTGGTAGAGGATCAGGGGCACCTCGAGGGCGAGCGACCACCTTCCAAACAATCCGACCTCGGCGAACAGGTCACCCGTCATCCGATGGTCGATCATCCGCTCGCCCGTCCCATCACCGTAGTCGATGCTCAGCGGTCGGTTCGAATACCAGGTGGTCAGGCCCGTATTCCAACGGCCGTGCCCGAGACTTCCGCTTCCGTTGAAGCCGAGGAATCCGAAGCGGTCGAGCGCAGGCCGGAACCGCTCGACGTTGATCTCCTCGGCAGACGCAGATGCCGTCAGCAGAAGAAGGAGCAACGCAGAAGTGGCGGCCACGCGCGACATCAACGTTCGTGCGTCCCGAGAAGGTGCGTCGAATGAACGTTCTTCAGGGCGGCGAGCATGCTCTGCCTGACTTTCGGAACCCGGTGCTCGATGTCGTCGAGCATTCGTTTCACCTCCTGGCGCCAGAGGTTCTCCTGAGAGCCACAGAGGTTGCAGGGAATGATCGGAAAACCGGCCTCGGCCGCGTATCCCTTGATGTCGCGCTCGGACGAGTAGAGCAGCGGGCGAATCACCGTGTTGCGCCCATCGTCACTGCGAAGCTTCGCGGGCATCGCGCTCAATGCGCCGTTGAACATCATGTTCAGCATCAAGGTCTCGATTGCATCGTCGCGATGATGACCGAGCGCAATCTTCGTGCAGCCCAGGCGTTCCGCGGCGTTGTAGAGAATGCCACGGCGGAGCCGCGAGCACATGCTGCAGTACGTGCTCCCTTCGGGGATCCGCTCGGTCACCAGCTGGTACGTGTCCTCACGAATGATCTGATGCTCGTACCCGTTGTCGCGCAGCCACGTTCTGAGCGGTACCCCATCGTACCCGGGCTGCCCTTGATCGAGGTGAACGGCTACGAGCTCGAACGACACTGGAGCACGCCGACGCGCACGTTCGAGGAGCTCGAGGAGCGTGTAGCTGTCCTTGCCACCGCTGATGGCGACCATCACGCGATCACCAGGCTCGATGAGGCCGTAGTCGGCGATGCACCGACCCATCTCGTGAGCGAGCTTCTTTTCCAGGATGGCCGGCCCCACGCGTGTTGCGTACTCGGCCGGCGTTGGGGCTGCAACCATCAGCGTCACTCCGCTCGTCGAATCGCCACCGCGCGCGCGTGCGCTTCGAGCCCCTCGAGGCGAGCAAGGCCCTCGAGAAGCTCTCCCTGCTTCGCGATCGCGGCGCGCGAGTAGCAGATCAGGGATGACCGAACGACGAAGTCATAGACACCGAGCGGTGAGGCGAAACGCACTGCGCCACCCGTCGGGAGCACGTGGCTCGGCCCGGCCGCGTAGTCGCCAGCGGCCTCCGGTGTGTTGTAGCCGAGGAAGATCGCGCCCGCGGCGCCAATGTTCGGTAGGAGCGCATCGGGTTCCGCGACCGAAAGGCTCAAGTGCTCCGCCGCGAGGATCGTCGCCGCGCGGCCGGCCTCCGCCAAGTCACCGACCACGAAGCAGTAGCCGTTGTCCCGGACCGCCTCGGTTGCGATGGCGCGGCGAGGCAAGGATGCGAGCTGGCGCTCCACGGCGGCGTCTACCGCGTCGGCTTGCGACCGGGACAGTGTGACCAGCATCGGATACGCAGCCTCGTCGTGCTCTGCTTGCGAGAGCAAATCCGCGGCGACGACCTCCGGGTCAGCGCCATCATCGGCCACGACGAGGATCTCGCTCGGTCCAGCGATCGAGTCGATGTCGACCGCACCGAACACCAAGCGTTTCGCGCAGGCCACGTAGATGTTGCCGGGGCCCACGACCTTATCGACGCGCGCGATCGTTTCGGTGCCGTAAGCCACCGCGCCGATCGCCTGCGCGCCACCTGCATCGACGACCTCCGTGACGCCCGAAACCTCCGCCGCGGCCAGAATCTCCGGGGTTGGGTTCGGGGTGATCAACACGATCCGCTCGACCCCAGCGACGGTCGCTGGAATCGCCGTCATCAGAACCGTCGACGGATAGCGAGCCTTGCCGCCAGGAGCGTACACCGCAGCGGCCGCCACGGGCCGGACCCGTTGACCGAGTCGGACCCCATCCTCTTCATAGAGAAACCCGCTCTCGCGCTGATGCTCGTGATAGCGACGAATCCGCTCTCCGGCGGCGCGCAGCGCTTCGCGAACCGCAGGGTCGACCTTGCGGGCCTCCCCGAGCCAGGCGTCACGGCGGAGGACCAAGCTCTCCGGTCGCCGGCCGTCGAAACGCTCCGTGTAGTCGAGCACGGCCTCATCGCCGCGCTCACGAACTTCATCGAGGATCGCGCGCACGTCGGGCTCGACGCGGGCGAGATCTTCATCGCCGCGCCGGCTCAAAGACGCGAGCGTGTCTTCGTAGCCGGGCTGCCCCCGTTCGTGGATCGTGAGCATTTGCTGGTTCTAGCCGTCCGGCGGACAGGGTCAACTCCGCAACCTTGCCCTTTGGGGCGGAAAGTGCTCCAACTTCCGCCACATGAGCGTCCGCCTGCACAACACCCTGACGGGCCAGAAAGAGCCCTTCGAGCCCGCCGAGCCCGGCCACGCCCGCATCTACGTCTGTGGGCCCACCGTTTACGACTACGCCCACCTCGGGCACGCCCGTTGCTACGTGGTCTACGACGTGCTCGTGCGACATCTGCGGAGCAACGGTCTCGAGGTCACCTACGTCCGCAACATCACCGACGTGGACGACAAGATCCTCAAACGTGCCTCCGAGACCGGCACGGAGCCTACTGCACTCGCGACGCAGTTCGCGGAGGCTTACACGGAGGACATGCATCGGCTCGGTAATCTCGACCCGGATGTGGAGCCACGGGTCAGCACGCACCTCGACGACATCTTCGCCCTCGTCCAGAGGCTGATCGACCGCGAGCACGCGTATGTTGCCGACGGCGACGTCTACTTTTCGGTCGAGTCCTTCCCGGAATACGGGAAGCTCAGCCATCGCGACCTGACGCAGATGAAGCAGGGCGCGAGCGACCGGCTCGACGAGACACAGACCGCCCGCAAGCGCCACCCGGCGGACTTCGCCCTTTGGAAGAAGAGCGACGAGGGCGCTTGGGGCTGGGACAGTCCTTGGGGGCGAGGGCGCCCTGGCTGGCACATCGAATGCTCGGCGATGTCGATGAAGCACCTCGGCGACACGCTCGACCTCCATGGAGGCGGGCTCGACCTCGTCTTCCCGCACCACGAGAACGAGATAGCGCAGAGCGAAGCCGCCACGGGCGCGCCATTCTCTCGCTGCTGGATGCACAACGGCTTCGTGGAGGTCGACAAAGAAAAGATGAGCAAGAGCCTGGGGAATTTCTTCACCGCGCGCGACCTGTTCGAGCGTGTGGAGCCAGAGGCGATTCGCTACTTCATGATGACGGTGCACTACAGGGCCCCCCTGAACCTCGACTGGACGCTCGACGATGCCGGCAACGTCACCGGCTTTCCGCAGTTCGAAGAGGCCGAGCGACGTGTGGCCTACATTTACAAGACCAAGCAACGCCTAGCGGATCTCCCGGAGAACCGGATCGTGGATGGTCAGGGACCCAGCGCATCGGAGCTCGCGGGGTTCCAAGCGAGCCTCCGGGCCGCTTTGGATGACGACCTCAACATGCCGGTCGCGCTCGCCAAGCTGGCCGACTTCCTCAAAGCGGTGAACGAGCTTTGTGACCAAGCGATGCGCAAGAAGGGCAAGGCTCCGCGAGCGGCGGTCGACGCCGCCAGCGAGGGGTTCCAAGCGCTCGCGCGGGAGCTCGGCTTGGGCACCGAGGAGCCAAACGCGATCCTGCTTCGAATTCGCGACCGTCGTGCCCGGAAACGCGGGCTCGACGCGGCGGCGATCGAAGCGAGCATTCAAGCGCGGACAGAAGCCCGCAAGTCCAAGGATTTCGCGGAGGCCGACCGAATTCGTGGCGAGCTCGCCGCCCAGGGTGTCGAGCTGCTAGACGGACCCACCGGCACGGGCTGGACAATCACGGACTGATTGTATTATCAGGTGTGTTGCGCCGATCGCGCCTAATCCTGGGTTTTGCAGGCTCTTCGCTTGGCCCGAATATGTCACTGGCGCGCTCGATATGTCACCCTGATAGTTCCGTGGAGGATCGAGCTTTGACATCGCCTGTCCCACAGCCGTTGGCGGAGGGCTCTCTGAGCGCCACGCCATTCGGGCACGTCCTCCTCTCGATCCAGAAGAAGGGCCTTTCCGGCACCCTGGCGGTCTGGCCCGATGACGAGCGACCGGGCCAGGACCGAATTCTGTTTCGAGCCGGAGCGCCCGCCGTGGGACGTTTCCTCGACCCCGCAGCCGACCTCGAGCGTGGCATACTCCCTTTGTTCCAACGGCACGACAGTCCGTATGCGTTCTACGAAGCCGACCTCGTGGGCGAAGGGCCGGGAACGCTACGTGGCTCCGTGGACGTTCTCGCCTTGATCGCCACTGCGCTCCGGGGCGACGTTCCAAAGGACGCGGTGACCAAGGTGATCCGCAAGCTCGGCCCGGAACGCCAACGGGTGAAGAAAACCGCACCGATCCAGCGCCTCGGGCTCCAATCGAACGAAGTGGCATTCGTCGAGCTGATGCGCGCGGAGCCGGCAACCCCTGCAGTGCTCATCGAGCAGTTCGGTGACCCGAAGCTCGCGCAACGCATGCTCTACCTTCTCGCGATTTCGGATTCCCTCGAGCCCTACCGGCCGGTCTCTCAGCAGAAGCTGAAAGCGGTTTCGTCGTCGCAGGACCTGCCGCGCAAGCCGACCCCCTCCGCGGGCGGCAGCGTACCCCCGCCGCGCGGACGAATTTCGTCGATTCCCGGCGCGCGGGACTCGCACCCGCCTGGCCGCGACTCCGTGCTCCCGACGTCGCTCAGCAATCTACCGCCCGCCAAGACCTTGTCCGGCGAGATCGTCGCTCCGCGAGACTTGCCCCCCGACCCGCCGGGGGGTCTCAGCGAGGACCACCGCAAACGCTGGGAAGAGGTGTCGCGCATCATCAGCATGATGGATCGCCAAAACTACTTCGAAATGCTGGGCGTGAAGGAGTCTGCCGAAGGCGGCGACATCCGTAGCAAGTACATGACGCTCGCGAAGAAGTGGCACCCCGACCGCTTGCCCGCCGAGCTCTCGGAGCTTCGCCCCTGGGTCGAGGAGATATTCCACCTTCTGACCGTCGCGAGCGACACGCTGCGGGACCCCACGAAACGCATGGCCTACCAAAAGACCGTCATGCAGGGAGGCGGTACACCGGAGTCGGACCGAAAGCTGAACGTCATGGTCGAGGCGGCGATCAACTTCCAAAAAGTCGACATCCTGGTGAAACGGCGCCGATACGACGAGGCGATCGCGATTTGCGACAGCGCGATGGGCGTCGTCCGCAAAGAGGCCGACTACCCGGCGATGAAGGCCTGGATTCTGCTGCTCCGCGACGGGGTCGACGACGACGCTGTGATCGACGAGATCCGCAGCCTGCTCCGGACGACGTTCTCGCTCAACCCCGATCACGTGCACGGCCATTTCACCCGCGCGCACTTCCTGAAACGGATGGGCGATCACGACAAGGCACACAAACACTTCAAGAAGGTCGCCCGGCTCGATCCAAAGAACCTCGAAGCCCTTCGCGAGGTCCGCATCGGCGAGATGCGCAAAGCCAGGGGCCGAAGCAGCGCGCCGCCGCCTCGCGGGGATAGCAGGCGCCCGAGCATTTTCGGCAAGTTCTTCAAGAAATAGAACGCGGGCCGCCAAGGCTGTCCCGACCGCTGCCCTACTCCTTCCTCGGGAAACTCGGGATGATCATCGACACTTGCTTCTGATACTTCCGGTAGCTCTCCCCGTGCTCACGCCGGAGAGCTCGTTCCTCGAATTGGATGCCGATCAAGGTGTACGCAGTCATCGCCCCGGCGAAGACCAGGTGGCCGACGGTCATCGTGGGGGTAACCCAAAACGCGATCAACAGGCCGAGATACATCGGGTGGCGGACGTAGCGGTAGATGGCCGGCATCACGAACTCGACAGGCGCGTACGGCTTGCCCTGGAAACAGAGCATGACTTGACGCAGTCCGAACAGATCGAAGTGATTGATGAGAAACGTGCTCCACAGAACGATGGCCCACCCGGAAAGCGAAATGCCGATCAAGACGTTGCGCAGAGTGCCGCCAGAAACGTCCCAGAGCACCGTGGGAATGGGCTTCCAGAGCACGATCATCGTCATGATGACGAGGGTGGCGGCGAGCACGAACGTGCTGCGCTCCGCGGGTTGGGGAATGATCTTCGTCAGCCAGAGCTTGAAGCGAGTGCGGGCCATGATCGTGTGTTGGACCCCAAAGAGCGCGACGAGCAGCAGGTCGATGACCAACGCCTGCGCGAGGGGCACACTGGGCCCGACGTCGACGCTGATCGGTACGAAGAAGTTCCCGACGAACGCAATGAGGTAGAGGAACGTCGCGAGGAACAGCAGATAGACCGTGATCCCATAGAGCAGGACTCCGGAACGCTTCAGCGCGCCCAGCTCGGGGCGCAAGTCATCTGCGGGGTGTGCTTGCACATTCGGCATCTGGCACCTCCTTTGCGGCTGGCACCCATGCTCTCGCTCTACGCGAAACCAGTCAAGGGAGGGTCCCACGCGCTCACGCGGACCCTGGCGCGGACGCTGAACGCGGACCCGCGGCATGGCTTCGAGGACCACCGGGTCGCGGAAAAACACGACGCGGGCGTCCGTCGGACGGGCGACTTGCAGATGCGGCCTCGTAAGACTGGCCG
>Ga0209536_100012178_pt1 | contig 12530 bp, 10 predicted proteins | sample DeeMarSeWOR28_12_FD_187461 | JGI IMG/M metagenome (GOLD analysis project Ga0209536, IMG submission 187461) | Marine sediment microbial communities from White Oak River estuary, North Carolina - WOR-2-8_12 (SPAdes) (version 2) | ecosystem: Environmental > Aquatic > Marine > Intertidal zone >...
GCTGCACTTGGACTGCTTTGGCCTCGGCTTCGGTTTTACCTCGCATAAACGCCTCAGTCTGGGCGAATACGTTGGCCATCAGTGCACGATGGTGGCTACGAATGCATTGTATGTTAGTAATCGGCGCAATGATGTCGGCCGGGATCAGTTTAGTACCCTGGTGCATCAGCTGATAAAAAGCATGCTGACCGGTAATCCCCAGTTGTCCAAATACGATGGGCCCGGTACTGTAATCAACAACATCACCATTCCGATCAATCCGTTTGCCATTACTTTCCATATCGGCCTGCCGCAAATAATCAGGTAAATATTTTAGGTGCTGATCATAAGGCAGCAGCGCATAGCTTTGTGCATTGAAGAAATTGTTATACCAGATACCTAATAAGGCGAGGATGACGGGTATATTTTTCTCTATCGGTGCCGTCCGAAAGTGTTCATCCATTTGATGAGCACCCTGCAAGAGTTCTTCGAAATGATCCATGCCAATTGAAATAGCGATAGGTAAACCAACTGCGGACCACATGGAGTAGCGACCACCGACCCAGTCCCACATCTTAAAAATATTATCGGGTTGAATACCAAATTCTATAGCCGCGCTCGTATTGTTCGATACGGCGACAAAATGTTTACCAACATCTGCCTGGCTGGCGGCTCTTTTTAGAAACCACTTTCGGGCAGTCTTGGCATTAACCAGAGTATCCTGTGTGGTAAAGCTCTTAGACGCGATGATAAATAGCGTTGTCTCAGGTTTTAAAAGCTCCAGGGTATCACTGATATGATTTTCATCGACATTGGAGACAAAATGCATGCGCAGATCATGGATCGAGTAAGGGTGCAGTGCCTCTGTGGCCATCAATGGGCCTAAATCCGAGCCGCCCACACCGATGTTAACGACGTCGGTAATGGGTTGGTGGGTATATCCGCGCCACTGCCGAGAGCGAACTTGATCACTGAAACGGCGCATCTTGTCGAGCATAGCCTGAACATCAGGCATGACATCCTTGCCATCGACCTTGATGGGCTGCCCTTTGCGGTTACGTAGTGCGATGTGCAGGACGGCGCGTTGTTCTGTGTGATTGATTGTTGCGCCGGTAAACATCTTCTCAATCCAGCCAGGGACATCACAATCTTTAGCGAGTTGGCAGAGCAGGGTTATGGTCTTGTCGGTAATACGGTTCTTGGAATAATCCACCAGAAGGTCATCTAATTGCAGGGAAAAGCGACTAAAACGGTCTCGATCGTCATTAAAGAGATCACGCATGTGAGTATCTTGAATTTCTTCAAAATGTGCCTGAAGTGCCTGCCAGGCTGCTGATTGTGTCAGTTTGGACATATTTTCTTCCCTTTTACGGATGATAGCATGCTGTTTTCACAAGAAAAATGCTGAATCTGTATTCGATACCAGGCAGCATCCTCGGGGTGATTTCTGTATAATACGCCTCCCGTTTGACCAAAGTACTAATACAATGACAGCCGAAATTAAAACGTTCCCATCCAGCAAAACTGAGATTCCAGCAACTTCTGTTAATGATAAGCCGTTACGCAGACAGGTAAAATTGTTTGGTAATACTTTGGGTAAAATTTTGCGTGAGCAGGCGGGTCAGCGAGTATTTGCAGCTGTCGAAGCGCTCCGTAAAGGGCATATTAATCTCCGTGCAGAGGAAAATCCTGCCAAGCGCCGCAAATTATGGCGCTTAATTGAATCATTGGATCCCGAGACACTCAGCCACGTAGTGCGTGCGTTTAGTATCTACTTCAGTCTGGTCAATATTGCTGAAGAATCATACAGCCACAAACAACGCCGCCAGGATGTCGACAAGTTTGGTCCTATCTGGAATGGCTCTTTCGTCAAAACACTGCGCGAACTAAAAGATAAGAACGTTAGCCATGATCAAATACAGAGTCTTTTTGATCAAATGGCATACATTCCGGTCATCACTGCTCACCCAACCGAATCAAAACGCCGCACCGTAATGGATTCAGTGCGCCGCATATTCCTGATAAGCGAGCGACTCAATGCCCGACAGACGCGCATTGAACGCAATCAAACCATTGGCGAGTTAGAAAGAGAAGTCCAGATTCTTTACAAAACCAATGAAGTGCGTGAACGCCGCCTGGAGGTTCTCGATGAAGTGAAAAATGGCTTGCATTATTTTCGCGTGAGCCTTTTCAAGGCTGTTCCTCAGGTTTATCGAAATATGGAACGTTCGGTTGCGCGTATATATGCAGACAGTGACGAACCGATCAAGGTGCCCAGTTTTATTCGCTTTGGTTCATGGATAGGTGGCGATCGTGATGGTAATCCATTTGTTAAGCCACAAACTACAGTGATGGCGTTATGCCTGCAGGCTCGAGAAATTCTCGAAGAATATGAAAAGCGCCTGATGCATTTATCACACATATTGACGCAATCCAGCAAGTTTTGTCTGCCAAGCGATGCATTTCTGGAGAGTCTTGAAAAAGATGAGCAGGAAGTATCGGAACCGTTCAAGCAAAAACCAGAACGATTCAAACAGGAACCCTATCGACGCAAGCTTTACATCATGCATCATCGCGTGATGAGTACACTTGAAAATATAAACCGGATTATGTCGGGCGAGACACCTTCAACTGAGGGATGTGCATATGAAAATGAGCAGGCCTTCTTACATGACTTAAATCTGATTCATGCGTCTTTAATTAGTCACGGTGATGCGATTGTTGCAGATGGTGAGCTTAAAGATTTAATTCGTCTGACTGAGACATTTGGATTCTTCCTGACGCAACTGGATATTCGCCAGGAATCAACCATACATTCACAGACTGTTTCTGAAATTGTCGAACAATTCGGTGTAGCAGATTATTTGTCCTTATCTGAAGAGGAGCGCCTGCAAACACTTGGTAAATTCATTGCTGCACCCAGGGCGGAATTTAATCGCGATAAACTGACTGATAAGTCAAAAGAAACAATCGAGGTCTTTGATGTTATTGCCAGCATGCGTAAGGTAGTGAGCCCTAACACTTTTGGCAATTATGTTATTTCCATGACCCATGAAGCTAGTCACGTTATGGAGGTGATGTTCCTCGCATGGCTGTCTGGTCTGGCTGGATATGAAAATAAAGAATGGTATTGTCACGTCCATGTTTCTCCGTTGTTTGAGACCATTGATGATCTTGCTCATATTGAGCCAGTGATGACACAGCTACTGGATAACGACACCTATGCCGCATTATTGAAGGCATCGGGGAACAAGCAGGAGGTCATGTTAGGTTACTCAGACTCCTGTAAAGATGGTGGTATTTTATCTTCAGCCTGGAGTCTATATCAGGCGCAAAAGAAAATTACTGCCGTAACTCAGTCTCGAGGAATCAAGTGTCGTTTATTCCATGGTCGTGGCGGTACTATTGGCCGAGGGGGTGGTCCAACGCATGAAGCTATTTTGTCCCAGCCAGCTGGCACCGTGCATGGCGAGATTAAATTTACCGAGCAGGGAGAGGTTCTATCCTATAAATACAGTAATCAGGAAACGGCGATTTATGAATTGACGGTAGGTTTAACCGGTTTACTTAAAGCCAGTTTGAACCTGGTCAAACCGGAATCGAAAGATGATCAGGAATATTGCCAAATCATGAAAGAACTGGCGAATACTGGCGAACAGGATTACCGTGAGTTAACAGATCGTACACCTGGCTTCCTGGATTATTTCTATGAAGCAACGCCTGTATCAGAAATTGCCTTGATGAATATTGGTTCGAGACCTTCGCATCGGAAGAAGAGTGATCGATCAAAAGGATCAGTGCGTGCAATTGGCTGGGTTTTTGGTTGGGCGCAATCACGACACACTATGCCAGCCTGGTATGGTATCGGTAGCGCATTACACAAATGGGCCAATAACAGTTCTGAACGCTTGCATAAGTTACAGGAAATGTATCGGGACTGGCCTTTCTTCAGGTCTCTATTAAGTAACTCACAAATGGCTTTATTCAAGGCACAAATGCACATTGCACAGACGTATGTCAGTTTATGTCTTGATCAGGATTCGGCGAATAATGTTTACAGGCTGATTCGAAATGAACACGAACGTACTGTCCAGAATGTACTTAGTGTTGCGAAGCTACCTTATTTAATGGCAGAGACCCCCCAGTTGGCGTTATCACTGAGTCGTCGTAACCCTTACCTTGATCCTCTTAACCAGATTCAGTTAATGCTATTGCAACGTTACCGTGATGAGGGTGTTAGCGAGGAAGATCGTGAAATATGGCTGGACCCTTTACTGCGTAGTATCAATGCAATTGCTGCTGGTATGCGTAATACCGGTTAATCTAGATATTTTCCAAATCGCCACAGAGTCTTTGATTACAGACAATGTGGCGTTATTTAGAATCTCCAGTTAAATTAGACTACGAAGAAACTTAAAGCATATGAAGCTTAAAGATTTCGATTATTACCTTCCGAAGGAATTGATTGCCCAGTTTCCCACTGAACAGCGCACCGACAGTCGCTTGTTGGTAGTTAACCGGACAACAAAGCAACTCGTAGACAAAAAATTCAGGGAAATAGAATCATTTCTCAATCCGGGCGACCTGCTGGTGATGAATAACACACGCGTGATTCCTGCACGTCTGTTCGGCCAGAAAGAAACAGGTGGTAAGTTAGAAGTCTTAATTGAACGCGTTGTTAATGAGCACGAAGTCCTGGCCCAGGTGCGTGCTAGCAAGTCTCCAAAGACAGGCGCAATTCTTAGCTTCGATAACGATATCAAGGCAGAAGTCATTGGGCGCAATGATTCTTTTTTCAACTTACGTTTTGATATTGGTCCAACAGTACTTGAGATCCTGGATGAGGTTGGGCATATACCCTTACCACCCTATATCGAAAGAAGCGATAAGTTAGATGATGTTGAGCGATATCAAACGGTCTATGCTGAACAGCCGGGCGCGGTGGCTGCGCCGACGGCCGGTCTTCACTTCGATAAACAGCTCCTGAGCAGCCTGCAAGAAAAAGGTGTCAATATTGCTTATGTCACCCTGCATGTCGGTGCAGGTACGTTTCAACCAGTTCGGGTTGAGAATATTGCAGATCATAAAATGCATAAAGAATGGTTAAGTGTCACGCCAGCTTTAGTTGAGCAAATTGAGCAAACTAGAAAATCCGGTGGGCGGGTGGTTGCTATCGGTACAACAACCGTGCGTTGTCTTGAGACAGCTGTTTTACATGGCAAACTGGAACCCTTTGAGGGTGAGACAGACATTTTTATAACCCCAGGGTTTGAATTTAAAGTTGTGGATGCCTTGCTGACAAATTTCCACTTACCTGAATCAACCCTGCTTATGTTAGTGAGTGCCTTTGCTGGTTATGAGTTAACAATGGCAGCTTACCAGCATGCTGTGCAACAAGCTTATCGCTTCTTTAGTTATGGCGATGCTATGTTGATTCAGTAAGCTTTCGTTTACAATTTTTCCAGATGAAATTTACCTTACAGACAACTGATGGTCAGGCACGACGTGGCCAACTGCAATTTGAGCGCGGTCTGGTCGACACGCCTGCTTTTATGCCAGTCGGTACCTACGGTACGGTGAAGGCCATGACGCCAGAAGAACTCACTGAATCCGGCGCGCAGATTATCCTGGGGAATACTTTTCACCTGATGCTACGGCCCGGCACAGCAATCGTCCAAAAACATGGTGACCTGCATGATTTTATGCATTGGCAGGGACCGATTCTGACTGACTCCGGTGGCTTTCAGGTATGGAGCCTTGGGGAACTAAGAAAAATAACAGAAGATGGAGTGACTTTCGCTTCACCGGTAGATGGTGCTCAGGTGAAACTGACCCCCGAAATTTCGATGCAGGTTCAGCGCGAGCTGGGCGCGGATATCGTGATGATATTTGATGAGTGCACACCTTATCCTGCTACTGAAACAGAAGCGAGGCAATCCATGGAGTTATCGTTACGCTGGGCAGAGCGAAGCAAGGCTGCCCATGGCCAAAACCCTGCTGCGTTGTTCGGTATTGTCCAGGGAGGCATGTACCCTCATTTGCGGAAACAGTCCCTGGATGGTTTGGTGAAAATAGGGTTTGATGGTTATGCCATTGGTGGGCTTTCTGTGGGGGAACCAAAAGATGAGATGCTCAAGGTTCTGGATAATCTCACCCCCGATATGCCCGACGATAAACCGCGTTACCTGATGGGGGTTGGGACGCCGGAAGACCTGGTGGAAGCTGTACGCCGTGGGGTGGACATGTTTGATTGTGTGATGCCTACTAGAAACGCCAGGAATGGGCACCTGTTTACGTCGCAGGGTGTAGTGAGAATCCGCAATAGTCAGTACCAGGATGACACCCGTCGGCTAGATCCTGAATGCGATTGTTACACCTGCAGAAATTACAGTCGCGCCTATCTCCGTCACCTGGATAAAACAGGAGAGATCCTTGGTGCCCGGTTAAATACTATCCATAATCTCCATTACTACCAGTATCTAATGGCCGGCTTGCGTGAGGCCATCCAATCAGAAAATCTTGAGCCTTTTATAAGGGATTTCTATATGAAACGGGCTGTAAAAGGCGAAACTGGCAATGCAAATGTGTAATAATACGCTCCCCAAGTGGCCTGAAAGCTACTGAGCCTGACATTAAAGCGCTAAAATTTTGCCTTGTCTTGTCAGCGCTTGTTACGCTTTCAAACAACTCGGTAAATTAATCTATTACAAAGGTAATGAAAAATGAGCTTTTTTATTTCTCAAGCGTATGCAGATAACGGCGCAGCTGCTGCTCAGCAAGGTGCGGCTGACCCAATGATGAGCATGTTGTTCTTTGTTGGAATGATCGTCATTTTCTATTTTTTATTGATCCGTCCTCAACAGAAACGTGCTAAAGAACATCGTAAAATGGTTGAAGCCATTGGTAAGGGCGATGAAGTTGTCACTAATGGTGGCATTCTTGGCAAGATCGTCGAGATCAGTGATCAATATATGACGGTCGAAATTGCCGATAATGTGAAAGTCAAAATTCAACGTAGTGCAGTTTCAACCGTTCTACCTAAAGGTAGTCTTAAAGCAGCAGAAAAAGACTAACCAGCAAATGTAGAATAATTAAAAACAACAAAATAACACTCTAGATAAATAAAGAAATGATGATATGAATCGATATCCCGCCTGGAAGTATGTAGTCATACTGATTATTTTACTCGTGGGAGTGTTGTATGCTGCTCCCAATCTTTACTTCGATGATCCTGCTCTACAGATTGCCGGGAATCGATATGCGACAGTCAATGACGATACCTTAAAGCAAATTGAGTCGACATTAAAAGATAGTAGTATCGAGTATAAGTCTGCGGTCATCGATGAGAAAGGCGTCCTGATACGTTTTAAAGATGATAAAGATCGCCAAACGGCAAAAACATCCTTACAGGAACTGCTTGGTCCAAACTATATTGTTGCACTGAATTACGCACGTACTACTCCTCCCTATTTACAGGCCGTGAATGCCTTACCTATGTATATGGGGCTGGATTTACGTGGTGGATTGCACTTCCTTATTGAGATCGAAATGGATACTGCATTTCAGCAACAACTGGAACGTTACAAAAATGATATTTTTGATTACTTCAAAGATAACAAGGATAAAAAGTTACGTGCCAGAGCTATGTTGATTAAAGGCAATGCGATTGAGTTAAAGTATAAAGATGCCGACAAGCGTGATGAAGTGCTTAGTCTGATAAGAAATCGCATCATTGATCTGAAGTACTCAACATTTGACAGTGGTGATAGTTACTATATTAAAGCTGAAATTAAAGATGCAAAGCTTGAAGAGCATCGTAGTAATACTATTTCACAGATTATTACAGTCCTCAAGAAACGTATTGATGATAAGTACCAGGGATTAATGGAACCTGTTATCGTTCGCCAGGGTGATAGTCGTATCGTGGCGGAGTTTCCGGGCATTCAAAACAGTGAAGAATTAATGCAGGTATTAACTGCAGCTGCCAGTCTTGAATTTCGCATGGAACATACCGGCTATACCGTTCAGGAAGCCCAGCAGGGACGGGCACCCGGCGCCACTTTATATAACATGCGCGAAGATGGTCGGCCGGTATTACTGCAAAACAAAATAATCATAACTGGCCAGGACATTATTCATGCGACGGCAACCTCAGATGAAAATGGTCAGCCTGCTGTATCAGTCACCCTGAATAGCACCGGCGCCAATATCATGAAAGACAACACTCGTAAGAACCTGGGTAAGCGAATGGGTGTGGTGTTCATTGAGTTTGATAAAGTATTTGTTGAAAAAGATGGTCAGACGGTTGCGCAGAAAAGAGAACTCAAGGAAGTCATTTCACTGGCGACGATTCAGGGTTTGTTTTCCAAGCGATTCCAGATTACGGGTCTGAGCCGCGCTGAATCAACCAACCTGGCTCTATTACTACGTGCCGGTGCTTTGGCTGCACCAATTGAAATTGTTGAAGAACGTACCGTGGGCCCAAGTCTGGGTGCCGAGAACATCGCCAAGGGTATCAATTCTGTCATCATTGGTTTTGTCATGGTTGTCGCACTGATGTTGCTCTGGTATCGTGGATTTGGCCTGGTAGCGAACATTGCATTGATCGTTAACCTGGTATTGATTGTTGCTGTTTTATCAATGTTTCAGGCGACACTCACCCTTCCCGGTATTGCGGGTATCGTGTTAACTGTTGGTATGGCCGTCGATGCCAATGTTCTAATCTTTGAACGTATCCGTGAAGAACTTAGTATTGGCAATACACCTCAAGCCAGTATCAACTCTGGTTATGAAAAAGCCTATTCAACAATCTTCGATGCAAACGTAACAACTTTAATTGCAGCATTAGTCCTCTTCACCTTCGGTACTGGACCTGTTAAAGGTTTTGCAACAACGTTAGCAATTGGTATTGCTACTTCCATGTTTACTGCCATCATGGGAACACGTGCTTTAGTTAACCTGGTCCTCGGTAGCAAGAAACTATCCAGGCTGTCGATTTAAAATAAAGAGAAAACCAAGTCATGCGTATTTTTTCTAAAACACCTAATTTTGACTTCATTGGTAAGCGAAAGTATGCAGTTTTTCTGTCGCTGGCGTTATTTATAGGATCAATTGCTACTTTAACCGTGAATTGGTTAAACCTGGGGCTGGATTTCAAAGGCGGTATTTTACTCGAAGTAGGTTACCCACAAGAGGTAAAGGTTGAGAGTATACGATCCACACTGAGTAAAAATGGTTTTGCTGAAGCGGTGGTTCAGCATATTGGGCCGACCGGAAGAGTGGTAACAATTCGTATTTCCGAGCAGGAGAATTCTTCCAAGGTTGAAATTAGCAACAAGGTTCTGGCTGTACTGAATGAGGATTCAAAAGAAGAACTGGAAATTCGTCGCCGTGAATTTGTTGGTGCTAAAGTTGGTGAAGAATTACGGGATGATGGTGGTATCGCAATGCTGATTGCCATTGCTGGTATCCTGATATACGTGATGCTTCGTTTTGAATGGCGTTTCGCTGTAGGTGCAATCACTGCACTGATTCATGATGTCATTATTACATTAGGATTCTTTTCCGTCTTCAAATGGAACTTTGATTTAACGGTGCTCGCGGCGCTGCTTGCCGTGATTGGTTACTCCCTGAATGATACGATTGTTGTGTATGATCGCATTCGTGAGAACTTCAGAAAGATTCGTAAGGGCTCTACTCTGGATATTACCAATGCTTCTTTGAACCAGACACTTTCAAGAACCATGATGACGTCGGTGACAACTATGTTAGTACTGGTTGCCATGTTCTTTCTCGGTGGCGAGATGATACGTCCCTTCGCGATTGCTTTAATTATTGGTATTGTTGTAGGTACTTATTCATCAATCTTTGTTGCCAGTAGCATGGTGTTAGCGCTTAAGATCGATCGCACTCACTTGATACCGACAACTAAAGAAGAAAAACAGGAAGACTCCCCCTAGTTGTTACTCTTAACTGAATTGGTCAGGCTGCTGAGCCTGTTTCAGTTGTTATTTTTTTCAAGAAGTTTTGCCAGTTGGCTGGTATGGCGGGTTTTTTCGTAAACATGTTTTGCAGCACTATCCAGCGTGAAGGGCAGTTCAAAGCCACATGATTCGGCAGCATTAAGAACATTGCATATGAATAAGTAGTAGGGATCCTGATCTAGATGCCTGGCCCCTTTGTTTTTTGTTTCTTGATCGTGAGCCTGTTTATTACGTACAGGCTGTTCAACAGGAAAGTCGATGACTTCGCCCATTTTCCTACCCCAACTATTTTGTAATCGATTACGTCAGATTTTTAATATCTGACATTGGATCACTATCGTCATCGCTTTTAACGATGCTACAGACCGTGCTTCTTTTTTTCTGGCATTTTGGATCGGCCTTGTCGTCATTGACGCCACGTACTACGGTGATGGCCCATATCATGGCAATAATCCAAAGAAGAATGCCAAGTCCGACAGTAGCCCAGCTTGTTGATTCACTTCCGGCAGGTCCACCAGCGAACCCGTATATGATGCTCACGATCCCGGCAAACCACATTACACCGATGGGTGCTGCACAACAGCCAGCACAGCCGTAGCGGCAGACAGCGATAGGCGGTACTAAAAATGTCAGCAGAATTCTGTTCATAGATGTCTTATATCCACAAAAAAGGTCTGGTACTGTCCCTGATTAGACATGATTACACAGAGCAGGTCAATAATGGCTAGAATATCGCCAGCACTAGTGTTGCTGACGGGTAGCAATCAGAACGGACTCGGATACTAGGGAATGACTGAGCTAATGCGCTCCAGCGTAAGCTCACGCTGGATTAAGTATTCGGTAATATCCTGTGCTGGTTTGACGTGTAGAACTTTTGCTGGTTTTTTTTCAAAATTTAATGACTTGGCGGGCTCGATGGATAAAATTTCCATGACACTGGGGTTAGAGCGATAGGCAAAGTAGGCAGCAGAGTCGGTTAATCCTTCCTGGACATCGCGCATTACCAGCTCCAGTAATTTGCTTCCCTTTGTTGGCGTTCTTTTAATTAACTTTGCCATCGACCCTGATTCTTTGTTTTGCTAGTAAAGCCGGTAGCGTCCAGAATCTGGGGTTCTTGATGGCAGAGGGGGTTGGTTAGCGAGAAATATTCCAGAAAGCGAATGGGGGCTTATTTCTTTGTGCCAGAGTTATAGCGGGGTTTGATAATTTTCAGCATTTCTTTAAACAGTTTTGGGTTTGCCGCAATGATATTGCCAGATTCAAGATACTCAAAACCACCGTTAAAATCGCTTACCAGTCCACCCGCTTCCTCAACCAGAAGCACGCCCGCAGCCATATCCCATTGATTTAAATCATATTCCCAGAAACCATCAAACCGTCCTGCAGCAACATACGCCAAATCCAGTGCAGCTGAGCCAGCACGGCGAATACCCGCGCTGCCCGGAATAAGGGCCTGCATCATACTCAGGTAATCCTCGAGTACATCGAGATGCCTGTCTCGAAAGGGGATACCGGTACCAAACAGTGCTCCTTCAATACCTTTGCGCTGACTTACTCGGATGCGCTTGTTGTTGAGTTGAGCACCTTCACCCCGGCTAGCTGTAAACAATTCCTGTTTGATCGGATCATAGACGACAGCTTGTTGCAGCTTGTCTTTATGGCGCAATGCAATTGAAACAGCATATTGAGGTATGCCGCGTAAGAAATTCGTGGTTCCATCCAGGGGGTCAATGATCCACTCGAAGTCATTACCACTGTGGTTACCACTTTCTTCTGCCAGGATACTGTGATCGGGGTAAGCTTTTTGAATAATCTCGATAATGGCCTGTTCAGCCCTTTGGTCTACTTCACTGACATAGTCGTTGCTGGATTTGGTGGTGACATTTAATTTTTCCAATTGATCACAGGAACGGGCGATAATATCACCTGCCTTGCGTGCAGCGCGGACAGCAATATTTAACATTGCATTCATTGGGTAACCTCGACGAGACTATTAAAGAACAATCGCATTAGAGCGGAGGCGCATTCTAACAGCATGCTAACCAAAGTGGTATTGAACACAGCGGGTATTTGCCTGGAATTGATTGTCCCGGCAACCTGCCAGGAACTGGCAAGCGTGCTGGGAAGTGATGAAAAAAGCCTTGCTCCGAAGCTTGAGAGTCTGGTAGATAGAGGGGTGCTTACCAGGGGGCCGACACAGTATGCCTTTCACTCGACCCTCCTGGGGTTCCATCATGATTTAGCGGATACAGGCGTGCACACGGGGCCGAACGCGCTTTCTCAGAAAGTCAAGGACCTGTGGGCAGACTTTTTTTATAATGAATGGTCGGATATCTGGGTGGATCAGGCCAGTGAGAGAAAGAAGTCCGGAGGACGCGGTCACATGTTAACGCCGGCTATAAGAGCCCTTGAACTCAGCCCGAACATCACCCCGGACCAAATCCTGCCGCAGGAGAACTGGAAAAAACAAATACAAGCTGCCAAGAGAAGAATCATCGCTCCCTGCGGTTGCCGGGTGCTCTGGGGAAAATGCGACCATCCTCTGATGACGTGTTTTGCCGTTTTTGA
>Ga0209536_100012180_pt1 | contig 12529 bp, 11 predicted proteins | sample DeeMarSeWOR28_12_FD_187461 | JGI IMG/M metagenome (GOLD analysis project Ga0209536, IMG submission 187461) | Marine sediment microbial communities from White Oak River estuary, North Carolina - WOR-2-8_12 (SPAdes) (version 2) | ecosystem: Environmental > Aquatic > Marine > Intertidal zone >...
GGTGGTCAAGTATCTGGAAAATTACCCGGAGGTCGCCGAGATGTACGATTCGATCCTGCAGTTCATGACCACCTGGATTCCGCGCTTCGAAAAAGAAAACCGCAGCTACATGACGATTTCCATCGGCTGCACCGGTGGCAAACACCGCTCGGTCTACCTCGCCGAAAGGCTCAGCGAGGCGCTGCGGCAGGAGCGCGGCAATCTCTCGATCCGCCACCGCGACCTGCAGTAAAACATCATCTGCCGCAATACTCGGTCGGTCGGGCACAGGGATCCGTTTACTGCCCTCTGCCACCTTACAGGGCAGATCGCCGCCCGCATGCAGCCAGTAATGTCACTTGCCGATGCGGCTGCGTGTATTAAACTAACGCCGGCAACCAGCACGGCAGCTGCCCTGCCCCGCGCGCCGCGACGGGCTTTCGGTATGCGACCGGGCACAGGACACCGGGGTGAAGAATGATCAGTCAAAACATAAGCATCATCAACAAGCTGGGGCTGCATGCGCGCGCGGCCTCGAAGCTGGTCAACTGCGCCAGCCAGTTCGAAAGCGACGTTTTCATCTCGCGTGATGGTAACCGCGTCAACGCCAAGAGCATCATGGGCGTGATGATGCTGGCCGCGAGCAAGGGAGTCGAACTGCTGCTGGAGGTCGACGGCAGCGACGAGCAGGCATGCCAGCAGGCCCTGGTCGAACTGATCAACGATCGCTTCGGCGAGGCCGAGTAGCGGATTCGAGGCCGGGACCATGGCTGAAGACGATATCGAACGGCTGCGCCAGGACCTGTCGGTCGCGCTGGAGAGCGAAGATGCCGTCGAAATTTCGAAAGTCCTGAGCGGAATCGGTATCGCCGAGACGGCGACGCTGCTCGATTCCATGCCCTCGCAGCAACGCGAGGTCATCTGGCCGCTGCTGCAGCCGGAAGACCTGGGTGCGGTCATGCTGGAGCTGCAGGAGGACGTCAGCAACGCCCGGCTCAAGGATCTCGATCCGGCGGAAATCGCGACCATCGTCGAATCGCTGGACGACGTCGACGACCAGGCCGACCTGATCCTCGGCCTGCCCACCGACAAGCTGGTCAAGATCCTGCTGATGCTGGACGCGCACAAGCGCGAACGGCTGGAGTCGGTGCTCGCCTACGAAGAGGACACCGCCGGTGGCCTGATGAACATCGACCAGGTGACGATTCGCGCCGACGTGTCGCTCGACGTGGTGCTGCGTTACCTGCGCATGCGCGGCGAGCTGCCGGAACACACCGACCTGCTGTTCGTGACCGACCGCCACGATCATTACCTGGGCGCGCTCTACCTGCGCGACCTGCTCACCAACGACCCGGAGGAGCAGGTCGCCGAGCTGATGCGCACCGACATCGACGCGATGCCGGCGCACATGCCCGACACCGAGGTTGCGCGCGAATTCGAGCGTTCCGACCTGGTCAGCGCGCCGGTCGTCGACGAAGAGCACAAGCTGATCGGCCGTATCACCGTCGACGACGTCGTCGACGTCATCCGCGACGAAGGCGATCACTCGATCATGGGCCAGGCCGGCCTGTCAGAGGAAGAAGACATGTTCTCTCCGGTCTGGCTGACGTCGAAGCGGCGCGGCATCTGGCTTGGCATCAACCTGCTGACGGCCTTCCTCGCGGCCTGGGTGATCGGTTTCTTCGAAGACATTCTCGACCAGGTGGTCGCGCTCGCCATCCTGATCACCATCGTCCCCAGCATGGGCGGCATCGCCGGCTCGCAAACCCTGACCATCGCCATCCGCGGCCTGGCGCTGGGTCAGCTCGGCAGCTCAAACTACCGCTCGCTGATCAAGAAGGAAATATCGGTGGGCCTGCTGAACGGGCTGCTCTGGGCGCTGGTCGTCGCCAGCCTGTCGATCGCCTGGTTCGGCAACTTCAATATAGGCGTCATCATCGCCTTCGCGCTGATCGTCAACCTGCTGGCAGGCGCATTCGCCGGCGCGGTGATACCGCTGGTGCTGCGCCAGATCGGCATCGACCCGGCGATCGCCGGCGGCGTGGTACTGACCACGGTAACCGACGTCATCGGCATCATCGCCTTCCTCGGCCTGGCGACCCTGATCCTGGGCTAGCCGCGGACCATTCGCGAGGACATTACCGATTCGATCCCGGCGCGGCCGGAAAATGATGGCTCAGCGCGGCGCCTGGTAGTAACGCAGGCACTCCGCCTCGCGGCCGCGCACCACGCGCCGCCCCCGCAGGCTGCCGTGCGTCTCGGTAACGACGGTGTGCTGACCCTCGCGGTGGTGATCGTCGTAAAAGTAAATCACGACCCAGTCGGCGGTGCGCCCGAGTTGGTGCGCGCGCGCCGTATTCGAGTAAAGCGCGGTGAAATGCCAGTGCTCGTGGGTCGTGTGCAGTATCGGCAACCAGGCCTTGTTATCGGGATTGAATCTCTTCGGCGTAATCCGGGGCAGCTTTCCGGCCGCGGCCTTCCGCCGATACTCGCCATCCACCCTCAGAACCAGTTCGACCGACGGGCCGTCGGCGGCAGCCTCGGCAACCGGCCTGGACTGGCGGCGCTGATCGTCGAGGTGCTTTTGCAGCCAGGCCTCGATCGCTTCGCGGCGCTTGCGGCCGAGACCCTCGACCTGCTGCAGGCGGCCTTCGCGCACCGCGTTCTCCAGCGCCTCGAGACTGTCCACGTGCAGCTCGTCGTGGATACGCTCGGCCAGCGCTCTGCCGACGGTCGGTATCGAACGGAAAAGCGCGACCGGATCGGCCGCGCCCTTCAGGTTTTCCAGGCGAGACATGCGGCCGGTGGCGACATACTCGTAAATCGAGCGGGCGATGCCCTCGCCGATGGCGGGCAGCGCGACCAGGCCCTCGACACCCTTTTGCCGCATCAGCTCGGCAACGTCCTGCTCGAGTTGATCGAGCGTGTCGGCGGCGTGCAGGTAGGCATTGACGCGGAAATGGTTTGCCCGCTGTGCTCTTAGCAGCTGTGCGGTTTCGCGCAGCCTGGTGGCTACCTCGTGGTTGAAAGACCGCATCGCGGAATTGCCCTAGCCGTGTTCATCCGAAAATCCGTCGTCGAAATTATACGCAAAACGGGAACGGGAGGTGCTACGCCCCTGGCCGGCTATCGCCTCCTCACTCAGGCCCACAACAGCGCGGCGCCGAACACGCCGCTGGAATCGCCGCGCGCCGCCTTCAACAGCGGGGTTTCGGCGAAATCGGAGAAAACGTAGTCGCCCAGGCGCCGCGGCACTTCGCGGTAAATCGGATCGATGTTGGACATGCCACCGCCGAGCACGATCGCGTCCGGATCGACGATGTTGATAACATGCGCCAAGGCGCGCGCCATCTGGTCGTAATAGCTGTCAAGCATGGCGCGGCAATCCGCGTCGCCGCCTGCCGCGGCCTCGACAATCTCGATGCTGTCGAGCGACTTTCCGAAGCGCGCCTCGAAGTTCCGTGCCAGCCCCGGGCCGGACAGGAAGGTTTCGATACAACCCTGCTTGCCGCAATAGCAATCGCAGGCCAGCTCGTCGTCGCGCCGCCAGGGTAGCGGATTGTGGCCCCATTCGCCGGCTATCGCGTGCGGGCCGCCGAGCAGCCTGCCGTCGACCACCAGGCCGCCGCCGGTGCCGGTGCCGACGATCACCGCAAACACCACGCGGTAGCCCCGCGCCGCGCCGCCGAGCGCTTCCGACAGCGCCAGGCAGTTGGCGTCGTTCTCGACGCGAACCTCGCAACCGGTGCGCTGCTCGAGGTCGGACCGGAAAGCGCGTCCGTTCAGGCAGGCGGTATTCGAATTGCGCAACAGTCCGGTGCGCGGCGAAATCGCCCCGGGAATACCGATGCCGAGCGTAATCTCCCGGCCGTAGCGTGATCGGGCGCGCTCGAACTCGGCGGCGATGCGCGACAGGATAGCGTCGTAATCCTGCGCCGGCGTGGCGAAGCGCTCGCGCTGCAGCACCGCCTGCGCGGAATCCAGTATCACGACCTCGGTCTTAGTGCCGCCGAGATCGACACCCATGTTAAATGCCACCGACTATCTCCGTGTGCAACGCCCGGTCGGCGTATCGATACAATTTTTTTATGAAATTTTTCACTTAATAATACTTTTTTATCCGGCCGAGTTCGAGCCAAGCGGAATCAACGCACTAGAAGCCTTTACTGACGCCATTTCTAGCTCCAAAAGACCACTTATCCACAGGTTATGCCCGCCTCTTCCACAGAAACATACACAACATAATGTACTTGACCTGAGGTCAAAACACATTATATTGTGTACCAGGTTGATTATTCGTCTCTTAGCATAAATACAAGCCGGATGAATGACAGCAACCGCAAATAGAACATAAACCTGAGGCTGATAGTTACAAATCACTTTAACTATCGACAGGTTGGACGTAGCCGCCGCCAGTCGAGACGGATACGCGCGATTAGAACATCTGGAATTACGGACCGGGACATCAATGCAAAACATCGAATCACCCCTGACCGAGACAGCAGTGGCAGCCGCGAAGCCGGCTCCCGCCGTCGAGGATAGCAGCAGCAACAACCTCAGCAATCGTTACAACGTCGTGCGTCGCAACGGCAAGTTGACCAGTTTCGACAAGGACAAGATTGCCGTCGCCATGACCAAGGCCTTTCTCGCCGTCGAGGGCGGCCAGGCAGCCGCGTCCGGGCGCGTGCATGAAACCGTCGACAAGTTGACCGAGCTCGTGGTCAAAACGCTGACCCGGCGCAAGCCCGACGGCGGCACCTTCCAGATCGAGGACATCCAGGACCAGGTCGAACTGGCGCTGATGCGCAACGGCGAACAGAAGATCGCGCGCGCCTACGTGCTCTACCGCGAGGAACGCGCCGCGGCGCGTGCGCAGAGCAAGCTCGACTCGCCGCAACAGGCGGCAGAGGACGAGCGTGTTGCGCTCAACGTCAAGCTTGCCGACGGCAGCACCGCACCGCTCGATACGCTGCGCCTGCAAACCGTGATCGAGGAAGCCTGCAGCGGACTGGAAAGCGTCAAGGCCGAGCGCGTTTACGCCGAGACCCTGAAGAACCTGTTCGACGGCGTGGCGCTGAAGGACGTCGGCCCGACCGCGGTGATGAGCGCTCGCGGCATGATCGATAACGAGCCCGAGTATTCGCAGGTCGCCGCGCGCCTGCTGCTCGACGGACTGCGCGCCGAGTCGCTGACCTTCATCGGCGACGGCGCGCCGCTCGCTACCTTCGCCGAAATGTCCGAGCGCTACGCCGACTACTTCGGTAACTACGTCAGGAAGGCCGCCGAGCTCGAGCTGCTCGATCGCGAACTGCTCAAGTTCGACCTGGTAAAACTGGGCGAAGCGCTCAAGCCCGAGCGCGATCACGGCTTCACCTATCTCGGCCTGCAAACCCTGTACGACCGTTACTTCATCCATTATCAAGACGTGCGCTTCGAACTGCCGCAGGCATTTTTCATGCGCGTATCGATGGGCCTCGCCATTAACGAGGTACAGCGCGAGGAACGCGCGATCGAATTCTATAACCTGCTGTCGTCGTTCGATTTCATGAGCAGCACGCCGACCCTGTTCAACTCAGGCACCCTGCGTCCGCAACTGTCGAGCTGCTACCTGACCACGGTGCCGGACGACCTCGACGGCATCTTCAGCGCCATCAAGGACGACGCCATGCTGTCCAAGTTCGCCGGCGGGCTCGGCAACGACTGGACCCGGGTGCGCGCCATGGGCTCCCACATCAAGGGCACCAACGGCAAGTCGCAGGGCGTCGTCCCGTTCCTCAAGGTCGCCAACGATACCGCGGTCGCGGTCAACCAGGGCGGCAAGCGCAAGGGCGCGATGTGCGCCTACCTGGAAACCTGGCACCTCGATATCGAGGACTTTCTCGACCTGCGCAAGAATACCGGCGAAGAACGCCGCCGCACGCACGACATGAACACCGCCAACTGGATTCCGGACCTGTTCATGAAGCGCGTCGCCGAGGAAGCGCAGTGGACCCTGTTTTCACCCTGCGAGGTGCCCGAGCTGCACGACCTTGTCGGCGCCGAGTTCGAAGCCGCCTACGTCGCCTGCGAGGAACGCGCGGACCGCGGCGAAATCAAGAACTTCCGCCGCATCAAGGCGCAAGACCTGTGGCGCAAGATGCTCGGCATGCTGTTCGAAACCGGGCACCCGTGGATCACTTTCAAGGACCCGTGCAACATCCGCTCGCCGCAGCAGCACTGCGGGGTCGTGCACTCGTCGAACCTGTGCACCGAGATCACGCTGAATACCTCCGATACCGAAATCGCGGTCTGCAATCTCGGCTCGGTCAACCTGCCGCAGCACGTCGATGAAAACGGGCTGAACCTGGAGAAGCTGGAGCGCACGATCAACACGGCGATGCGCATGCTCGACAACGTCATCGATTACAACTACTACAGCGTACCGCAGGCGCGCACCTCGAACCTGCGCCACCGCCCGGTCGGGCTCGGCGTGATGGGCTTCCAGGACGCGCTCTACAAGCTGCACATTCCCTACGCCTCCGAATCTGCGATCGAGTTCGCCGACGAGTCGATGGAAGCGGTCAGCTACTACGCCATCCAGGCCTCGACCCAGCTGGCCGAGGAACGCGGCAGCTATTCGAGCTACCAGGGATCGCTGTGGAGCGACGGCATACTGCCGATCGATTCGGTCGCCAGGCTGCAGGAAGTGCGCGGTGACTACCTGCAGCAGGACCAGAGTTCACGCATGAACTGGGACAGCCTGCGCCAGCGCGTCAGCAGCATCGGCATGCGCAACTCGAACACCATGGCGATTGCGCCGACCGCGACCATCTCCAATATCTGCGGCATCAGCCAGTCGATCGAGCCGATCTACCAGAACCTGTTCGTCAAGTCGAACCTGTCGGGCGAGTTCACCGTAATCAACCCCTACCTGGTCGACGATTTGAAAAAGCACGGCCTGTGGGACGAGGTCATGGTCAACGATCTGAAGTACTACGACGGCAGCGTGCAGCATATCGATCGCGTGCCGAACGAGCTCAAGGCGATTTACGCGACCGCCTTCGAGATCGACTCGCGTTGGCTGGTCGAGGCCGCATCGCGCCGGCAAAAGTGGATCGACCAGGGACAGTCGCTCAATCTTTACATGGCCGAGCCTTCCGGCAAGAAGCTCGACAACCTTTACAAGCTGGCCTGGGTACGCGGTTTGAAGACAACCTACTACCTGCGCTCGCTGGGTGCTACCTCGGTCGAAAAGAGCTCGACACGTGATGAAGAACCGGCCGTGGCGGAAGAACCGAAGGTTTGCTCGATCCTCGACCCGGATTGCGAAGCATGTCAATAAACAGCTGTAACCAAGAAGTGTAGGAGATATTTATATGTTGAACTGGGATGAACCCCTCGCCCCGCTCACCAAGAGGACACCCGAGCCCGTAATCGACAAGCCGATGCCGCGTGCCGAGCCCGAGGCGGTAACGGTTGTGCGCGAAGCCCCGCGCGTCGAAGAGCCGGCGCCCAGCCTGCCCGAGAAACCTCCGGTTTCGGCCAAGCCGATCAATCCCGATGACAAGCGGGTCGTAAACGGCCTGACCGATATCAACCAGCTGGCGCCGTTCAAGTACCCCTGGGCCTGGGAATATTTTCTGAATGCCAACCGCAATCACTGGACGCCACTCGACATAAACATGACCCAGGACGTGCACGATTACCAGCACAAACTGACCCTGGAAGAGCGCCACGTTTACGAGAACGTGCTGTCTTATCTGACGACCTCGGACATTCTCGCGATGCGCAATATCGGCCTCGCGGTCATGGAAAAAATGTCCGCGCCCGAGTTGCAGATTTACCAGGCGCGCCAGGTCTACGAGGAAGCGATGCATACCTGGACCTACCAGCACTGTATCGAAAGCCTCGGCCTGAACCAGGGCGAAATCTATAACCGCTACCGCGTGGTGCCGGAGATTTATCACAAGATCCAGATGTGTAACCGCCGCCTCGACTCGGTATTGCGTCCGGACATCGATCTGAACAACCGCGACGAACTGGAAAACTTCGTCATGGCCTATACCTTCTTCGCCGGCGTCTTCGAAGGTACCTGGTTCTACAACGGTTTCAGCCCGGTCTTCGCCCTGCAGCGCCGCGGCCTGATGAAGGGCACCGCCGAGCAGTTGCAATACATCATGCGCGACGAGGTGCTGCACGCATCCTTTGGCATTCGCGTCTGCAAGCAGATCATCCTCGAGGAAAACCTGAAGCTCGATCCGAAGATGATCCAGCAAATGTGGGAAGAAGCCGAGGCCGCGGAAACGCAATACGCGAAGTTCCTGCTGCCCGACCCGATCCTCGGTTACAGCGCCGACGATCACATCGCGCAGTTCCGCTTCATCGCCAACCGCCGCGCCAACAAGCTCGGCCACGCGATTCCGTTCCCGGGAGCTGAAAACGCGTTGCCCTGGCTGGACGAACAGGCGAACCTGAAAAAAGAGAAGAACTTTTTCGAAACTCGCGTCACCGAGTACCAGACGGGAGGCGCCTTGAACTGGGATTAGTCAAACCGGATTAGTGTTACACGCGCTCTTCGGTTGTAACCTTGGGCCAGGCACGGGATACCCTCATGTCCCCTGTCTGGCCTTTTTTATTTTGATGCCGGCATGCCTCCGCACCCGGGTATATCTTGTGGTGACCGGAAGATCTCGAACCTCGTTGAACGCGAAAGCCGGCCCTGGCTGTTCGTCTCCTCGATCGACTTCATTCCGCCGACTTTCGTATTTGCCGCCTTTGGCGGCGGCGCGAAAGGCAATATCGAGCTGATCATTCCCGGCTTGGCCCGCCTGTTGGCCGCTTGGCTGCTGCGCCTGCTGCTCAGCAGACAAATTACAATGACTTGGCGAGCGTACCAACGCCGAAATTGATCGCGCCAGTGCTCGCGCCAGACCCGGTCTTGCGAGACGGACCGGGCTGGTAATATTCGAAGCTGGCAACCGGGAAGCAAATCACGACTCGCTTATCCAAGCTGACCGAGGTGGTCGGCCGGTTCATCTATTTCATCGTCAGCGCGGGCTGATGATCATCAGCCCTTGCATGACGGGCATCGCCATTTACGACGTCGGAAGGCCTTCAACGACCAGCTGCGCCTGGTGACGGCCTTGCTGGATGCAATCGGCTTCATCGTCATCGCCCTGGCAGTATTCGACGTCTCGAAGCTGCTGTTGGAGGAAGAGGTCATGAAACACCGCGCGCGGGGTTCGCCGCGCGAAGCCCGAGTAACGCTGCCCCCGTTTCGCGTCATCGTTTCGAGCGCGGTCAGCCTCGAGGCGCTGGTGTCGATCTTCGACTCGGCGAGGAAGGACATCACCCTGCCGGTTTACCCGACATTCCTGCTGACCGCAGTGGTTTTCCTGGTGATTGGCCTCGGCATATTCCAGAAGCTCAACGCCAATAAGGAAGAAGGTTATGCCGCAGTATCGATCGGCGAGCCAGCAGGCCCGGGCCCTGGGCCCGCTGACACCGATAATTCCGCGCTAATCCGGATTGCGGGACTGGACTTCCTGCATGAAGCGATACTTGATCACGACCGGGTCCATGTCGATCACAGGCACCTTGACGTTGCCCGACTCGCACTTGCTAACGATGATGGTCATTTTATTCGAATCGAGCGCCTGCTTCATTACCTCGGCCGTATCCTCGGCCTGGCACTCGACCACGTTTTCGCAGCCACAGGCCCTGGCGACCGCGGTCAGCGAAGTCTTGCCGCCCGCGTAAGTCGGCTGATCGCCGGTTGAGCCGTAACTGCCGTTATCGATAATCAGCAGGATGAAATTATCGGCGACGTTGTTGGCGATCGTCGGCAGCGTGCCGAAATTGGTCAGAACCGAACCGTCGCCGTCGATGGCAATTACCTTATCGCGCTGCGCCAACGCGAGGCCGAGGCCGATCGACGAGGCGAGCCCCATGGTGCCTAGCATGTAAAAGTTGCTCGGCTGATCGTCCAGCATATGCAGTTCCTGGCTCGGCAGGCCTATGTTGCAGACCACCAGGCGGTCGCTGATGATCGGGATGATTGTTTTCAATACTTCGCTGCGAATCATGTCAGGCTCCTTTCCAGAAACTGGCGTCGGTCAGGATGGCGACCGGTTTCTTGCTGATGAAACAATGCTTGAGGATGGCATCGAGCTCTTCGACGTCCCCGGCGGCATGGAAATGGTAGGTCGGGATATTGAGCTGCGCCAGCAGCGCCTTGGTGTGCACCGCCATCTCGACCTGGCAGGCGACCGGCTCGCCCAGTTCGCCGCGATAGCTGATCAGCATCGGCAGCGGTATATGGTAGTACTGGATCAGGGTCACCAGCGTGTTGATGGTGACGCCGATCGCCGTATTTTGCATGATGATCGCCGAGCGCTTGCCGCCCATGAAGGCGCCCGCGCACAGCCCCATACCCTCGTCTTCCTTGTTCGAGGGAATGTGGTAAATCTCCTCGCTGCGCTCTATCTCGTCGATGACACCGGCCAGCTGCTTGCAGGGCACGGTGGTTACGAACTCGATCCCGTTATTGATCAGGTCCGAGACTATTTTCTGGTTAACCGACACCGGCATGACTCCTTTAGGGTTAATTAATTATCGGCGAATGATGCCATATGCCGGCTGAAGATGCAGGAAAAATGGAGGCCGCGGTCGGTCGGCACGCAGCGGCGCCGGGCACCCTGCCCCGGCTGTGCTAACGGTAACCGAACTGGCCGTGCCAGCGGCCGTCGCGGAAGTCGATTTCGGCGAAAGCCGGCAGCATGCGCGCCGCCGGACCCGGCGACAGATCCCGCCCGGGCGGATGATGCGCGGCAAACTCGCGCGGATCGCACACCGCCGAGGCGATCGGCCGAAACGCGAGTTCGAGCCGGTCGTCGACCCGCGTGGTGGCGAAGCCGGCACTGTCGTGAAACAACACCCGCTTCTTGACGACGCAGGAAAAGTACAGCTGCAGCTCGACCACCAGCGATTGATTGCGGCGCTGTAACTCGCGCTCGGCGCGATCGCTCCAGCGAAGCTCAAGCCGGCGTTGATTCAACTGCACCGTCCTGCGATGGTGAAAGCCGTTCAACAGGCGGTCGAGGCCACGCAGCGGATTGGCGATCGAGAAAAGACTGGCGTGCGGATTCAGAATCGTCATTCTGCGAGACTACCAAAGCGCGCCGGCATTCACCTGGATGTCTTCCATGGTGACGCCGAGGGCTTCGTCGCGGCACAGGAATGCCGCCAGCGCACCGAGTTCCTGCGGCTGCACCAGCCTCTGCTGCGGCTGCTCCGCGACCAGCGCGGCGATTTCCTCGTCGACGCTGCGGCCGGCGCTCTGCGCCTGTTTTGCCATGCTGCTGTTGAACATTTCGGTCTGCACCCAGGTCGGGCTGATCACGACCGAACTGACGCCGTGCGGCGCGCCTTCCAGCGCCACTGCTCGGTTCAGACCCAGCAATCCCGACTTCGAGGCGCAGTAGGCGGCATGATCGGCGACAGCGGTGGTCGCGGCGGTAGAGCCGATGTTGATGATACGCCCCCAGCGGCGCTCGATCATTTTCGGCAGACAGGCGCGAATCATGCGAAACGGGCCGGACAGGTTGATGTCGATGACATCCAGCCAGGATTTTTCATCGTGACCGCAAACGTACTCGTGGGTAGTGACACCGGCATTATTGACCAGGATATCGGCATAACCGTAGGCGTCCGCGAGACCCTCGATGAAAGCATCGATGCTGGCGACATCGGCGACGTCGAGCGACTGGTGAAAAAATCCCTGCGCGGCCGCGTCGAGCTCCTCGATCACCGCCGCCGAAGGCTGCCGCCGAGCGCCGATGGCGATGGTCGCGCCGCGTTCGGCGAGCGCCAGCGCGATCGCCTTACCGATACCGCTGAATCCGCCCGTGACTATCGCGATGCGGCCCTGCAGGTAAGTCTCCACGCGCCGCTACCACTCACCCGTGGTCGGCATCGACTTCCATGGCTCTGCCGGCTCCAGCGGCTCGCCTTTTTGCAGCAATTCGATCGAGATATTGTCCGGTGAACGGAAGAAAGCCATGTGACCGTCGCGCGGCGGCACGTTGATGGTAATGCCCGCGTCCATGACTTTCTGGCAGAGCGCGTAAACGTCGTCCACCTCGTAGGCCAGGTGGCCGAAATTGCGCCCGCCCTGGTAAACCTCGCCGTCCCAGTTGTAGGTCAGCTCGAGCACCGGCGCCCGTTCGGCTTCAACCTGTTCCAGGTCTTTCGGCGCCGCCAGGTAGACCAGCGTGAACTCGCCTTCCTTGCTTTCGTAACGATTGACTTCGACCAGCCCGAGCAAGCCGCAGTAAAATTCGAGCGAGGCATCCAGGTCGTGCACTCGCACCATGGTATGCAGGTATTTCATGATTCGGTCCAGAATTAAAACGGCCCTCGATTATGACATAGCTGATTGCCGCTGGTAAGAAGCGGTGGAATTCACTAACATCGACGCAAACTGACCCTGAGACGCCATGCAATTCAATGCCAATGTTCTCGATTGCGCCGCCGCGCCCATCGCCGAGGCCTGGTCCTGGGTTCGCGATCC
>Ga0209536_100012181_pt1 | contig 12528 bp, 14 predicted proteins | sample DeeMarSeWOR28_12_FD_187461 | JGI IMG/M metagenome (GOLD analysis project Ga0209536, IMG submission 187461) | Marine sediment microbial communities from White Oak River estuary, North Carolina - WOR-2-8_12 (SPAdes) (version 2) | ecosystem: Environmental > Aquatic > Marine > Intertidal zone >...
CTCTCCGGTTGATCCTCTAACTAGAGGTGGACCGTTCTGCTGTGTTGACATTGAAACTGGCGAAGAAGTGTTCAGAGCCGACGGTTTGTTCCGTCAAACCGACTGGGGTGGACGCGCCGTCATCGGAGACAGCATAATCGCAACTATGGACACCTACGACCTGCAAGTATACGGAATCGGCAAAGGACCAAGCCGTACAACGGTTTCGATATCAAGCGACATTATCACAGAAGGCGAAAGCGTCATGGTGAAAGGCATGATCACCGACGTATCACCAAGCACAGAAGAATACGCTTTGAGAGCTAGATTCCCAGATGGAGTACCCGTTGTTTCTGACGCGAACATGAGTGACTGGATGCTGTACGTGCACAAACAGTTTGAACGTCCAGCAGACATGGTCGGGGTTGACGTTACCATAAGCGTGCTTGACTCGAACATGAACTTCTACGACATTGGTACAACTACAAGTGATGACAGCGGCTTCTACAGACTAATGTTTGAACCACCAGTTCCAGGGGAATACACAGTCTACGCTTGGTTCGGCGGCTCCGATGCTTACTATCCATCATTTTCGGAAACAGCTTTGGGTGTGCTACAAGCACCAGATCCCACTGCTATGCCTACACCAACACCGGCACCAATGACGGATACGTACGTGCTAGGCTTAGGACTATCATCGTTGATCGCAATTGTAGTAATTGGGCTATTGCTCATTTTGATGCTGAGAAAACGATAAGCAGTCAACCTGCAAAATCAATTTTCCCCCTCTTTTTTTGGGGTAAAAACTCAAAGATGCAGTCCTAAACTGTGAAATGTACAATTCAAGAGATGAAACTTTTACTAGTTGAGCAATAGTTGGGAATGTTTTTAGCATATTGGTTCAGCTGATATGTTTTATGAGAACAAGTTTGAAACTTGGCTCTTGACTGAGACTAAACTTTAAAAGAATGAAAGTTACAGCGATTAAGTTAGAATAGCTTCAAAACAAATTTGGAAATTTAAAAATGACGAGAAGAAGGAAATTTGTTTTATTGGTTTCATGTGTAATCGTATTGTGCAGTCTATTAGTGATACCGTTGTTGCCGCAACCTAAGCCTGATGTTGCATCTGCAATAACTAAAGCGATTGCCTTCTTCGAAGGTTCTATGGAGCCTGATGCTTTGCTCTTTCTTGATGTTATGCACAGGCGTTTTGAAATCTCAGCGTTTGCAGATGCCTTACAGCGTTATGATCAAGTACTAGCTGAGAAGTCTCCTGACCAAGCACCAATAATGCGCGTGTTCCGTAGAATCGCTGATCATGAAAATGTATTTCAGGATGGTGACTTAGATTTCGTTTCTTGGGAAAATGATCTTCTCACTATACCTGCCCTCTATTGTGATAGATGGGGTTTGTCAGCCAGTTATCCGGAGAGTCTGGTAGAAGCTGCGAGTCGAGGGGGTTACCTTCTAACGCACGCGTTGCTGGCGCATATTTGGATTCAAGAAAACGGTTGTGAATCGCCATTATCAGATCAGTTTTTCGAGTTTTTGTATCAAGCTAATGCTGGATTGATTAACGAGGATTCTGTGGTTAGTGATTTAGAGCTTGAGGCTGCTGCGTTTCTCCAGTTAGCTGGCCAAGGCAACTTGGTCGATGATGCCTTCATCGAACGTGTTCTTGCCGTTCAGAAAGATGATGGAGGCTGGTTGATGTCCAGCGATGAGCCGGGAGAGTCAAATTGGCACCCGACGGTCCTAGGATTGCTATTTTTATTGCATGTAGAATATCCTGCTGACTCATATCCGCCAATGCTTGCCCAATAGTCTTGAATATGAAGGCAGTTCAAGCGATTAATGCCTGATGTTTTAGCGTTTTTTAATATACTTGATTTCAAATTATTCGAAACAGGAATTCATTCCTTTTTTTTCCCACAATGGATATTGCGCCCATTTTGCTAAGACAATACGTGATTTTCTGAGCTAACCTCACAGATACTCCTAATTTCTGTGCTAAGACCTTGTTGGTGAAGCATTCATCTATATCTTCTGGTAGGAACCTCATGAAATCTCGACTGTCCCTAAAAACAATTCGATCAAACACATCCAACAATTTTCTATCTCTAATGCTGACTCCTCGTCGCCTCCAACTTCCTTTACCATCGTTGCATCTTACTTCTTCCTCTTCAATTAGCAAAACCTCAAGTGAAAAATTAGTATCTTCTATTAATTTGGGCGTATGAACTAACTCATAAAAGAGATCAGTCAATTTTCCCTTCTTCGGCGACTTTCTTCGCCTAGTAACCTCTCCTGATCTTGATAATTGAACTATCCATTTCAGTTTAGCAATAGGATAAACGAGTCGAACCTGATTGTTTAAAAGCAGCCTAATTAATTTCTTTTTCACGGCAGAAAAATTTTTGGTTTGAATCTCAATTAGAAGATTATCTCTAAGAATATCAATTAGAAATTCATCCACTTTAGCTTCAAGTTTGTCCCCTGGAACTGTATACCATTCCTTAATTGCAGAATGTAAAGAAGATTCAGTCATCAAATATCAAGAGCATCATAAAGAAATAAGAACATTCTCACTCTTTCTTTTTTCCATATTGATTGTAATAATGGTCTTTCTGTTTTACGCCTTTCTTTTTTTTGTTTAATTTTGCTAAACATACCAACTTTTACCGTGAGACAAAGTTTTACGAGCGTTAACGATGCGTTTATGTCCGTGAAACCGGATGAAGCTTTTTTGTTTAACTGTTTAACGTTTGAGTTTAACGGTGAAATTTCTAATTTGTTGAAATATAATTTTATTTGAATGTTATTTCTTGCTTCAGTCTTTCTAGTGCTTGTCTGATTTTAGTGGATTTGTTACTGGGTGAGAATAAGCATTTCACATTGTGACTTTTTCGGTTATGATTAGTGGGTGGGTAGTTTTGAGAAGGAGCTTGTTGGCTACCATGTTGCTTTTTGTTCTGTTGGTAGCTTTGGCTTTGCCTTTTGGGTGGATGTTTTCGGGCTCTTTTTCTGTGGAGGGTAAAGATTTCTTTCGCCCATCTATGTCTGTTTCTGAAGGTGTGGATGTTGACAACAATCGTATGAATCTTCTCGCATTCGCTTATGGTATACGAAGGTAAGAAGCAAATTATGATTGTGACAATTGAACATTGTCAGATAATATGTCAAAAGAAGTGTCAAAGAGCTAGGTCTTAATGAAGGTCATCAAGAATCCAACTTTCATGATCTTTATCATATAGAAGATAGTTTCACAATCCATATAAGGGAATTTTAACTGTTTTTTCGAATAGAGGCTGGGGAATGGATAAGCGAATTCTTTCTTGCTTAGCGTTGATTCTCTTAATGATATTTCTGCTATCCTCTTTCTTTAACGGTGATTTTTTGGAGGCAAAAGGAGACGATGATGAGGACGAAACACCTCCAACAGGTTCCATAATGATTAATGATGGTGACAAATACACAGATTCTACTTCTGTTATTTTAACTCTCACCGCCGAAGACCCTGAATCAGGCATCAGAGATGTTAGGTATAGCAATACACTCTTTCTTGGAAGATCCATTTTGGGAAGATGGGAAGAATTCTCAGAAACTAAATCGTGGACGCTGACGGCAGGTGAAGGAGAAAAAACGGTTTACTATCAGATTAGAAACGGCGAGAGAATGGTTTCCCCCATATACTCTGACACCATAATATTTACCACAGAACCCATTCCAACTCCTGAACCAACACCAACACCTACTCCTGAACCAACACCAACACCTACTCCTGAACCAACACCAACACCTACTCCTGAACCAACACCAACGCCAACAGCAAAACCGACCCCTACTCCTATGCCAACAACTTCGCCTTCACCTATTCCCACGGCTACTCCAAAACCTTTGCCAACGGCGACTCCTAAACCTTCATTGTTACCAAAAGAGACAGCTTCTCCCAAACCATCGCCCACTATTCAAGCTGCGCAAATGCCTCCATTTCGACCAGAGGGATTGCCATTATGGTTTTATGCAGCAGTAATTGGAAATATTTTCTTTCTGACAGCCGTAATCTCATATTTTCTGAAAAAAAGATGAAACAGCCAAGCTCAGATTAAATCAACGATTTGAGCCATGTATTCTTTTTCTTGTTCAAAGAATTGATTGGTATTCGTTTGCCGCTTGACGGTCAAATCGGTCTAAAATTTTTGGAATTTTCGCGAACCGCCATCGCAGAAGGAATTGTAGAAAATAGCCTACAGAAAAAAGATTCCAGGAGTTACGCCTTCTCTCTTTCTCCTCTGGGTTAAATGTCAACTTTTTTTAAGAAATTCTAGTTTCTACATCAGTTTTTCTATAATGCTATTGAGAATATGTGGTGATGCTTTGGAGGAATTCGTTGAGTTCTGCGCATTTGCTTTGTAGCAGGTTCACTCTTTCTTTGAGTTCTGCATTTCTCTGTTTTCTGAAGTGGAGTGCGTTAGTGATTCTGACTAGAAGCTGTTGTTCTGCATCCATTAATTCATTTATTCTTTCATTTAGCAACGCTTTTTCTTGGTCCAGTTGCTCTATGTCTTTTAGAATGTTAGCGTGAGTGAATTTGGATTGTTTGAATTCATTTTCTGGTTCGAGTAGCATTTTTGTTCACTTGAATATCTAATATCTTACTATATAATATCTTAATTCTCGAAAACGGAATATATTCAAAATCGTAATATCCGGAAAACGAGAAAAAACCTGGTTTAATTGTTTTTCCGGATTTGTAAATGGGAGAGACTAATCTTGATGTTTACTTAAGATGAGTGGGGGGTGGGTTTTCTAAGATTTTTTTTAAGGTTTGCTTTTGAAGTTGTATATACTTTGATCGGTTTTTTTGCTGTTTTACTGTGACGCTTAACATGGGTGTATAACCAGTTTCTTAGTAGTTTTCCTCTGATGTTTTGTTTTCTTAGGGCTTCTATTTTGTTAGCTAGTGCGTCTTCCATTAAGGAGAATCGGAGCCATTTTTCAAAGTCTTCTCTAGAAAGATGGAATTCCAAGGATTTTTGGTCTACTTTGCAGATTTCCTTTTCAAATTCCTTCAAGGAATGGGCTTTATGACCGGTATAGTTGTTTATTGAAGTGTGAAAATAGAACGCTTGTTGATCTTCCAAGATTTTTTCATTTTTCGGATAATTTTGATCCATAATTATTCACCTACATTCTCTAAACTTTTCTGGGTTTCTCGCTTAGAATAATTTCTTTGTATTTAAAGGTAGTTGTTAAGAATACGCTGATTGCGTGATTTTTTCATTTTCAGGTAGTTTTGTTCTGTTGCTAATTGATGAAGTTTACTGAAGAGAATTGAAAGAGTTGGTTTTTAGACTCTGGAACCCTGCCATTCTTCTTTAAGAATGCTGAATATTATTTGGTCTGGCCATTCTCCTCGAATAAAGAAACGGTGTCTAAGTATGCCCTCTTTTTTAAAGCCCACCTTCTCTAAAACTCTTTGAGAAGCCTTATTCTCAATGTGAGTAGTTGCTTGGATGCAAGGAATCTCCTTGCTTAGAAACAAGTAGTCCACCATGATTTTTACGGCTTCTGTACAGTAGCCCTTCCCTCTTTCTGCAGGTAATAAGCAGTAGGCTATTGTGAGAAGCTTTCCGATTCCATTCCATACAACATTGAAATGGTTTATGAAACCAATTTTGAGTCCATCTTTTTTCTCAATTATGAAAGTCTTTTGTGCGCTATGATTTCTATCCTCAATCGTTTTCTCCTTTTCAGTTCTGGATATCTGTATTATTGGATTGTATTCGCCGAGAACCTCAGGATCGTTGAACCATTCTACAAGTAGTGGCAAGTCCTCTTTCTCCATAACTCTCAAGTTCACGTTCTTGCCTTCAAGCATTTAGAACACCAATCTCATAGTAGGTTTCAGTATAGCTATAATTTTTTCTGAAGCTTTTTTCCTTTTACTTTAATCAGTCTCCCTCTCCTGTGCTGTAAGGTCGTAGCGGCACACACTTTTTTAGTGTTTCACGCCTAAGACGCTGAAATTGTGGATGCTTATGAAGAAGAAAGTTGTCATATTGCCAACCGAAGATGATCTGTTGGTAGATTTAACCTTCCATGATGTTTCAGCTTCTCTACTTGCCCAGTTTGCCAAGAAAATCGTAAGACCTTACTATGCTGGTAACATGAGCAAAGCGCTTAAAGATCTTATTTGGAAATCGATCAGGGATGAGGAGCTATTTGTCAACCATTTGAAATCAGTTGAAAGTGTAGATCATGGTTGAGATTAAGTCCCCAATTCGCGTGAAGGATCTGGAGGGCAAAGCGGGCGTCGCGTTTAAGGCTTTGCTCGGTTTGGAAGGTGCCAAAAGAGAGCTTTATGATAGTGATCGGTTGCTGTTAATCAACTTAGACAAGGGAGAATCTATTGCATTTCTGGACAAAGAGGACAACGTATGGGAACTCTCGAGAAATCGTAGAGGTCGTTACAATTTGCGTCGACTTTCCAAATGAAGAAAAAAGAAATCCTCTTTAAGACGTTGTTTGTGATGGTTTTTCGCGGTCAGGAAGTTGACTGTAGTTGCCTTCGGGTGAACGATAAACTGCTAACCTTGCATCTGTTACCCAATTATCATCCACTATTCTGGTGATTTGAACTGAAATTACTTCTGCTGCCGGATCTTTTTTTGTCGCGAATATTGCCATGGAAAGGTTGCTTCCGTCAGGTAGGGGGATACGAAAAGATTGTTTTGGTTTTCCCATTTCTGATCACTCCAGTAGATATTATGCACTAATGCTTAATTTTTTTGTTATCATAAAAGCTTTTTTGGATCCAATAGAAAGGATAGGGCAATTTTTGAGTGGAATGACCAGAGATGGAATATAGGTCTTATTGTTGCCTATTTGAAGGTATAGTCAAGCTTATGTGTCTGTTAACCCTTAGTCTTGATGCATGATTCTGCCAAGGTCGTTCTATCAAAGAGACACGATTGCGGTTTCTAAAGGTCTTTTAGGAAAAATTCTTGTTCATGAATCCAGTCAGGGTTCGACGGCAGGTCGTATAGTTGAAACGGAAGCATACTTGGGACCTGAAGACAAAGCTGCACATAGCTCAGGAGGTCGCCGGACTGCGAGAAACGAGGTTATGTTTGGAGAAAAAGGACGAGCTTATGTCTATTTCATCTATGGACTTTACTACTGTTTCAATGTGACCGTTGGCGACATATTGGGAAAACCCGAAGCTGTTCTTATAAGAGCGCTTGAACCTGTTGCAGGTCAGAATATTATGGAAAAACGTCGGAACCTCACGAGGGCGAAGGTGGTTAACCTGACAAATGGTCCAAGCAAGCTATGCATGGCAATGGGAATATCAAAGTTGCAGAATAGACTGGACGTTACTAATCCGCCACTATACATCACAGATGCGCCCTCAATCTCTGAAGAGAAGATTGTTGAAACAACACGTATTGGTGTAGATTATGCTGCAGAATGGAAGAATAGACCTTGGCGATTCTACATAGAAGGGAACAACTACGTTTCATTGAAGTGAAAGTGTACTGTTTTTTTAGGCCTGTAATTCTAATGTGAGTGGTTTTGCGATGGTGTCCATTACACGCATTATCAATTCTAGTTTTTGTTTGGTGAGTTCTTGGTGGTTCTACGAATTGCTACCAAGCGCGAGTTCTCTGACTTTTTCCATGTTTCCAATATCATTTCTTCGCTGGTCTATGGGAGTTTCAAGAATAAGTGGAAGTTGCCCTAACCTGCCTTGAAGTATGTTCTTAAACCCTTGCTCTCCGATCTTGCCCAGTCCTATATGCTCATGTCTATCGATCCTTGAGCCTAACGCGCCTTTGGAATCATTTAGGTGTACAAGTCTTAGAGTTTCAAAACCAATTACTTCTTCCAGCCTTTGGAGTGTATGTTGTACTGCTCCTCTTGCGACCAGGTCATAGCCTGCTGCAAAAGCGTGAGAGGTGTCAAAACAGACGCCAACTCGTTGACTGTTTTCGATTTTGGATATGATGTTTTTTATGTCTTCGAATGAAGAGCCCATGCTGTTCTTTGTTCCAGCGGTATTCTCCAATAGTAAAATGACATCGTTTTTGACTGATAATAGCGAATTATTGATGGCTTTAGCTATTCTCTTGAATCCTTCCATCTTTCCATATCCAAGATGGCTGCCCAGGTGTGTAACAACATAGGGGATGCCCAGTTCTGAGGCTCTATATAACTCGTCCTTCAGAACATTGACCGATTTTGCGTAGACATCATCCTTTGGCGATGCAAGGTTCAATAGGTAAGGAGTGTGGATGAAGACAGGCCAAATCTCACTATCTTTGAGCTTGTTTCTGAAACTCTCTACTATGTGTGAAGCAGGTTTCTTTGATTTCCATCCGCGAGGATTTCGGGAGAACATCTGCAGAGTGTTGCAACCTCGTTTTACGCCCCTATCGATGACTAGGTCGAGTGATCCTTGAATTGAAAGGTGAAGACCGAGCCTGATCATTCTTTCGTGCCAACTTGAGTCTCTAATGACTCTTAGGAATTATTGACCGTTTCGATTATATAGTTAGTAATTTTCGAGTTGGTGATATCAGAATTGGCGAATTTGTTACTTCTTTTTCCCAAACATATATGACTTAGGTCTGTTTTAAGGCGTTTAGTATTCGGTGAATTCGGTGGCTGATGAAAAAACTGAGACTGTGAACAAGGATTCGGAGTATCGGAGAGTAGAGTTTAGCTTTCCTCTCCTCTGGCTGCGAACGAAGGTGTTCAGCGGATTATTTGATCGGCTGGGAGCTTTTCGTTTTTCGCGATGGCTTTCTTGGATAGCTCTTATGATGGTTCCTGTTGTGGGTGGTATTGGGCTTTATTTTCTTATTGCCAGTGTAATTAATTTGTTGTGGAATCCGGCTGTAGTTGATGTGGTTCGTCAAGCTGGTCCAACAGCTTCTCTATTGCTACCTGGAATCAATCCTTACGTACCCTTTTTCTATGGTTGGTTTGCAATATTTTGTGCCATGATCATTCATGAAGGAGCCCATGGAATTGCAGCTAGGAGCCTCGGACTAAAAGTCAAGTCCAGCGGTTTGCTTTGCTTCCTGGTTTTTCCTTTTGCCGCGTTTGTGGATGTTGACGAGGAAGAACTTAAGAGAAGTTCAGGAAAGGTTGCTTCGCGGGTACTCGCCAGTGGCGTGGGAGGTAACGTCGCGCTGGGAGCAGTGTGTCTTATCGGTGTTTTGTTGATTGTGGGTGGATTGGCTCCGGTTGTAGATGGTGTCTATTTGGTCAATGTTATAGAAGGCATGCCGGCGGAGGCTGCCGGGTTATTGCCTGAGGATGTTTTGATCTCGGTGGATGACATGCTGATTAGCAACATGGATGATCTTAGGTTTTTGTTGGACAGTAAAACCTCGGGGGATTTGGTGGAAGTAACGGTGGCGAGAGGTGATATGTGGCAGAATGAATATTCTACGGTTGTTAATTTGACTATATATGAAAATCAAACTGTAATGGGCATAGGTGCCATTGATCTAATGATGGAACAGAAGTTGAGAATCTACCAAAATGTCACTCCTCAGAATCTATTGATGTACATGTTTCTGCCTGCTATGGCTCCAGATTTTGTGCCTTTCTCAGAAATGCTAGCTCCTTTTTACGAAAGCGGGCTGGGTCCTCAATGGGCTGTTTATGCGAACATACTCTTTTGGATTTGGTGGGTCAACATCAATATTGCAATATTCAACGCTTTGCCAATTTATCCTATGGATGGAGGACGAATTTTTAACATTGCATTAAAGAAGGTTATCCGTCGGAAAAACAGCGAGAAGATAGTCACAGCAATAACGGCAGTTGTCAGTGTTGCTTTGGTATTGGCTTTTATATTGATGATTGTGGTACCTTTCATCATATAATGAATTTTATGTTCTAAACTAAGAAGTCGTGATTTTATCGAAAATTGAAATTCAGATTTTTAACGTTATTTTTCTTCATGGATGTTCAATATTGAATGACTTTACCAATTTCGATGAAAGATCAAGTTTGTTCAGGAAATATTGATTCAATTTTGTTCATGTAAAGGAATAATGAATGGAGTAGCTGTAAAAATGAGTTATTAGGTCCAAACTCTTCTTGGTAGAACCGGATTATGCTCTTCCTGTCAAAGCAATGTCTGATTGCTAGGGTTTCTTGATATAATTTTTCAATTTCTTTTATAATGGCTTTTCTCTTTGGATCCGTTTGTGCAGTTTTCTTCCATTTCCGTCTTTTAAGTGTTCGCTTTAACTCTCTAAATGTTCTGGGAAATATCATCAATTTCTGGATCGTTGCATGATTGGTGATAGTATCAAGTGTTTTCTGATTCCAAGATTTTTTATCCCAAATAGGAATTTTGGATACTGCAATTTTCGGATTGATTGTACATAAAATTTCTTCAAACAATCCATATCCGATTAAGTTTCTTGGTACATCTTTTGTAGAAAAAAGTAACCACTCTGAAGACAACATAGGGTTTACTGGCCATAAATGAATACGACGATGGTCTTCGCCTTCTCCTACATACAAGTTATAATAGTCAAAGTAGAAATGCATAACTTTATCTTCGATTTCCCCTTCGGTATAAGTTGAGTGAAAGAATTCACGCCAAAAATCATTGACTTCTTGTTCTCTTAAGCCTAGGCATCGAGACGTACTCTCTATCAATGTAGAAGAAGGAACAACGCCATAGATTACGTCTAACATGTTTTTGAAATATGGTCGAGTCTTCAGCGGATGTCTTAGGAACTCTCCTCCAAAACCCATGAACTCCGCGATAGGCTCTTCCAGTTGTCTCATTACTTGTTCTGAGCTCTGATAGCTTCTTGTTGCACGTTTTCCTTCGCTAAATGCATCAATCTTGTATAGAATATCTTGCATTGTAGAATAAGAAAAGTCAAGGTTTGGTTTGACTAGGAGGGTTTCAAATCCGCAGGTTTTTGCCACTTCAGTGGCAATACTGCTCTCGTCGCCAGTTGTAAAAACAGTGATTATTGGAATGATATTTTGATCCAGTTTTGAGGCAGTCGCCAAAACTGCACGGCTATCGTAGCCTCCTGTTATATCAACAGCTTTTGAACGGAAAGTTTTTAATTTGCTCAATCGCCTTTTTGTGGATGAAAGCAGAATTCTGTATGCTTCTTGGGCATAATATTCTCTCGAGCGCGGCTTGTCACATGATAACTGGAAGTTCAAGCTTACGATTTCATCATAATGATAAATGTTCTCACTAAACGTCATAAGGTGGCCAGGCAAGAACCTAGAAATGTCTCGAAAAATGGTTCTATCCCCCAAAGGATATCTTAGAACCAAGTATTCCAACAAAGCAATTTTGTTGTAATAGATTTTAGGAAGGTAATACAAAATGAATTTCATTTCCCGAGATAAAATAAGAGTATTACCTTGCATGTGCCAAAAGAATGGCAACCTTCCCCATCGATCATTGAAAATTAATGAAGTCTTCGTTGCGGTGATATGAATGAAAGCAATAAATTCTCCACAACAACTGGAGATGAACTTTTTGATTTTATCTCTGTAGTTCTTTTTTTCAAGATAGCAGTGCGCAATTCTCGATAAGCTTTCTCTAATCTCCTCAGAGGATAGGTTGTAGATAATTCCTTCAATGAATATGGTGAAATCATCGTTGGAATATTGGAAAAAGGGATACCCCTGAAATCCAGACCTGACAATGAATAGCTTTGTTCCGACAATATCTTTTTCAATCAAGACCTTTGGATGATGTTTAAGCGAGTTGAGACTATCGTCTACTAAATCTGTTCCGCAAACTATGCTCAGACCAGGTATATTGTAAACCTCCAGCAAAAGCATTGACTTCTTGTTGCCATAGAAATTTGGCAAATGGCGTTTTTATGCAGACCTTGTGCAACCATACAAGTTATGTTTCCTACTGATCGTTTTGAAGTATTTTCTATGTTATTCGATGGTGTTTAAGCCTTTTTGGGTTGATAAGTGTGTTACTGGGAATCAGTGTTAATCCTTTGATTCTAGTTCCAGATTGAACTTTCTTTTTGTCGCCTCAATCAGGCCTACTGGTCCTGTCATCATTACATCACCAGCGGGAGCTGCAAAGTGCACCGGAAGTTTAGTTTTGGATAGCATTTTTCTGTTGGGTCCTGTAGCTGCGATTTTTTTTATTATAGAGAATCCTGGAGGTTCTGTTAGAAAGAAGAGGCCGTGACCGTTGTCTTTGAAGACTTCGTCATCAGAGAGGGTTCCATTTGCGAAGTCAATTAGAAGGTGTTCGATTTTCTGAGGGTTCATCAGTCGAGTGTGATGTTCCATCACGCCTGCGATTTCTCCCTTTAAGATTATTGCAGCCATCGTGTGCCCATTGCCTAAATTAATGGCGAGAATGGGATCTACCTTCTCTAACGTTAAATCTTTCAAGCATCCGAGAATAGCGTCGGGAGCGGTGTCCATAACCAATACTTTTGCTTTGGGTAATTGTCTTCTTGAAGCTTGAGTGGCAGATTTCATTCTTAGAAAATGCTTGGGAATCTCGTCT
>Ga0209536_100012182_pt1 | contig 12528 bp, 9 predicted proteins | sample DeeMarSeWOR28_12_FD_187461 | JGI IMG/M metagenome (GOLD analysis project Ga0209536, IMG submission 187461) | Marine sediment microbial communities from White Oak River estuary, North Carolina - WOR-2-8_12 (SPAdes) (version 2) | ecosystem: Environmental > Aquatic > Marine > Intertidal zone >...
GCGTGCCGAGTGGTTCTACGGGGTATGCCACTTCAATTTCTGCTTCCCGGGATCGGTGATCACCTTGGCATCCTCGGGGTCGGCGGGCTCTTCCTGCGGCTCTTCGGAGCCTTTCACCTCTTCCGCCGGGTAGAGCCTGACCGCGGTTCTCCTTTCGACGCGGATCAACTCGTTGTCTCCCAACGCGGTTGGTTGCGAGACACGCATTTGGGTAGTCGACTCAGCCTCCGAGAACGGCGTGAACTGCGTGAGACGAACGCTGGCTGAGCCGATGATCGAAGCCTGGTATGCTTCGAGGCGCCCGTTGGCGATTTGCTGCGGGCTCGCGGTCTGCCGTGCCGTGATTTGCAGGCCGAGCTCATCGTTGCGGATTCGCTCGATGTGATAGGTCACGACTTGATCGATCCAAATCCCCGAAAACTGCACCTTGCGCTCGACCTCCCAACGCGCACGCACCCCGAGCGGCTCATCGGGGAACGGTACGGTGAGCAACGCGCTGCGAATGTTGCCGAGCATCGCGGTCAGCTCAGGGGACACCGCGTCGGTGCCCGAGAACTCACCGCGGCGAATGCGGCCTTGAAGGTCCATCTCGCTCCAGCCCTCGACCTTCAATAGCGGAGCGAGGGACTGCTCGAGCTGCTCTCGCTGCGCCGGGCTCATCTTCTCCGCGGCATCAGAGATGCGAACCTGAGTGATTGCGACCGGGTGGTGGATGAAGCCCTGACGGGTCATCGAGGCCGGGCCCATCTTCACCTCTAGCTGCACCGGCGGCATGCCGCTCTGGGCGCCCTGCTCCCCTGCTTGTGTCGTCTGGGCCCGCGCAAGCTCCAGATAGAGCGTCTCGGTCTGCCCGGGGGCGACTCGGTAGCGAAGGGGCTGCCGGGGGGTCATCCCCGCCTCCAAAACGCGAATGGTTGGGAGCACGCGCTCCGGCGGCCCGGGATCGGCCACTTGAACCGTCTGCGGCTGGAACTGGCTTCGGCAGGAGGCAGTCGCCAGCAACAGGCAAGCGAGCATCAGGATTCGGAACATGGGGCTACCTTTCTTGGGCCTTGGACTTGAGCTGCAGGAGCGAGCGCCGCGTGGACATGAGGGGCTCCGTTGCCTCGGGCGATACGAGCGCAATATCGGCTGCCGAGCTCGACTCGAGCTTGGCTTCGAGCGCTAACGGCAGACCCAAATCGGCGAGCGCATGACCCGTCGCGTGGAGCTCGTAGCCGCGCACGTGCATTTCGAGCCTCGGGTTGAGGTCGGCCGTCTGCGGCGCGGCGGTCTGGTGGATCGTGATCGCGACGCGGAACCGGTCGCCTTGACGGTCCTTGAGCTCATATCGCGCGACCTGCGTCACGCGCGCGCTCCAGATGCGAAGTGGCCTTCTGACCTCCCACACGGCCCCGATGCCGACGGGCTCGAGTGGAAGTGGAATCGTAGCGATCGCCGAGCGCACGTTGCCAATCGTGATAGCAACGCGCGGATGAATCCGTTCCTGCCCTTGCGACCATGGAACGTCCGAGTCGACTACGATGCCTTGACGATTGAGATCGAAGCGCCCGCGCATACCACGTAAGGCCTGGACCCCCTGTTGGGCCTCGTCCATCTGTTGTGAGGTCACACCCTGCGGAAGAATCGACTCGGCCTTCGAGATCCGCAGAATGTAGCGAGTGCCATTCGGCAGCGCCACGGTCGGGCCGGCATGGAGCAGTAGCTTCATTCCCGGTAGCGCGCCGAACGCGTCGTCGGCTCCTTCGGACTCGTCCGCCTCAGCCTCCACATCCTGAACCGTGAGCAAGCTCTTGAGCCTCGTGTCAGGCGGAATTGTGTACACCAATGGCTGCCGCGGCGAGGCACCGGGATCCACCAGCGAGACAGCGATCTCCGGAGGAGGCGGCGCGGTCGTCTTCTTCTTGCAGCCGGCGACGAAGAGCGCAGCAACGACGGAGACCACAATGATGGTTTTTCTCATGATCGGCAGGTTCCCTGTGCTTGGGGAGACCTTCTAGGGAGGAATCGCCCCCGGGGCAAGCCTGGATCCGGCGTCTGCATCAATACCAGCCGCCAACGCCGACCGAGAACGAGCCGTAGGCCCGCGCGAGGTCCAGCGCAGCGCTGATCTGCCATCGGTAGTCGTCGGGCCAGAGCCCGAAAACATTCCACTTGAAGAGACTGATGTCGAAGCCGAGCGTCCCATGCAGGCGCGGCTTGGACTCCGCGAAGCGGCTTGGCTCGAGGTAGCTCCCCGCTCGCAGCTTCATCCGCGTCGGCCAAACCTCGGTCTCGAACCCGAGTCGGGGAGACACGCTAACCTTCTCGCCGGAACGCTGCACGGTCTGAAACAGTAGAGATTCGACTCCGACACCGTTGGCGACACGGCCGTTGAACCATAGGTCCGCCGTCAAGAGATAGTAACGTCGCGGCCAACCCCAACGATATTGCTTGCGGAGCTGCTCCCACGCGATCTTCTTCAACTCCTTGCGTTGCTCCCTGAGAGCGGCGTACCTCCTTGCGTAGCGCTGCTGGATGGCACGCAGGCAAATCTCCAAGTCTGGGCCCCCGCGAGCTTTTGCTTCAGCGATCGCCTTTCGCTCCTGCTTCTCAAAACCCGCCTTGCGACGGTCGAGGCGTTCTAGCTCGGCGGCCGCGAGATTCTCGGCGCTGATCCACGGAGGGTTGCTGGGGCGCGGGCCGAACTGATACGAGAATCCCACGCTCCCCGTCGTGGGGATCTTCGTGTTGCTCGGCAGATAGAAGCTCCCGATGACGATGTCTCCGTCGGGGGTCTCCATCACGTTGCCGCGGTTGCGAAGGCCGGTGGACATCTCGGGAAAGAGCGACCCTCCGAGACTCCACCTCTTGTAGTGAGGTTTGAACATCACGCCAACCTCGGCGCCAAGCCCGAGGGTCTGGTGCAGGTCGCCGTCGCTCGATAGGTCGGAAGATAGGTATGCGCGCTGCCTGAGGATGCGAAGGCCCGCGCCCAAGATGAGCTGACCGTCTAGGAAGCCATAGCCCCCTTGGATGTGAAACGTGGTGAACCGAAGCCGAAGCGTGTCCTGCGCGTTACCGAGCGGGTCCGGGACACTCGTGAGCTTGATGAACTGTGAATCGATCGTGAACCCGATGCCGAGGTTCCACATTTGCCAGTACACGCCGGGAATCAGAAAGAACGTGCTGTCTTCGGCGATTTGATCGTCGCTCCCTACCACACGCCCACTGTTGTAGAAGTCACCGGACTGAAAGGGATAGGTGACGCCGAGCGCGAGCCAATAATCGTACCAGTCGGGCCACTGAGGACCGCGATAAGCCACGGCCGAGGGGTTTTGAAGACCGCCCTCCACCCCTTGGGCGAGTGAGCTCGCCGCCCCCGACAAACCGACGACGCGCGATGTGCTCACCACCACCCCGCGGGTGAGGTCGACGCTATAGTGCGATGTGGTGATCGGCGTCCCGTCCGGGCCGAGTTGCGCCTCGGCTTTGACCGCAAACCACGAGACCCCTGCCAGCGCGCAGACGGCCAGAAAATTGCTCATGGATTGCCGCGTTCTCAGCACCACCATGCCCGAGCGTACACGTCGATCGACCCCGGCTCACTAGCGTATGGTCTCGATCCCCGACTGCGTCGCACCCTGAATGGCACCTTGGTCCTCTTGGTCGAGGTTCCCACGCTTGATCGATTTCAGCCGTTCGACTCGATCGTCGGCGCCCTTGACGCGCTCTTCTGCTGCATCGAGCGCCTCACGGGCTTCAATGGCTTCGCGCTGGGCGGCTTTGAGCTCCGGATCCGTTTCCTCACGCATCTCCGCGCGGCGCGCGCGTTTCTCCGCCTCCTTTTCCGCGTCGATCTGTTTTTGGCTCTTCTTTTCCTTGACGCGGGTCTTCACGATATCCGCCGTCTGACCGATGTCGCCCCCAACGGAGATGATGAGGATCCGCTCCTTGACCGGGACGCGAGTGAAATTGGTATCGTTCTCGAAGGCTTCGTTCGTGAAGTCGAGGCCGTTTCCGGTGCCTTTGCCAAACAGCACCGACACGCCCGCCGAGAGACCTTTGCCGTTCTTGGCACCGCCCACGGAGGCGCTGAAGCCGTAGCGATCGATCTTCGATGGACGAATGAAGGTACCCGTGCCCGAGGCGTCGGGCGCACTGCTATTGTCAGTGAGAAAGCCGAAGCGAGTAAAGAGGAACTTGTTGATCTGAATCTCGGAACCGAGTGAGATGTTCCATGTGAAGTCGCGCTTCGTCGAGTCCGCCAAGAGAATGCCCGACGAGTTTGCGCGGTCCTCGAGTTGCGGGATTCCGGGTGCGATCGAGCCGTCGTTGATCGGCCCAACGAGCTGAATATCTGCCGCAACGACCACCTTGCTCGAGATCACATAAGACGCGCCGAAGCGCAGCTCCCAGGGGATCGGAGAGCGGGCGTCCCGTTCTATGTCGGCAAAGACAGAGTCGGATAGACCCGGGTCATTCGGATCGTTGCTCGGCCTCACGTCGCTGAGCTCGAATCTCAAGTTGGATTTGCCACCGACCTTGATGCCCGGGGGTTGAAACATGATGCCTACGCGCCATCGCTTCCCGATGAGATGCATGAGCCCGATGCGCATGCTCAGGTCCCATGCGTTCATCCTAAACACTGTATTGCGGTTCAGCTGGCGAGCATCGAGAATGCAGAAGGGAATCGTCGGGCTCGACGCGCACGGGCTTCCTTGAGTGGGGTCCTGGGTTCCCCCTTCCGCGATCGACGTGGTTTCGACGTGCTGGATGGTACGGTTCCGAGCGAGCAGAGTAACGCCCCAGGAGAAGTGGCGATTCGGCCGGTGGCCGACGCCGACCGCGAAGTAGCTGGCGCGGTCGTCTTGATAGAACTGGATACTGTTCGTGCGCCCGAGCTCATCCTGGAAGTTGATGTCGCCCCCCACCGAATAGCTGTAGAGGACAAAAGCGGAAATCGCGATCTGTACTGGCTTTCGATTCCCTAGCTCCTCTTTGCGCTTGCCCAGCGCGAAGCTCGCCACGGCGAATCCCGGAAGAGATGGCGAGGATTTCAGGTCGAAGTCCTCGACCTGAGTCTCGCCGCCGGGCCCGTCGGGCCCATCGGTGACGATTGCACCTTCGATATTCAAGGTCCGCCGCTGGACGAGGGACAGGCTGCCCTGAAGAAGCTTGGGCTCGAGCAACGGAAGGCCGGCCGGGTTGAACCAGATCGCGGCACCATCCGCGGCGAACGCAGTGTATGCGGCAGCCATGCCGCGCGAGCGTTCGCCAAGTTGCAGCGTTTGGTAGTGCGTGGAGTCCCCTTGCGCGGCGGCGCGAAGAGGCGCAACGCTCACCACAATCACTGCGGCGCACGCGAGGAGCCCGAGCTTCTGCAAACCCTCCCGCACCGCGCAACTCTAGCCGATCTCGGCCGGCAGGTGTAGCGTTGACGCATCGAGCGGGGGCGCTTACAACCTCGAAGCCGTTCCCCCACCACGGCGAGGACTCGATGAAGCGACCGAACGCGATCTTTCTCTCGGCAGTGCTCCTGACTGCCTGTGGAACGGCCAGCAGCACGCCCCCCTACGCCGCATCGATTGGCGCGGAGCCTACACAGGTGTTCTGGGGCGATACGCACCTTCACACCAGCTACTCGCCGGATGCTTTCTTCTTCGGCAATGCGACAGCCGACCCGGACACCGCGTACCGATACGCCAAGGGGATTCCGGTCGTGCACCCCTATCATAGATCAAGAATTCAGATTGGAACGCCCCTCGACTTTCTCGTCGTCGCCGACCATGCGGAGATGATGGGAGTGCCGTTTCGACTCTTCCAGGGTGACGAAGTGTTGAACAACACCGCGTCCGGGCGTCGCTTCACCAAGATGCTCGAAGCGGGCAAGAACCAGGACGTATTTTTCGAGTTCATCACCGCTATCAACAAGAACGAACCCTTCGAGGACCTCAACGGCGAGGATGTTCGACGCTCGGTATGGAGCGACACGGTCGCGATCACCGAGCGCCACAACGCACCGGGGAGCTTCACTTCGTTCATCGGCTGGGAATGGACCTCCACACCGAACGGAAAGAACCTCCATCGCGTCGTGTTCATGCCGCAAGGAGCAGAGGTCGCGGCGGAGTTCATCCCCTATAGCTCCTTCGATAGTGACAAACCCGAAGACCTCTGGGCATGGCTCGAAGAGACGTCGGCGCGCACCGGCGCGAGCTTCGTTGCGATTCCGCACAACTCGAACATCAGCGGAGGTTTGATGTTCAACGACGTCGACAGCGAAGGGCGGCCGATCACGGCGGAATACGCGCGCACACGGATGAAATGGGAGCCCGTCATCGAGGCGACGCAGATCAAGGGCGACTCCGAGACCGACCCCATTCTTTCTCCAAACGACGAGTTCGCCGCGTTTGAGCCCTTCAGCCATCTCATCGACACCGAAGCGATCAAAGAAGGCAGGGCCGGACCGGAGCTTGGCCCAGGAGACTTCGCGCGCGGCGGTTTGAGGCGCGGGCTCGAGCTCCACGCGAAGGTCGGAGTGAACCCGTACAAGTTCGGCATGGTCGGGTCGACCGATTCTCACACCGGGATGGCCTCCGCCGAGGAAGACAACTTCCACGGAAAGACCGCATTCGACTCGATCCCTGAGAACCAGTTCAACACCTTCCTCGATATCGAGGGCTTCGGCTCCGACATGTCGGCGTCGGGGCTGGCTGCGGTGTGGTCACCCGCGAACAATCGCCAGTCACTTCATGAAGCGTTCCAGCGCAAGGAGGTCTACGCATCTACAGGCCCGAGGATCCGCGTTCGTTTCTTCGGCGGATGGGACTTCGACGCCAGCGATGCGACCAAGAAAGACCTCGCAAGTCGAGGTTACGACGGCGGTGTGCCGATGGGCGGCGACCTCACCAAGGGACCGGATGGCAAAGCGCCGGCATTCCTCGTTTACGCGATCAAGGATCCACGTGGCGCCAACCTGGACCGCATCCAAGTCATCAAAGGATGGTTGAAGGCAGATGGCACGTCCGAGGAGAGAGTGTACGACGTCGCATGGTCGGATGGCCGAGTGGTGGATGAGGACGGCGCATTGCGGCCCGTAGGCAACACGGTGGACCTCAGCACGGGCCGATACACGAACGACATCGGCGACGCCCAACTGTCCGCCGTATGGCGCGATCCGGATTTCGACCCGGCACTGCGCGCCTTCTACTATCTCCGCGTCCTCGAGATTCCCACGCCCCGTCATACCCTCTACGACGCCATCGCCCTCGGCATGGATCCACGAGACACGGGACACCCATCGACGATTCAAGAGCGAGCGTACTCGTCACCAATCTGGTACACACCCTGAGATTGAAGAGCTTGCTGAAAGAGCCGCTGGCTCACTTCCTCGCCGCTGGTCTGGGTTTATTCGCCTTGTTTGGCATCGTGAACCGCGACGAAGGGACCGACGACGCCAAGGTGATCATCGTCGACGAGGGCGCCCTTCTCACCTTCGTCCAATATCGAATCAAGGCGTTCAATCCGGAGCTGGCGAGGAACAAGCTCGACTCCTTGTCGGACGAAGAGCTCGCGACGTTGATCGACGACTTCGTTCGAGAGGAAGTCCTTCACCGCGAGGCTCTGGCCCTGGGGCTCGGGGAAGACGACTATGTCATCCGTCGACGCCTCGTTCAGAAGCTCGAGTTCATCACCGAGGGCTTTGCGGAAGCCTCCGTCGTGCCGGACGAAACCTCGCTCCAACGCTACTTCGATGCCCATAAGTCCGACTACTACGTCGAGCCGTTCGTGACCTTCACCCACGTATTCTTCGAAACCGAAGACCGGCCGCGCGCCGAAGCATGGGTCAAGGCGAAGGGCAAGCTCGCGGAGCTCAACCGGAGGAGCACGCCTTTTTCCGACGCACCGAAGCACGGCGATCGCTTCCTCTATCACGTGAATTACGTGGAGCGCACGCCAGAGTACATAGCCAGTCACTTCGGCGCGCCCATGGCCAAGGCGGTGTTCGAGCTCGAACCCAATGATCTGGCGTGGAGGGGGCCGTTCGACTCGCCGTACGGCGTTCACCTCGTGTTGCTCATCACCAACGAGCCAGGGCGCGAGCCCAGTCTCGCTGAAATCGAGGAGCGGGTTCGGGAGGATTGGCGAAGGTCGAGGGTTCGCGAGGAGGCGGAGGCGGCAATCGAGGATATCGTCGACGCCTACGACGTGGAGATCGCCTACGCACGCAGCCGCGAGCCACGAGCGCCGCGCGAAAGTGAGACCGAGTGAGAAACGCGCTGGCGATCCTCAGTTCCACCATCCTCCTGCTCGGCACACTTGCATCTCCTGCGCGCGCCCATGAGAGCCGCCCGCTCTATGTCGAGGTGACCGAAAAGGCGCCATTGATTTTTTCCGTTCGATGGAAGATCCCGCCTTCGGTCGACGTTCGCAATGCGCCCGAGGTCAGCATGGGTGACGACTGCTCGGCATCGAGTGAAGTGGGAGGCCCCCGCGGAAGTGTCCGCCAGCAAACCTATCGATGCGATTCCGACCCTGCGGGGAGAGCGCTTCACATCGCTTACCCGGCATTCAACCCGTCGGTATCAGCGCTCATTCGTATCCAGCGCCTCAGTGGCGAGAAGCACTCCATCCTTGCTTCGCCGCATGAGAGCGAAGTCATCATCCCCGAGAAAGAGAGCTTCGGCGCCGTCGCGTGGGACTACCTGAGTCTCGGCTTTCAGCATATCCTCGAGGGCTACGACCACCTACTGTTCTTGGTGTGCCTGCTCCTGATTGCGGGTACCGGCCGCAGGATCCTGATCACGATCACGGGATTCACTCTCGCGCACTCGATCACGCTTGCGTTGAGCGCCCTCGGCCTCGTGCGCGTCCCCGTTCCGCCAGTCGAAGCGGCAATCGCGCTGAGTATCGTGTTCTTGGCGGTCGAGATCGTGCGAGGCGATCGGAACAGCCTCACCTATCGCTATCCCATCGCCGTGGCGTCCTCGTTCGGCTTGCTCCACGGCTTTGGGTTCGCGGCTGTGCTCGGAGAGACCGGCCTGCCGCAGACCGAGATCCCAACGGCCCTGCTCTTTTTCAACCTCGGCGTCGAGCTTGGACAGATCGCCTTCGTGCTCGCCGTCGTCGCCCTCTACCAACTGGTTCGGTTCTTGGCGCGAACCTGGGTGGACCGAGATCTTTCGATCGAGGCTCTTCGGCGCTTACAGACGCCGGCTGCATACGCGGTCGGCATCCTGGCTTCATTCTGGATGTTCCAGCGGGTCGCCTCTTTTTGGATCAGCTGAAATCCGCATCGTCGACGTCGGCGGCGCAAGCTCGATGCCGGCTTCGCCAAACCGTCGAACGATCTCCAAATTGATGCGCTCGGCGAGCTCGCAGAACGCCCAGTAGTCCGCCGGCTCGTACCAGTAGAAGATGACGATGCTCAGGGAGTCGGGGTTGAATTCGTCGAAATAGACCCGGGGCGGCCGGTCCGCGGACATGCCCTCGTGGTCCTCCACGATCTCCCGGACGATGGCGAGTGCCTCACGAACCTGCGCCTCGGACGAACCCGCGGCCATCCGGAGCCTGGTCTTGCGGCGGATGTTTTGCCGTCGATCGACGTTCTCTATCTCCATCGCGGCCATCTTCTCGTTGGGGATGGACGTCACATTCCCGTCGAGCTGGCGTATTCCAGTAGACCGGAGCCCGATACGCTCGACGACGCCATCGTAGCCGCCCGCGATGATGCGCTCGCCGACCCTGTACGGCTGATCGATGAAGATCGTCAGGCTGCCGAGGACACTCTTGAGGGTATCCTGGGCTGCAAGCGCGACCGCAAGGCCGCCGATACTAACGCTCGCAACCAATCCCATGAGCGGGATTCCGATCGCCGTGGCCCCTTGGAACACCAGGACCACGACGACGGCGATCGCGATCAGCCGAGCCGTCAGGCGAATGAGGCTTGCGTCGAGGCCCTCGGTTTGGATCCGCGGGCTGCTCACGATCCTCTCCCCGATGGTGAGAATCACAATCCAGAGCACCCAGGCAAGCGACAGGTACGCGACCGCCGTACTGCTGAGCTTCACCCACCTCGCAACATCTCCGCTCAGCAGGATCTCCTCGGCGAGCCAAGGAATCGAAAATGCCGCGACAGCGAAAAGCAGGACCGGAACCGCAAGTCTCGACAGGTAGCGCCGCCCTTCCCTTGCCTTGCCATGTCGACGCGTGATTCGAAAAAATACGGCGATCAGAACCAGCGCTAAAAGCAGCGATCCGAGTAGCCCGACCCACTTCCAAATCGCTTGCCCCCACGCAACCGTTCGCATCGGTCCGGGCAAGGCGTCGACCCAGGTGATGGGCAGGTTCCAGCCTCCGTACACCTCCAAGAAAGAGCTGACGTTCTCGATCGGGGGCGCCTCGCGGTACGGCAAATGCCTGGTGCGCTCGTAGAACTCCTTCGCGCGGTCGACTGTCTCTGGATCAAAAAGAAACTCGCCGGCGTGCGGCCCCTTCGCGACGCGATGAATCCTGATCTCGGTGTGAGGCAGGGTCCAGCTCTCGAGGCCGGCACCGTTCTCCAAGTCGTCGTTTCCCGGAATCTCTTCGATGGGCGGACGCTGGATCCGCGAAAGCACCTCGTAGAGGTAGACACTCACATCGTCGGCGGTTGCAGAGCGAGCCTCGGGCGCGACCTCACTGAGGTCGAGCGTTCCTTTGATCCGCGCGTCGAGTGCGAGGAGCTTCTGAAGCCCTTCTTTGGTGCGCTGTCCCTCACCTTCGTCGCGGACCACACCCCACTTGGACTCGGAGGAATCGACAAAGGTGCGGAGGGTCTCGCGGGGGCTCGAGGTCACCGCAGGCTCGAGCGGATGCTCCACGGGCTGCGCGTCTGCCGAATGGTGCGCCCCTGACCCGAGCATGACGAGGGCCAGCCCGGTCACGAGCGTCGGCATCGGGCATCGTCTCGCCTTTCGCATGCTGGATTGGTAACTCAAAAGCGTGCTTTCGTCACTCCTTTGGCGAAGCGTCGTCAGTCGGACGCAAGCTATGCAGACCCACCAGCCGCGCAATCATCACGGCGATATAGAGCGTACCGAACGTGCCTTCGATCGAAGAAAAAGAAGGAGCGGCGCGACGACCATGAGAACCAGCAAGACCAACAGAAGTACCCCGTAGTGCGGGGCGGCCCGAGTCGAAGGCATCAGCGAATGGCATATGAGCTCACCTCGAGATTCGGTTTGGTCGGAGGGCACAGGCGTACCGCGGCTCCCCACTGATTCAAGGGATGGAGAGCGACGCTAGGCAGGATCGGGGACGTCGCTCGCAGGCGCCGGTGCCTCCGGCTCGACCGGCACGGAGGGCTCTCCCTTTGGTGCCTTCTCGTCCTTGCGCTCCTGCTTTTTGGTCGGCGCGGCCGGGTCGTTCGTCATCTTGCCGCGCTTCTCGGCCTTCTGCGTCTGCTTGTCTCCCCGTTTCGCTCTCCCCTTGTCGATCGGGGGAGGCACCTGATAGTCGGGCGAGAGCGGCGTCACGATGCCGTCGATAATCCACGTATCGGAATCCGGATAGTAGACGTAGACCGCCTTTTGCTCGCAGCCGCGCACCGCGATTTGCGAGGCCATTTTCCTAGCGCCCTCGGTATCGACGACGTTGAGCTTGAGGTCTTCCCGAGGGCACGCGAGGTCGAACGACGCGCGGCGTGCCACCGTCGTGTTTGCCTTCGTGTTGTGCTTGCAGGCGGTGCCGGCGGTTATCAGGAGCACGGCAAGAGCGAGACGTATCAACACGCCACTGGTTATGCACCGCCCAATAAAAGTGCGCCAGAGCTTTTTCGGGGGGTGAGCCGTACGGGGGTTCGTCGTGTTAATGATTGGATTCTCTCCCTCCGCATGCGGGAGAAGGGAGGAGCGAATTGACATTCCCCTCCTACGGCGCGAGTCTCCTTGCCTGGGCGCAAAGATCACGGCCCCAGTTGAGTTTGGAGATGAGCGAAGACCCCAGTGTCGCCGCCGGGCGTACGCAGCTGCGTCGGCTCGAGACCTTTCTCGATGTCGCGTACGCAGTGCTGTTCGTGGACTTCATCATGTTCCTCCCCCACACCGAGGACATGGCCTGGCAAGCGCTCCCCTACGGATTGCTGTCGCTGCTGATCGACAATTCCACCGACTTGCTGCGATTGATCATCGCGGTGGGCCTCACCCTGATCTCCTGGAACCTGACGCACAAGCTGCTGGGGCCTCTGGAAAGAACCAACCCCAGACACACGCTGCTGTGTCTTTTGCAATTGATTTTTGTTTGCCTGTTCCTGTTTTTCGCGATCGCAGACCCGAAGCTCGAGAGCCTGTCCTCACCGGTTGGGCAATCCCTTTCGCTTGCCTTTTCAGGCTTCATCGGGCTCGCAGGCTGGTCCTACGCGCGCAAGAACGGCCTCACGCGCGCTGTTCTGAACGACAACGAAAAAGATGAGGTGCTCCGGAGCGCGATCATCGAACCGGTCACCGCATTTTTGAACACTGGCTTCGCGTTCATTGGTCCCGGCGCCTGGACCGCAGGCTGGTTCGTGAT
>Ga0209536_100012183_pt1 | contig 12527 bp, 14 predicted proteins | sample DeeMarSeWOR28_12_FD_187461 | JGI IMG/M metagenome (GOLD analysis project Ga0209536, IMG submission 187461) | Marine sediment microbial communities from White Oak River estuary, North Carolina - WOR-2-8_12 (SPAdes) (version 2) | ecosystem: Environmental > Aquatic > Marine > Intertidal zone >...
GCCGCGGCCGTAGGTGGTTGGCTCGGTTCCGCTCTCTCTGTTCGGACAAGGACCCGAGTACTCAGACTGTTTTTTGCGGCACTGCTGCTCATTGTATCAGGGTGGTTAATAGCGGTTGAGGTCGTCGGGAAGTGGTAATGCTGACTGGTTCGGTTTCAGGCAGATTGCGGGTCTGTTAGCTAGCTGATATAATCCAGACATGGGGCTGTAGCTCAGATGGGAGAGCGCCTCCTTTGCACGGAGGAGGTCAGGGGTTCGAATCCCCTCAGCTCCACCAAGGGTGACAATAGGCAGAACTTCAAGTGACTCCCGTCTTTTCCCATGCGGTGGTACTGGCAATTTGTAATAGATGGTGGCCTTCTCTCCACCAACCACTATTTTCTTGACAAAAGAGCGGAGAAAAGCCTTACTCTCGGTGAAATCGGATTCTTCCAGAAGTTTCTTCAAGTCCTCAGCATAAGACTTGACTGAATCAATATTGACGCATGGCTGGACAAACAACCCGATGCTTGTTCAATGTCACATTCTAGCGGTCTGTTCAAGCCCACAGTTGCATTCTCATGACCTAACGGAGTAGTATTGTAACAATTAACTAGTGGACACATTAACGTTTGCCTATTTCTCTATTGAGTTTTTTGTCGATCCGACTATACCCACATACGCCGGTGGATTGGGTATACTAGCGGGTGATACCATTCGTGCTGCTGCTGACTTGGGCCTATCTGCCGTTGGAGTAACACTTCTGCACCGGAAGGGATATTTTCACCAGTACTTAGATAGCGAAGGGAAACAGTCAGAGAGTGACGCACACTGGTTTCCTGAGGAACTCCTTGAGAAGCTCCCTATAAGGGTTCAGGTGAATGCAGCCGGTCGTCAGATACAGGTACAAGCGTGGCGCTACTTAGCGCGCAGTGAATCTGGGCACTCTGTACCCGTATATTTTCTGGACACATCTATACCGGAAAACACGGCATGGGATCAGAGTCTTACTGATTGCCTCTATGGAGGCGATGCGCGTTATCGCTTAGGCCAGGAATTTATCCTTGGTTTTGCTGGGGTGGCAATGCTACGGGCTCTAGGCTATCTTAAGGTTCAAGCCTATCACATGAACGAAGGGCACTCGGCCCTCGTTACATTAGCCTTGTTGGAAGAGCAGATGTGGGGGCGTGGTCTTCATGCTGTGGAGCCAGCAGATAGAGAATCCATTAGTCAGCATTGTGTGTTCACAACACATACTCCCTTAGCCGTTGGGCATGATGAGTTTTCCATTGACTTAGTCAGAGAGGTTCTCGGTAACGAACGTACCAATTTTCTGATTGAAGCTCAATGTTGCGGTAACGGTTTTCTTAATATGACCAACCTAGCGCTGAACTTCTCACGATACGTAAATGGTGTATCAATGCGTCACGAAGAAGTTACTCGAAACATCTTTTCTAATCACCAGATTGGCGCCATTACTAATGGTGTGCATGCAGTTACCTGGACATCACCGGCTTTTCGCCAGCTATATGACCGCTTCCTTCCACAATGGCGTCGTGACAACTTCTACCTAAGGTATGCTATAGGCATGCCACTCGATGAAATCTGGAAAGCCCATACCGAGGCCAAACAGGAACTGATCGCCGAGGTGGAGCGACGTACTAACATGCACTTGGATCCAGAAGTCATGACTATCGGTTTTGCCAGGCGTGCTGCTGAGTATAAACGGCACGATCTCTTATTTCATGATTTAGAGAGGCTTGAGCTAATGGCTCAACGCGGTTGGCGGCTACAAATCATCTATGGGGGAAAAGCACACCCTAGGGATGAGGTTGGTAGGCTTCTTATCAGAAAGGTCTTTGAGGCAGCAAAAACACTTGAGAACTGCATGCCTGTAGTCTACCTTGAAGAGTATAACGTGGCGCTGGCAAAGCTCGTATGTTCTGGTGTTGACCTGTGGTTGAATACTCCCCAAAAACCACAAGAGGCTTCTGGAACGAGCGGAATGAAAGCAGCGCTTAATGGAGTGCCTACCTTCAGTATATTGGATGGATGGTGGATTGAGGGGCACTTAGAGGGTGTGACTGGGTGGTCCATTGGTGATGGCTGGCAGTCTGAAACCAATATAGAGAAAGAAGTTGCTTCTCTATGCGACAAGCTTGAGCAAGTGATAGTCCCTATGTATTATAAACAGCCAAAACAATTTGTCAGCATTATGCGGTCAGCAATCTCTATTAACGGTTCCTATTTCAACACACAACGCATGGTTACCCAATATTTACAGAATGCATATCTCCCTAATACGGACTGGCATAAAAACAAGTAAACACCTTTCAACAAGTTAAAAGACAATTGTCACACAACCTTATGAATAATACCTTTGGTCACACCCTTAGCGTTTTGTGTACTCTCCCAACCTTTTACTGGTTAAAGTTGCGCATGTTAGAATTACTGGCAGGTCCTGCAGACTTGCTATCACATAGGTAATTGGAAACAAACGCGATGAGTGATTTCTTAAAGGTTCTTTTTTCCGTGGCTGAGGCTGGCCCACTAGTAAAGGTAGGGGGCTTGGGTGATGTGGCTGACTCTTTGCCTCGGGCTTTACGTCGGATAGGGTATGATGCTCGTATCGTAATGCCCAGATATGGCGTCATCAACCTAGAGGGATACCAAACCATAGGGCAGGACAACTTCAGTATACCCTTCATGGGCAGCCAGGAACATGTTGCTATTACTGCGGTGTTGCTCAAAGATGAGATGCCTATATATCTTGTAGAGAATAAAAGGTATTTTGACAGAATGGCTATCTATGGAGAGAATGATGATCTGGAGCGCTTCCTCTTTTTCTCCCAAGTTGTGATGGAAGTTCCTAAGAGGTTAGACTGGCAACCGGACATACTTCACTGTCACGACTGGCACACTGGCATGGTAGCGCCGCTGCTTAAGGTTGCTCACAGAGACGATGCTTTCTATTCATCCTGCGCCTCAGTCTTCACAATTCACAATCTGGCCTACCAGGGCTGGTTCGACGACGACTTTGCCGGACGTGCTGGCCTCTATGCCTATCTGCCACCTCTGGGCGACCCTCTACGGGGTAAAGCCTATAGCATGCTGGCTCTGGGCATCTACCACAGCGACATCATATCGACAGTGAGCGAGACATATGCCCGGGAGATTCTAACTCCTGAATATGGAGAGGGGTTGGAAACACTGCTGCAAAGCCGCCAGGAAAGTCTCTTTGGCATCCTCAATGGCGTAGACTATGAGCAATTCGACCCGGCTACTGACCGCATCATAGCGGCCAACTACGACGTTAATAATATAGACAGGAGGATTGCTAACAAGCTAGCATTACAGACGAAAATCGGGCTGCCAGCAGACGCCGAGATCCCATTGGTAGGTATGGCAGGACGCTTGGTCGACCAGAAAGGCCCGGATCTTGCTGCCGAAGCCCTGACGTTGCTGCTACCACAGGCAGATGTCCAACTCATCCTGCAGGGAACAGGCGAGACCAGATACCATGAGCTTCTGGATAAATTGGAGACTCTGCATACCAGGAAAGCTCGTATGTTTCTCGTCCTTGATTTCTCCTTGGCACAACTTATCTTTGCCGGGTGTGACATATTTCTCATGCCTTCTCGCTTTGAGCCCTGTGGCTTGGCCCCCCTCATCGGTATGCGTTATGGTGCCATTCCAGTAGTGAGGCGTACTGGCGGCCTAGCGGAGACGGTACGAGACTGCTCTCCCGACCTATCGAGTGGACTGGGCTTTGTCTTCGAAAGGTATGATGTTAATGAGCTGCTTGTGGCGTTGAGGCGTGCCCTCTCAGGTTTCGAGAAGAAAGAGGAGTGGCAAAGGTTAATGATACGGGCAATGAAGGCTGACTTTTCCTGGGATGCCTCCATCCCAAAGTACAAGTCACTATACGAAATGGCTCGAGGCAAAGTCTAACATAAACTTGGGATATTGTCTACCGCACAAATGAGGCCATTGTTGGGTAACATTTTAGTAGAATGTGACCTACCTAGCGTCAGATTATCAGATTGAAGGCCAATTCAAATGTCGTAGTTCTGCCTATTGTCACCCAAGCTCCACTTTCGCAGTTCCCACGACCCCAACGGCATCATGAACCCCGGCAAGATTTCTCACCACACAAACCAAAAGATGGTACAATAGTGTGCTAGGGCTTACTCAAAGTCGATTTTAATTCTGAGGTTAGTTAATAGGAATTTACGCTTGTGAGAAAGTATGCGCTGCTTCTGGTATTTTTTGCGGTCCTGTTGTCAGTATCCTCTGCCTGCGGGCATCCGAATATTGAAGCTGGACCCGGCGAAGAGTTCTCCCTGGCTATCGGCCAGAAAGCCATAATCACTGGCGAGGACCTCGAAATACGCTTCAAAGAAGTCAGTGAGGACAGCCGCTGTGCCCGTGATGTCGTCTGTGTCTGGGAGGGGAGGGTGGTATGCCTTCTGGAGGTAACGGGAGGTGGTGTCTCAGAAGAGATAACGCTGACACAGCCCGGGCTTACCGACCAGCCTGCTCAGGAATACTATCAGGACTATGTTTTTACGTTCAATGTTGAGCCTTATCCTGAAGAAGCCGAAAAGCCGATTAAGTGCAGCGAGTACCGTCTGCGGTTGACCCTGACCTCAGACTAGCTGCCTTGTTTCGCAGCGCGATACCCACCCGCGTATTGTACATTTGCTATGGCAGTCTACAGTATGTTCCGCTATAATCCAGGTAATGGACAGCATTATCTTCAAGCTGGTCGAAGATGGCTCAGAGCTCGATGGGGCTTTTCATGTCCGACGAGCGGTCTTCGTCGAGGAACAGGGTGTCGACGAAGATATCGAGTATGACGGCCTGGATAATGAGGCACTACAAATGGTAGTTAAACAAGACGACGAGATTATTGGTACTGCCCGTGTCCGGTTCCTGGGTGAGGACAAGGCTAAGATTGAACGGATGGCCGTGCTGCAATCCTTCCGCCGAAGGGGAATAGGTAGCGGTATGATGTCGTTTCTGGCCAGTGAGCTCAAAGTACGGCGCATCAGTCACGTAGTCCTGCACGCGCAATATATCGCCATACCCTTCTACGAGGCCTGTGGCTACAGCTCTATGGGCTCACCATTTTGGGAGGCAGGCATCAAACACATCGCAATGGAGAAGCGAATTCGTGGTTGATTGCTCTGTCTGCCCGGGGCCAATCTTATGACCTCACTCATGAACAGAAAGGAAGGCCACCATGGGTATATCCAGTCAGGTCCGTGAGAGCATGCTCCAGGATTCCTGGGTGCGGCGGATGTTTGAGGAGGGTATCGTGCTCAAACAACGCTATGGTGATGAGAATGTCTTTGACCTCTCCATCGGGAACCCGGTCATGGAGCCGCCTGCTGAGTTCCACCGTGAACTGGCAAAGATAACGGAACAGCTTCAGCCGGGAATACACCGTTATATGTCCAATGCCGGCTATGAAGAGACCAGGGTGGCTGTCGCCGCACAGATGAAGCAGGAGACGGGGCTCGAATTCACGGCCGGCGACATCATAATGGCATGTGGGGCGGCGGGGGGACTTAACATAGCGCTCAAGACGATATTGAATCCCGGTGAAGAGGTCATTGTTCTGGCACCGCACTTCGTGGAGTTCCTCAACTACGTCAAGAACCACGGTGGTGTTTCCAGAGTGGTCCGGACTGACGATAACTTCCTGCCCTCGCTCGATAAACTGGAGGCATCGATTAACCCGAAGACCAGGGCCATCATTGTGAACTCCCCCCACAACCCCACCGGTGTCGTTTATAGCGATGACCTGCTGCATGACCTGGCCGGAGTTGTGCAACGGAAAGAGAGGGAGTATGGGACACAGGTCTATCTCCTGAGCGATGAGGCGTACTGTCGGCTCATATATGACGGCATGGAATTTCCGGTGTTACTGAGACACCATCCGAGGAGTTTCGTGGTTCGGTCTCACTCCAAAGACCTGGCACTGCCCGGCGAGCGTATCGGTTTTGTGGCTGTTCACCCTGAATGCGATGACAAGCAGGAGATTATCGATGGACTGGTCTTCTGCAATCGGACACTGGGATTCGTTAATGCCCCGGCCCTGATGCAGAAGATAGTATCTCATCTGCAGAGTGTTACCGTATCAATTGACGAATATCAGAGAAAACGCGACCTGCTATACAACGGTCTGGAGGGGATGGGCTACTCGCTGTTGAAGCCCCAGGGGGCGTTCTACGTTTTCCCGAAGACACCCATCGATGATGACGTTGCTTTCGTCAGGGAATTGCAGGAACACCTGGTACTCACCGTGCCTGGAAGCGGCTTCGGCACCCCCGGCTATTTCCGTGCCTCATATTGCGTCGGTGACCGTACTATTGAAGGCTCGCTCGACGGATTCCGTAAAATCGCCCAAAAGTACGGCCTGTGCTGACTTGAAAGTCATGTTTGGTACCTTGTATATAGAGCGATTTTACTGTATAATGCAATTTGATTAGTGTCGGTTTAGGTTATTACAAGCTTCCCGTTTCGCTTGATTCACATAAGCATTGGATGACCCGGACTCTAACTAAAATATAACAGAGAGGAGGGCATCCAGTGAGCTTCCAGGACAAGACGCTTACCTGTTCCGATTGTGGGAACACCTTCACCTTCAGCGCTGAGGAGCAAGAGCTTTTCCAATCCAGAGGCTATACGAATGAGCCCAAGCGCTGTCTCGAGTGCCGTCAGTCGAGGAGAGCAGGGCGCTATGGAAATAGCAGCTTCAGCAGCGCCCCACGCCAGATGTTTGCCGTGGTCTGTGCCGAGTGTGGCAAAGAAACTGAAGTACCTTTTGAGCCCCGTGGCGATAGACCGGTATACTGTAGCGATTGCTATCGTAAAATAAGACCAGCCAGGTAAACTGGTCAGAGATTATTGGACATACCTGGGCCGGATATTTCTGACTCAGGTATGTCTATGTAAGGTAATGGAGTGTAATGGCATTAGAAGTTTGGATACGTGAAGGGGAATCCCAGGAATCATTGTTACGGCGTTTTCAGAGAATGGTACAGATTGAGGGTGTGTTGCGTGAAGCGAAAACGCATCGTTACTTCGTGTCCAAAAGAGATGCCGCCAGAATAAAAGCAAAGAATAACGCCAAGCGGAGACGACGGCAGGGCGGCAGGTAACAGCAGGGCTTGCCGGTTACCTGCTATAACTGGAGTTAATCTGCCACTTTAATATTTTGACTACAGCCCTGTCAGACAGGGTGATATCCATAATTACCACAATGTTCTAACCAAATCAAAGCTGTGATTGTGGTTAGGAACTCTTTGGCGGTTCTGACATTCATGTTTAATCTGTTATCGCACTATGTCTCTGGTTTGTCCTTTAGTTTGAGACTATGATAGCATGAATTCAGGGTTCTGGAGAGGAGACTTAACTGATGGCTCAATCACATGAATTGGACGCCATGTTCTATCCGGGGTCGGTAGCCGTTGTTGGTGCTTCAGCAAATCCGGCATCGTGGGGTGGGACGAGTTTTCTGTCCCGTCTGCAAAAACTCGGCTTTCCCGGCAAGCTCTATCCGGTTAATCCCAGGGACACCGAGATTCTGGGTCTCAAAGCCTACCCGAGTGTAAAGGATATCCCTCAACCACCGGACCTGGCTATCATTGCGGTTCCAGCGTCAGTAGTGCCACAGGTATTAAGAGACTGCATTGCTACCGGAGTGAAAAACGTACACATTTTTTCCTCGGGCTTTGCCGAGACAGGACTGGAAGAAGGGCGCAGGCTTGATAGAGAGATTACAAAGATTATTCAGGAAGGTGGCTTGCGGGTTGTCGGGCCGAACTGCATGGGCTTGTATATCCCCAGGAGCAAACTGGCTTACTGGGGAGCGGAACCGGTCGGTAGTGGCTCGGTGGCCTTTCTCTCACAGAGCGGTGGTCATGCCGAGATGTTGAGCGAATATGCTCAGGACCTCGGCGTTTACTTCAGCAAGATGGTCAGTTTTGGTAATGCCCGCGGTCTTCAGGCGGTCGATTTTCTTGAGTACCTTGCCCAGGACCCCGAGACCAGTATTATTACGATGTATCTTGAAGGAATCAGGGACGGCAATCGGTTTGCCCAGCTTATCAGATCGATAAATCGCAACAAGCCGGTCATTATCTGGAAGGGTGGCCTGACCGAATCCGGCACCAGAGCCGTCGCTTCTCATACCGGTTCACTCGCCGGTGAGGAAAGGGTGTGGAATGCCTTTTTTACTCAGACCGGTGCGGTGAGAGCAGATTCACTTCAAGAGATAATCGATGTCGTTATGGCATTTTTGTACCTGAAGCCGCCGCGCGGACGGCGCGCTCTCCTGATTGGTGGTGGGGGTGGTAATTCGGTAGCGATGGCCGATATCTGTAATCGGGAGGGACTGGAGGTGCCTCACCTCGCTGAAGAAACAAGGCAGAAACTCAATGATTTTATCAGCCTGGCTGGTAACAGTGCCCGGAATCCGGTGGATGCCTGGATGCTTCAGAATAATGTCGAGCTGTTTAAACGTGCCCTGGAGTTATCTGTTGCTGACCCGATTGTCGACCTGGTGATACTGGACCAGTACACCTGGAACGCAGATGATGACGATATACCCGGAAACAAACAGGAAGCTGATAAAGTGGGTGACTTCTTAATCGATTTTGCTAGGAGCAATCAATTTGGCAAGCCGGTCGTCCTGGCGCTGAATGGGCGTTTCAATGCCCCTGGCTCTGCTACATCAACAGCCAGGTTGTGGCGGAAATTTGCCCTGGCTGGAATCCCAACCTATGTATCTCAACAGAGTGCCTCAAGAGCCCTCTCACGCTTTATCGGATACCATCAGTATCAGCAGAAATACACCGGCGTCACGTAATCTCTCTGAACGTGGCATAGCCTTCCCGTTTCAAGCATCTATCTCGTCTTCGTGCAGTACAACCGTCTTTCGACCCGTATCACCGATACGCACCGTGTAGAGATAGAATGATTCGCTTGCGCTTGGACTGATCGAATAGTAGTCGGTGACCTCACCGGTCTCGCCTACATACGGCTCGATACTGGAGTCCCGCAGGGAGACACTCTGTTCACGAGTCGGCTTTACTACAACTTTCTGCCCTATCTGAAACTTCGGCGCCATTTCATACTTCCTGGCGTTTCGTCTGCGCATGATACTCCGTTATGCAAGTGTTTGTCAATAGTGTCTGGCAATATGAGCGCATGGATATTCAAAATTACTTCTTCAGCGCTACGGTATGGAGCGGAACAACACCACGCGTGATTCTACAAGTTGGGTGAATGATACAGGGGCAATGTGAGATGTGTCGTTATTGCTGCATCTAGAGGAAAAACACGGCAGAGTTCCAGGTAACGACAGCAGTATAGAAAGCTACGGACACAGAAGTGGATACAAAAGCCAGCCGGGGGTGACGACGGTGAATATCCCAGAGGAGGAACGCACATAATAGTGCCCCGAGTGTTTTGAGGATGATGAAGCCGGATCCGCCGACCAGCCCGAGCAGGAGGGGATTCCCTTCATTCCCAAGTCCAAGCTCAATGACTGTATTGGTCAATACGCCGTCGGCAACATTAAGCAGAATTAATAAGCCTAGAAGATACTTCATTGGCTATATCGTGATAAAACTCCCCTGAAAAGATATACCCAGCATAACGGTGGTTCAACGTAAATTCGGTTAGAGATTGGTTAGACTTCGGGTTAACTTTGTGCGTAATTGTTTGATTGCAGATGTTTACGATGACCGCACCGGTGGTCAAATTGACGCTTGTGAATGACAAGTATTAGGATAAGCCACTAAATTTATGCTACACTGTGTGCACAGGAGGCCGAAAAGCAGCTTGAGCCGCTCAATCAGTATCGCCAGAGCAGTATCAAGGGTAACAAATCCCTGCTTTCTCAGTATCATAGTTCTTGTTCTGATAGCGTGTACTGATTCTGCTGAACTGTGGGATATAGTCAGCCATGTCGCGGTGATTGCTCTGGGTCTGGGCCTGTTACCAATCTCATATGTTCTCATCAGGATGGCCAGACGAGGAACCAGGGCCGAGCGACTTGGAGATTTGGTCGGATTCCTCAAGGAGCATCCCGGGGATGTCGGTGCTCTGGGGATGGTCTTCGGGTTGCCATGTGCCGTTTTACTGTATTATCTTGATGCCCCGTCGTTTCTGGTGGCGACACTGACTTCCTTGCTGGTCTGTTCGCTGTTAATCGCCCTGTTCCGCGGAACATACCGGGTGAGTTATCATCTTGCCGGTATTACCTGCCTCATTATCATGTCAGCTATGCTATGGGGAAAGGCGATTTTTGCCGTAGCAGCCGTTATCCCTCTGATAGTCTGGGCAAGATACCAGCTTCGAGAACATACCATATACCAGATGGTGGCCGGCTCCATCCTGGCGATAGCTGTTTGTCTCGTTGTTCTATATAGCTTTGGACTGATGTAAATCGTCTGCCCTCACGCCATTACCTATCTGTAACCTTTTGTAACATTATTGTAACCCCTCTGGGGTAAATTGTAATCTCTGTGTAACTTCGAGTCGCTACACTTTCTTAGCTGAAATACAGGTAAGGAGTGAGCGTTTTAACAATCCACGTGTGCTCGGTTTTTAACCGCGTTGGTGGGGAGGGGTCAAAATGACTACTTGGAAACTTAAGAACTGCCCGCGATGCAATGGTGACATGTTTATTGAGAGAGATGTCGACGGCTTGCTTGAGCGTTGTCTTCTCTGTGGCTACTCTCGAGACATTTCCGTGCCGAAGAAAGTTGTAAGTACTACTTCCGAAGCGAAGAGACAGCCAGTCGGTAAATTTTAATATCTTCTGACCGATAACAATCCTCTTCAGTTTATGCCCTGTATCGACCAATACTTCAGTTGCTTGTGTAATACCGGATAAGGTATTTCTACCACAGAAGGTATGCTCCTCACATTGTTGTCAATACCTTTATTTATTCTTGTCTCCGCTGTTACCTGGTGGCTTCTCTGCGTTATAGCTTGTGCTCCTTTGATTCCTTATGAAATCTTAACGAAATATTTATGGTATCTTTATCATTTTTATGCCTGTAGCTCCGCTGGTGTGATAACTTTTAAATAGGTGATTATCATCAAATCGACCGATGGAGTCTGAGCGGATAGTTCTTAGGGGGTTTAATATGGAGCGACAGGAAGAGAAGGAAAGAGAACTGGTTCCGGTCCGTCGCCGCGAACCTGAGCCCAAGAGAGAGACTCTGAAAGAACTTCCGGAATCTCCTAACGTCAGGATACCGGAAATGCCGCGCCGGTGGTACCTGTTCTAGGTTTTATAATTACCAACCTTCCCTGCAGATGAGCTACTGAAGAACTCGTCGATACCTCTCTGGTTCTATCCAGCGTTATACCGTATCATTTATTACCCGAATCTTTTGCTCTTCCGCATGCTGCTGTGCCCCATGTGTGCTTTGTATGGGTATTGCCCCCCTTTAGAAGTAAATAACCCGTGTGATAGAATAGGATTGTCTGAGTGTCAGACGCGGGAAAGTGAAAAAAGAACACTTGAAGGTAAGCGCCATCGTTCTGGCCGGGGGGCAAAGCCGGCGTCTGGGGAACAATAAGGTTATGAAGACAGTCGGTAGCAGGAGTCTGCTGGAAGAGGTAGTGGCCTGTGTAGATTCCCTCAGCGATGAAATTATCGTTGTGACTGCCGAGGAACATTTGCTACCCCCGCTTACGGACTACCCGGACCTCAGGGTGGTAACAGACATCTATCCGGGGAAAGGGCCGTTGATTGGCATCTATACCGGACTAAAGGTCTCTACCACTGTTCTTAACCTTGTCGTTGCTGCTGATATGCCCTTTCTAAGTCAGTCATTACTACGCTATATGCTTGAGGTGGTCGATGGTATTGATTTGGTGGTACCAAGGATAGGAGATAAGGTAGAACCGCTTCATGCTGTCTATACCAAGGGCTGCATTGCCGAAATAGAAAAAATGATTGAAGAAGGCGAGCTCGGTGTTCATAAATTATGTTCACGGGTCAAGGTCAGATATGTTGAAGCCGATGAAATCACTCGATTTGACCCGGAACGACGGAGTTTTTTCAATATCAATACTGAGGGTGATTTACAGACGGCCAGGGAAATAGCTGGCAGGAGTAAAGACAATGATTAGCGTTGAAGAGGCACTGGACAAGCTTCTGAGTAATGTGGATGTCTTGGGGAGCGAAGAGGTTACTACCCTTGACTCTCTGGGGCAGGTCCTGGCCGAGGATATCTATTCTGAGATTGATGTGCCTCCGCTGGACAACTCTGCCATGGATGGTTACGCTGTAAGAGCAAGCGATATTCGGCGTGCGGGTCCTGATTCGCCGAAACTGCTCCGCGTAATCGATACCGTGGCAGCCGGTTCCATTTCAGAGAGTGAAGTAACGGCAGGTACAGCAGTACGCATTATGACCGGGGCGCCAATTCCTGAAGGCGCCGACAGCGTTGTGCCGTTTGAAGATACGGATGAAGAGCAGCGAAAGAAATCGGTTCCTGACCAGCCCATTACCGAGG